>Ga0180215_1001970_pt1 | contig 21497 bp, 24 predicted proteins | sample eDN3rd37CBELigBY_FD_128871 | JGI IMG/M metagenome (GOLD analysis project Ga0180215, IMG submission 128871) | Enriched backyard soil microbial communities from Emeryville, California, USA - eDNA 3rd pass 37_C BE-Lig BY (version 2) (version 2) | ecosystem: Environmental > Terrestrial > Soil >... | reverse complement strand
GACACTGACCCCGTCCCGCCGCATGCACGGCGATGCCGCAGCCGCACAGCGCTGGAAGAAGTGGGTCATCCTCATCTTCGCCGTCATCATCATTGCTGCCGTCGTCAACGTTTACATGACCAACCGCAGGCCGTGGCTTCCGGACGAGGTGGACGGTGTCACGCGGTTCAGCGGCCTCAGCAGCGAGGTCGTCGAAGGCCCGGTCGAGTACGACGTGATCCCGCCGGCCGGTGGCCCACATGCCGAGTTGCCGCAACTGTGCGGGTTCTACCGCGTCCCGGTCGAGGACGAGCACATCGTTGCATCGCTGGCAACCGGCGCGGTCTGGGTCGCCCATCAGCCGGACATTTCCGAAGAGGACTACGCCATCCTGCGTGACATCGTCGAGGGACAGTACGATGTACTGCTCTCGCCGTATCCCGGCCTGGAGCACAAGTTCGTGTTGACCGCCTGGGAGCGCCAGTTGGCGCTCGATGATGTCCACGACGAGCGCGCCGAGTTGTTCGTCCACGTCTACCAGAACCGCGAGTGGGCACCGAACGTCGATGACAACTGCGCCGCTGGCGTTGGCTTGCCTGCGCCGACGCCGTAACCCCTACGACTCGCGGCGTGACAGACGCCAGAAGAGCAGGCCATAGCCCGCGACGGCCCAGAGCGCGAGTACTCCGAACGAGAGCGGGATGTTGTCGAAAATCGCTTCTCCCGATATCCCATTGACTGCGATACGGGTCGCGTGACTGGTCGGTAGCAGCAGCGCTCCGATCTCAATTGGCTTCGGGACTGGCAGGCCGGTCACGAAGGCCGGGAACAGCACCGGCAGCAGGAGCAACCCGCCCCAGGTGTTCAGTTGCGAGGCATTGAATAGCCCGCCCAGCAGCAGGCCAAAGCCGACCAGCGCGATACTGAATGCCGCCATTCCGCCTGCGAAGAGCGCCACGTTATCTGGGACGATGCCGGTGAGCCCCAGGAGTAGCGGCAGGCCAATCAGAATATACGTGAAGCCGAACACCGCCTTCGCGACGATGATCTCCGCGTACGACGCAACCATCACCAGCGCGTCGAGGGTCTTGCGGTCTGACTCATCGGCCAGGACAACCGGGACGGCCAGCAACGCGATCATGGCGACCAGCGCCGTTGCAGAAGCCAGGACGAAGTAGGTCCGCAAACCCAGCCGCGACATCACGTCGTCCGATTCCTGCTCGACGACGGTCTGGACGTCCAGCCGGACGGGCTGGACCTGTCCGGCGATGTCACGAAGGACTGGCGCCAGCGACGCCGCGATGTAGTCGCCTCCGAACGACGGCGATTCCGGCAGCAGGACGACGAGTTCCGGTTGCTCCCCGGCCACGACAGCGTCATCGAAGCCGTCAGGTATGACGAAGCCGATGTCGGCTGACTCGTCCGCGACTTCCTTGTGGACGGTTGCTTCGTCGGCTGCCTCTTCGAGCGTGACATCGACGACATCGCGGGTGGCGTCGGCGAGGCGCCGGGGGAGCTGAGATGTTCGGTCTCCGGCCCAGCTAATCGTTGCGCTTGGCGTCGGCTCGTCGTCGTCCATGATGACGTTGTAGAAGACGCCCAGCCCAAACGGGACGATGATCGCCATCAGGACGCGCGCGTCGCGGATGGCATCGCGGACATCCTTGCGGAAGATCGTCAGGATACGCTTCATCTTCATCAGGCCGCTCCCGTCGTCACAGCGCCCTCCCGGCGAGCGCGATGAAGACATCCTCCAGGGTGCCTTCGTGCGAGTGGACGGTGAGCACCTGGCCGTCGCGCATCCAGTCTTCGAGGCGGGCCGCGTCGGCAGGGTCGTCGAGTTGGATCGTGTGCTCCTCGCGGTTCTCCAGCAGGACGGTCGCCGAGCGCTGGCCGTAGCGCAGTTTCAACTCGCGTGGGGAGTCGAGCGCCACTATGGCGCCCTGCGAGAGGAACGCGATCCGGTGACAGAGTTCGTCGGCTTCCTCCATGTAATGCGTCGTCAGGAAGACGGTCGTGCCCTGGCGAGCCAGATTGGCGATGATGCCGCGCACGTCACGCGCTGAGGCAGGGTCGAGACCTCGAGTTGGCTCGTCGAGGAACAGCACCTTCGGCGAGTTGATCAATGCTCGGGCAATCAGCAGACGTTGCTGCATGCCGCTGGAATAGCCTTTGACCTTGCGGCCTGCGGCTGCGTCGTTGAGCCCGACGGCCTCCAGCAGTTCGTCGCTCCGGTTGCGTGGGACATCGTAGAGATCGCAGAAGAAGTGCAGGTTGTCGCGTCCGGAGAGACGCGTGTAGAGGTTCGGTTCCTCAAAGACGAGGTTGATCAGCGGTTTGATGCTCGCGAGTTCGCTCACGACATCATGACCGGCGATCGTTGCCGTGCCCGAGGTGGGTCTGGCTCGACCGGTGAGCATCCGGATCGTCGTCGTCTTACCGGCGCCGTTGTGGCCGAGCAGGCCGAAGATCTCACCCGCCTGGACATCGAAGGAGATGCCGTCGACAGCACGGATCTGGCCGTACTGCTTGACCAGATCTTTGACCACGATCATTGCGGTTGACCCGCTCGCCGGTTCAGCAATCACCCGATGCGGTTTCCTCCACGCTCCTTCGGCGCGTCACGGACGGGTGACGCCGGGGTACGGCTGACGATGCGGAAGATGTGTGCCACGTCCCCCTATGGCCCGGTTTTGATCCTACCGTACTGCGCCAACAGTTCTCTGGTGCGGTCGAGTGGCAGCGCCTCGACGACGCGTCCGTAGCGTCCGGTCGTCGTCTCGGCCATGCAGAGACTGTTGAGGACTGCCTCCTCGGTTGCATCGACGGTTGCGGCGAACAGGTCGTTGACGCTCTCGCCTTCGATGACGGTCTGGACGTTGGTGCCGCTGCTCTGAAATGGCCGGTAGGTCGTGGAGAAGGCCATCAGCAGTTCGCCGCTGCCGTTCTCGCCTGCCGACCCGGTCCTGCCCAGTCCGAGCGAGGCTCGTTTCGCCAGCCGGGCGAGTTGCCGGCCATCCAGCGGCGCATCGGTCGCGACGATGACGATGCACGAGCCATCGACCCGGTCGCCGCTCGGCGCTGGTTCGACGGGTTTCCGGGTTGGTGGCGGGAAGTGGTCTCCGAAGGGGACGCCTGCGAACGTCAGTCGCCGCCGCCGTCCGAAGTTGGTCATCGTCAGGACTCCGACCGTCCAGCCACCGAGTTCCTCCGGCAGGACGCGGCTCGATGTCCCGATTCCGCCTTTGAAGCCGAAGCAGATCATGCCGGTCCCGCTGCCGACACAGCCTTCCGCGACCGGCCCGCTCGTGGCGGTGTCGAGCGCGTTGTCGACGTGCGCGTGGGTGACATGGAAGCCGCGCACGTCGTTCAGGTATTCATCATCGCACTCGGCGACGACCGGGATCAGGACGCCGTGGTTGTTGCCCAGTTCCGGGTCGAGTCGCGCCAGATAGCGACAGGTCGCGTCGTAGGCGAGGCCAACACTCATCGTATTGGTCAGCACGATCGGCGTGTTGATCCGGGCAAGTTCTTCGATCTCGCTGCGCGCCGTCATCTCGCCGGTCCCGGAGAGCGCGAAGAAGCCGGCCGCAACCGGGTTCGTGATCAGGTCGGCACCCCGCTGCGGCCAGATCGCGGTGACGCCTGTCCGCGCAGGTCCACTCCCAAGCGGCTCGCTCCCATCTCCCCAACTAACTGTCGCGTGCCCAACTTCGACCCCCGCGACATCAGTGATGGCGTTATGCGCCCCTGTTGGGTACCAGTCAATCGTGACTCCCAAGTCGCGTAACCGAACCCGTTCCTCCGACACGTACTCACCTCAGTTATCTGACTACCCTCATGCCTGCGCGCATTGTCACACGGTAGGTGTCAGGTGTCAGGTATCAGGTGTCAGGGAGAGACGGCACGGAGAGGGTTGTGATCCCGGCAGTGTGACTCGGGCCTGTGGCACTGTTCTCCGGGGGCCCTCCGTTCGTCCGAATGACAAGGAAGCACGCCGGCAAGCCGTCGTGATCGTGGCAACCTCCTGACACCTGAAACCTGACACCTGACACCTACAACACTCACACCCGCGACAGGTGCGTGTCCTTGAACCCGCTCGGGTACTTGAGGCCGTAGCCAATGGCGCGGTCCATGCCGATGTGGGCGGTCCAGATCAGCGCGGCGGTGACCGCGAGATCGCTGTCGGCCAGGAGTCCGCTGATACCGAGTGCGACGGGCAGGGCATAGGTGTGGGCGATGTTGTAGGTCACTGTTCCGACGCGTGAGCCAGCCATGAAGCCGAGCGCGGAGAGGTCCGGCGCGAGCAGAAAGACGAAGAACCAGAGCCAGCTACCATCGTGCCGGTCATACAGCACGGCACTGGTGACGAACGCCGCCAGCCCTTCGAGCCGCAGCAGAATCGCCGGAAATGTGAATCTTCCGACCACGCATGTCCCTTTCGATCAATCCAGGTCTGGAATAGGCGAACCGCTAGATGGCGTTACCACTAGCAGGGCCGCGATCGCGTGGCCGTACCGTATTATGCGACGTGACGGTATCGGACAGGATGCCCAGTGTTGGCGTCGATGGGAGGAGCGCGACGAGATGGCAGCAGATGCGAGTGCACGCGAGCGGATGAAGGAACTTCGAACGGTCCGGCAGGCCCGCCAGTATGCCGATGAAGCGATTCCAGAAGATGTCGTGCAGGAGTTGCTGGAGGTCGCGCGCTGGACTGGTAGTTCGCGCAACACGCAACCGTGGCACTTCATCGTGATCGACGATAAGGAGCAGTTGCGCAGGATCAGCCAGCTTCGGACGCCGATCAACTGGGTCGCCGACGCACCGCTTGCGATCGCGATCGTCCTCAATGGCGGCAGCCAGGTTTCCGAAGCCTACGACGAGGGACGTGTCACCGAGCGGCTGATGATTGCGGCCAAGATGCTCGGCCTCGGTGGCGGAATCGCCTGGTTCGGCGACGCCGATCAGGAGGCCGAAGGCAAGCGCATCCTCGGCATTGCCCCGGAGCAGACCGCGCGCTCGGTCGTCGTGATCGGCAAGCCGACCTCGATCAAGGACCCGCGCCCGAACCCGGCCCAGGCCGGTCGCAAGCCACTCTCCGAGATCGTCAGCTACAACCGGATGGGCACCGGAGCGTCATAGGACGCCAGGACGATTTCTGTACCCCTGCATCGGCGCGACTGCGACATTTCGCACTGATGCGGGGGTTCGTTGTATCTATGACGTTGCGATGTAGTCAATATTGCCGTGGAATGGAATCGCCGGCTTGCCGGTGAGTGTCGGAACTGCGTTCTGCGTTGTCGTGTTGTCCAGTTTGAGCATCTTGAGTTGTTCGGTCGTGACCGGGGCTTCGATGAACGGGACGGCACCCATCAGTGCGGCTGCCGGTTTCATCAGCGCGACCGGGACGTGCACCTTCGCCTTCTGCTTGCCGAGGACACGGGCGCACTCGTCGAGAATCTCTTCGTAGGTAACGACTTCAGCGCCGCCCAGTTCATATGTCTGACCTGCGGTCATTTCCGGATCGCGAACTGCCCGTTCGAAGGAGGCCGCGACGTCGTCGAGATGAACCGGCTGGAAGCGCGACCGCCCATCGCCGACGACCGGCATGACCGGCGCCGCCTTCATCTTGACGACATCTGCCAACTGGCTGACGAACTGCACCTGCTCGCCGGGACCGAAGATGATCGATGGTCGGAAGATCGTCCAGGTCAGGCCGCTGTCCTTGACGTAATGCTCCGCTTTCCACTTGGTGTAATGGTACGGGTAGTCGGGGATGTTGGCCGCTCCGAGCGCGCTCATCTGGAGGATGCGGGAGAGGCCGGTTTCGCGCATCGCGTCGACGACATTGACGGTTCCACGATAGTTCATCCGCTCGAACGTCGCGTTGCCTGATTCCTTGATGACCGCGACGAGATTAATAACGACGTCCGGCCGGACACGCTCCATCGCCCGGACGAGCGAGGTCGGATCGGTCACGTCGCCCTGGACCGTTGCGTAACCCTGCTGCTGATATTGCTCGGATGGTGACGACGAGCGGACGAGCAGCGTGACATCGTGGCCCGCCTCGCGGAGCCGCTGGCGCATGGCATCGCCGACGTAGCCGGTTCCACCAACCAGCAGGATAGATCGACCAGCCCCGGCAGGCGCATTCTCGGCAGTAGGTTCCATCTTCGACCCTTTCACAAGACCTTGTACATCTCAATATCAGCAACACCGGTCAGCATACGGCTATGTCAGCCGTGCTGGCCGGTGTCCGTGCAATGGCACCCGGTTTGCTTCTGTTGGGGTAGCGACGCCGGGTACGACCGGTTCAACACTCGCACGGGAGGTGCCTACGATGAACGCTTCACACTCCAACGAGAGTGACCATATCCGCCGTAACCCGCAGGATGCCCAGGGCAAGTTACGCGGCGGCGCGGGCGATCTGATGGGCGACGAGGAACAGCAGGTCGACAACTGGGAGGAACTGGTCGCGGAAGGTCGTGGCGAGTTCGACAGCCGGATCGACGATGTTGGCAACGCGGAATCCGCGCTACTCGGCGGGACCGGCGATCTGGGCCATATGCACGACATCAACCGCGACAAGACCCAGGAGCGCAAGGCGGCCGCCGAGGACGATCCCGACGTCCACCGGTCGAGCTAGCCGTCAACACGCATCCAGACGAAGAGAGAGTGCCATGCCGAGCCAACCACAGAGCAGTAGTGCGAACGACAATCTCATCAAGGACGAGAAGACCAAGGAACAGGCGCAGTCGTCGTACGTGACTGGCGCCGACGCGATGACCGTCGAGGAGCGCGAGGACGAGCGCGAGGCGATCAGCCAGGCACGGCCGGGTGGCCTCGATCGCGTGCTTAACGAGCAGCGACTGCCGGCCGAAGGGATCGGCGCGGCAGACGGTGAACTTCGCCACGCGTTCACGGACGCGCCGGACCAGGATTCCGCGATCAAGCGGGAATCATCGGGCGAGTACGCCGGTGAAGCAAACCGGCGGGAGACCGAGCAAACCGTTGCGGACGGACGAGGCGACGACGACATCAGGCGGTAGTGCCGGTGAGATCACCCAGAAAGCGCACAGACCGAGAGGGAGGCGAACGTGCGAGACGACAGCAAACGTTACCCACATGACGCACCAGTCGAAACCGAGGGCATGGGCGGCGCTGGTGGCGGCGATGTCGACGACGTTGGTGACGTCGGCTTTCCCCGCCGTGCTGGTAAACGCGATCTGATCGACGCGCGCGCCGACTCGGACGGAATGGGCGGCGCCGGTGGCGGAGACCTCGATGACCTCGGCACGTCTGACGAGATCAATAGCGCCGGTTACTACCCGACCGGAACCGGGCAGGACATTGAGATCGCTCGCGAAATAGGTGGTGGCAGTCTCGACCTGCCGCCCGAGTATCCGACTGACGACCTCGATGCCGAAGACGCCGCCGCGATTGGCCGAGCAGGGCGCGAGACGATCGGTGGCGAGACAGGCGTCGTGACCGGGATCACGACCGGCGTCGACACCGACGACGATACCGAAGGACCAGGCTCGCCGTGGGAGAACCTCGACGACGGCCTTCGCGAGAGTGACGCACGCGGCACCGATACGCCGACTGACTGAATCGACGGTGGCACTTCGTCTGCGTTATCCGCAGCACTGACGGCAAACGCAGTCGCCGTCGCCACGACTGAAAGGGGCAACACCACAATGAGCGGTAGAGACGATAAGATCGAAGGCAAGTTCGACGAGGCCAAGGGTAAGCTGAAGGAAGGCTTCGGCGATCTGACCGGGGACGACTCGACGCGAGCCGAGGGCCAGGCCGATCAGGCCAAGGGCAAGGGCAAGCAGGCGCTCGGCGGCGCCAAGGACGCGATCGACGATGCCGTTGACGGCGCGAAGAAGCTCTTCGACAAGGATCGCGACAACCACTAACAGCGCAATACCCAACACGATCGCGGGCCAAGTCAGGACGCGATCCGAGGAGTGAAGCAGGGCGTGGCCATTTAGCCACGCCCTCGCTCGTGTTCGACTTTGGATTGCCCCAATTGGCTGTTGCAGGCCATCCATCCAGACGCAACCATTTCCTCATGGTGGAGAAGCAGCGAACCAGTAATCGCTGGTAGTTGATCGTTCCGAGGGGGTGGATTCGTGACAGTTGGACGGGCAAGTGGGGAACCGGCACGCCGGTTAACTCCGGCCGAGATTGGACGCGGTTTCGACGCGCGGATGATCGCGGCGACAGGTGTGATGATCGGCGTCATCTTCGTGATGACACGCTACATCACGTTTACGATTGGCCCGGGTGGCTACCTGCACCTGGGTGATATCGGTATCTACGTGGCGGCCTTCCTGTTCGGCCCATTGGTGGCCTTCATCGCGGGTGCGGCAGGAACGGCACTCGCCGACCTGAGTTTCGGCTACGGTGCCTGGGCGCCGGGTACGTTTGTAATCCACGGTTTGCAGGCCTTCGTGGCCGGCATCATTGCCTGGCGTCGCGGCGTGACGCCGATGGTGATCGCCGGTATCGTCGGTGGCGCGATCGTTGTCGTTGGCTACTTCCTCTACCAGTGGGCGATGGTCTCGGCCGGCTCGCTGGACGCCGACGAAGGCGAAACCGCCTTCGCGACAGCCGCGAACTACCTGACGGCCAACATGTTCCAGGTCTTCGTCGGTATCGCCGTCGCTATCCCGCTCGTCATCGCCGTCCGCCAGGCCTACCCGCCGATTCGCCGCTGGGGTGCAGGGCCCAGCTGGATGGAAGAGGACTAGCCGTTTGTTCTGACCCGAAGTGGTACGAAGCCCCTTGTCAGAGATGGCAAGGGGCTTTCTCATCGAGCCGTTCGGACCTGCATTCTGCGATACGATTCCCCGTTGGGGCTGGATGATCGTCCAAAACGTTTCTTGTGGAGTTGGTGTGCCTGCAGCCGTCCGGATCGAGAATCTGCACTTTCGATATCCGGTCTTCGACCCCGATGCGACCGGCGTTGGGGGCGAGGAGCCGGGCTATGCGCTGGCCGGGATCGATCTTGAGATCGGCGAGGGCGAACTGCTCGGGATCAGCGGGACGACCGGGAGCGGCAAGACGACGCTTTGCCTGGCGCTGAACGGGCTGGTGCCCCAGCAGACGAGCGGGACGATCCGGGGCGATGTCTGGGTAGGCGACTGGAACACGAAGCGGGTGCCGGTGCCGCAACTGGCGACGCGGGTCGGGCTGGTCTTTCAGGACCCTGAGGCCAACCTGCTCGGGCTGACGGTTGAGGACGAGGTCGCCTTCGGACCAGAGAACCTGGCTGTCGATCCGCGTGAGATCGAGGAACGGGTGACCTGGGCGCTGGACGTGGTTGGGATGGCTGGCCAGCGACGACGACCGGCAGCGCAACTCTCGGGCGGGCAGAAGCAGCGCGTCGGGATCGCCGCCGGGCTGGCGATGCTTCCGAAGGTGCTGGTGCTGGATGAGCCGACGGCGGAACTCGATCCGCTCGGGAAGCGGGAGATTGCCGAGGTGATCGCCGGTTTGCGCGAGCGAGAGCGAGAGATGACCGTCGTGATGGTCGAGAGCGACGCGACCACGCTGGCGAGGCTGGCTGACCGGCTCGCGATCATGGACGCTGGCTCGATCGTCGCGCTCGATGAGCCACGTGCGCTGTACGCCAACCCTGCGCCGCTGATCGAGCGGGGCATACCGGTGCCGGATGTGAGCGAGGTCGCCCTGCGGCTAAACCAGCGACTTGAGACGACGTTTGCATTCGTGACCCACGATGAGGCGGTTGCTACGCTGTCGGCTGACTTGCGAGCGAGTGCCGGGTGAGCGACGCACTGGTTCGGGTCGAACATGCCTCGTTCGCCTATCCGGGAGAGGCTGGCGCGCCACCACGGCTTGCCTTGCGCGAGGTCTCGCTGACGATTCGGCCCGGAGAACTGGTGGCGCTGATCGGCCGTAACGGGTCGGGTAAGACGACGCTGGCGAAGCACCTCAACGGACTACTCAAGCCATCCGGTGGCCGGGTGCTGGTTGGTGAGACCGTCACGACGGACGCGCCAGTCGGCGACCTGGCACGCCAGGTCGGCTATGTGTTTCAGAACCCAGACCATCAGTTGTTCCTGCCGACGGTCCGGGCAGAGGTCGCCTGGGGACCGGAGCACCTGGGACTCGACGGTGCAGCGCTCTCCGAGCGGGTGCAGTCGACGCTTGACCGCTTCGGGCTGACGGTCTGGGCGGAGCATCACCCGGCGATGCTTGGACGCGGGTTGCGACGGCTGACCGCATTGGCCGCCGTCTATGCGATGGGGCCTCGCGTGCTGGTCCTCGATGAGCCGACCGGCGGTCTCGACCGGCAACTGACAGCCGAACTGATGTCAATCCTGCGTGGCCTGATCGCCGAGGGTAGGTCCGTCGTCCTGATTACCCACGAGATGTCGCTGGTGGCCGAGCATGCTGACCGCGTTGTTGCGCTACATAGCGGTGTCGTCGTCGCGGATGAGTCCCCAGCGATCTTCTTCGATCGCGACGACATCCTCGCCGAGGCGGGCATCGAGCCGCCGGAGATCGTTCGACTGGCGCATGGGCTGCGCGATACGGGGATGCCGTCCGGCGTTACGACGTTCGACGGGTTCACAGACGCGTACCTGCGCCTGCGGGATCGGCGACGATGAGCGCCGGGGCGTTCGACTTCTACGTGGCGGGCCGCTCGCGGCTCCACCGGCTCGATCCACGCGTCAAACTCGCGCTGGTTGCGGCTGGGAGCGTCGTCCTGTTCCTGTGGCTCAACCTGCCGCTGCTGATTGGCGTTGTCGTTGGGATCCACGCGCTGCTGCTGGTGTCCGGCTACCCCTGGGCGAAGTTGCGGGCGATCTGGCGAGCGATTGCGTTGCTGCTGCTGTTGATCGTGATTATCTGGCCGGTGTTCGACAAGACCGGTGATCTGCTGGTGTCACTCGGGCCGCTCAACATTCACGACGACGCTTTGCTGCGCGGTGTCGCCAACGCGGCCCGAATCGCCGCGATCAACTTCATCTTCATCCTCTGGATCGGGACGACTGATGCGCGTGAACTGGTGCGCGGGTTCGTCCGCCTCGGGCTGCCGTTCCGCTGGGGAATGGCGCTGACGATCGGCCTGCGCTTCATCCCGACCTTCGCCGGGACGTTCCTGACAGTCTCCGATGCGCAGCAGGCACGCGGTCTGGTCCTGAGCGGCTGGTGGTACCGGCGGGTCCGGGCGATGCTGCCGATCTTCATCGCGGCACTCGTCTCGGCCCTGCGCGCCAGCGAGCAATTGGCGATGACACTGGAAGCACGCGGCTTCGGCGCGAGCCGCACGCGGACGACCCTGCGCGATATCGCGATGACGCCGTTCGACTGGCTGGTGCTGGCCCTGACGTTGGTGGTGGCCGGTGTGTTACTTGTGCTAACGCTGACGACCGGTTTCGGTCGGGAGTTGCTACGGTTTTGAACGACGTCGGGAAACGGGGGGCTTCAACTCCCAGTTCCTTGATGGCAACGGGCTGCAAGCCCCCGATTCCCGACGCATGCCGCACTTATCCCGACGCGAAGACCTTCGTCGGTTCGACGTAGACAATCACGCGGGTGTCTACATCGTTGTGGAACGGGTAGACATCAGCGCCGACGTACTTCTTGGCCAGCTTGTCGATGTGGGCGTTGGCACCTTCTTCGACGATCTTCGTGACCTTGCCCCGGACTTCAATGTAGCGGAAGGCGTTGTCCGGATCGATCGCGAGGACGGTGACCAGCGGCCGCTCAACCATGTTCGTGTGCTTCTGGCGACCCGCGACGGTGTTGATGCGCAGTTGTTCGCCCTCCATGTCGATCCAGACCGGTGTGACCTGCGGCTGGCTATCCGGCTGGACCGTCGCCAGGCTGACGAGGACCGGGCGCTCGTCCAGCAGATCGCGATATTCCTTCGGAACGGTTGCCATACTGTCTTTCCTCCATGAATTGATGTCAAACGTGACGGCGTCCACGAGTGGACGCCGTGAATCTCCCGTGCAGATATAACTCACGCAAGTGGGAGACCATTCCCACTACCTACAGGCGATGCATCGGACGCGGTGGCGACTATGCCTCCGGGTCGTCGTCCGTGGTGTCGTCCTCGCCCGCTTCGCGCATTGGTTCACCGGCGAGTTCTTCGACGGACTCGTGACTCTCCTCGACCCGGGCAATCTTCCGGGCCGGGGCGCGAGTTTCGCCTTCGATCGGCGGTTCATCTGCGCCGGGCATCGGGGCGGACTGACCGTAGCTGCGGGCGTCGCCGCTGGCTGGCTGCTTCTCGTCTGCGTCGTCGCCGGGTGGTCGTCCAGGGTGTCCCTTGCGTGGCGGTTGTGGTGCCGTCGGCATCTGGGTCCGTTCCTTTCGTGTCTTCCAATCGTCTTGGGCAGGCTGCTGGAATCTGGCAAAGTGGGCAGATTTTGGATGTAGCGTAGCAGAGAGCGGACGCTTGCGGTATCGCGTCTTCAGCGTCTGTTCCTGGCCGGCGTTCGGCCACCGATCTCCTGTTCGCAGGTCTTGCACCAGCGTTCCAGGAGATGCGTTCGGTTGTTGCAATTATCGAAATCGCATCGTGCGGTGCGAACGTACGGTACATATCGATGTCAGTGCTCTCATGTGTTACGCGAACGTGTGATATCGCCATCAGGACATCACGCTGCGTCGTCGTGGCACGACCCGTGCATTACTGGGGATGAACGAGAACGAACCATGACATGCAGCGACGCAGTGTCATCCCTGGTTCTACACCGTCGTATCAGTTACGGAGGGAGCGACGACACATGGCAAGAATCCTCGTCGTCGACGATGACTCCGTTATCCGAGAGCTTCTCGTTGAAGTACTTGAAGACGAATCGGACCATGAGGTTATCGTCGCATCGAATGGACAGGACGCCCTCGATCAGTTGCAGCGGCATTCGGTCGATGCGATTGTCTGCGACATCAATATGCCGGTCATGGACGGGTTTGAGCTCGTCCGAAACGTTCGATCCACCCCGGAGTTGCACGACCTGCCGGTTCTCATGATCTCGGCGGCTGCCCGGCTGGAGAAGATCGATCCGGAACTCGAAGTCGACCTGATGCTGGAGAAGCCATTTGAACTCAGTTCGCTGCTGGCCTGCATCGGGTTCGTCCTCAATGGCGTTCGTGCTGGGACAAACACGATCCGTGTGACCCGGCGGCGCGCAGCATCACAGATCGACCAGATCGTTCAGGGGCGTCGCCAGCCACGCTTGACCACGTCGAGCGCTGACTGAGAAATCCAACTCCACGCCGTCACCCGACATCGCTCGGGTGGCGGCGTCTTTGCGTTCTGGCTGCCGATTTCGGCGCTCGACGCGGTACGATAACGACCGTTTGGTCGTATCGAAGCGTGCGAGGGGCGGGACGGACGAGTGAAGGTAGTCGCACTGGCTGGCGGCGTCGGCGGCGCAAAGCTCGCGCACGGGCTGCAGATGGCGCTTGATGACCCTACGGACCTGTCGGTGGTGGTGAATACCGCCGATGATTTCGACCTCTACGGACTCCACATCTGCCCGGACATCGATACCGTTCTCTACACCCTCTCTGGTCTGGCTAACCCGGTCACCGGCTGGGGAATCGCCGGCGACACCTTCACGACGCTGGAGATGGTTGGCCGCTACACCGGGCAACCGTGGTTCCAACTCGGCGACCGCGACTTCGCAACTCACATCGTCCGCACCGAGCGCTTGCGGGGCGGAGAGAGCCTCTCCGCTGTCACCGCCAGCCTCGCAGCGGCGCTGGGTGTGCAGCCGGCAATCGTTCCGATGAGTAACGATCCGGTCGCGACGATGATCGATACGCCAGACGGCCGCCTGGACTTCCAGCAGTACTTCGTTGGACGACGTCACGCTGATGAGGTGACCGGCGTGACGTTCGAAGGGATCGCCGCCGCCAGGCCTGCACCGGCAGCATTGCAGGCAATCGAGTCCGCGACGGCGATCGTCTTCTGCCCATCGAACCCGATCGTCTCGATTGGCCCGATTCTGTCCGTTCCGCGGATGCGGGACGCGCTGGAAGCGGCAAGCGCTCCAATCGTGGCTGTTTCGCCGATCATCGGTGGCGAGGCGTTGAAAGGACCGGCCGCGCAGATGCTCTCCGGCCTCGGTCACGAGGTATCTGCCGCTAGCGTGGCGGCCATCTATGCTGGTCTGGTGGATGGGATGATCATCGACCGCGTTGATGAGGCGCTCGCGCCCAGGATTGAGGCGCTGGGAATGCGCGTCCATATCACCGAGACGATCATGCGCAGCGACGCCGACCGGGCAGCGCTGGCACAGGAGTCACTGGCCTTTGCCCAGGCGATTGCCGCCAATGGCTGATCGGCTACGCATCTTCGGCCTGCTCCCGTTTCGTGGGCTTTCCGACCCCAAGACGCGTCTCGGCACAGTCCTGCCACCGGCAGCGCGGGGACATCTGGCGTTGGAACTCCTGCGGCAGGCCGTCGATGCGATGCTGGCCGGTGGCGTCGAACGGTTGGCGGTCATTACCCTCGATGAGCGGCTGACGCGGGCCGGTCTCGATCCGCGCGCGGAAGTCATTGTGCAGCACGGACGCGGCCTCAACGCGGCCGTCCACGAGGGTCAGGCCTGGGCGATGCTCGGTGGCGCCGATGGGCTCCTGACCGTCCTGCCGGACTTGCCGCTCTTCTCCTCCGACGACGTACGCGCGCTGCTATCGTCCGCAACGACCGAGGGCGCCGTCATAGCGCCGGACCGGCACGGCCTCGGCACCAACGCGCTGCTGCTCTCGCCGCCCGACGCGATCCCGCCATCCTTCGGCGTCGACAGCGCTCCGCGCCACCGCCTCGCTCTGGCCCTCGCCGACATTCCCGTCACCGACATCCAGCGCCCCGGCACCCACCTCGACCTCGACACGCCTGACGACTTTGACCTGTTTTCTCGGGAGTCGGGATTCGGGAATTGGGAATCAGGCAAGGTCGACGTCGTCGCTCGGTAGCGGCCAGCGCGTCACGCCGCATTGTTCGAGCCGGTCGAGCGCGTAGTCCACCTTAGCGTGACTTCTGGTTTGCGAGCGCGGTGGCGATCTCGTCGGCGGTCGCCCGGGCCGAGCGGCCGATGCCGATCAGGGTCGCCGAGGCGTAGCCGGTCCACTCGCCGTAGCCGAGTAACCAGAGGCGCGGTTCGAGTATCGAGCGGGTGCCGTCGGTCGCGATCGTGCCGTCTTCGGCGATGACACCCAGTGGGGCGAGGTGGTCGAGCGCAGTCCGAAAGCCGGTACACCAGATGATCGCGTCGACGCGCTCCTCGCGACCGTCCGGCCAGACGACGCCGTCACGGGTGATCTCGGTGAACATCCGGACGCTGGACAGGTCACCACGGTCGCGTGCCTCACGAACTGGCGGGAGCATCACGATATCGCCGAGGAACTTGCCCGAGCCGTCGTCCCAGTCAATCTCCCGCCCCTCTTTGGCGGCCAGGTAGCGCTCGGTCGCGCGCTCGAAGAGGACGCGTCCGTCGATGTTATCGGGCAGGAAGGTTGGCTCGCGTCGTGTGACCCAGGTCGCGTTACCGACCAGCGAGACGTCGGCCATGATCTGCGCGCCCGAGTTGGCCCCACCGACGACCAGCACCCGCAGCCCGGCGAACGGAAGCGGAGAGCGGAACTCAGCCGAGTGGATCTGCTCGCCCCGAAACTGCTCGCGCCCAGGAATATCAGGGATATACGGCCTTCGCCAGCTCCCAGTGGCGCTGACGACGGCTCGTCCGTGCCAGTCGCCGCTATCGGTCTCGACCAGCAAGGTGTCGCCGTCGTCTCGAACGGTGGAGACGAGGACCGGTCGCTCGATCGGTAATTTGTAGCGGCGCTCGTACTCGATGAAGTAGTCGAGCACTTCATCGCGTTCGGGGTAGTAATCGACACCACCCGGCATGATGTAACCGGGCAATGACGACCAGCGTGCCGGAGAGAACAGCCGTAGCGAATCCCAGCCGTGTCGCCACGCGCCACCAGGGCCAGTCTCAGCGTCGAGGATGACGAACGAGAGCCCCGTCCGTCGCAGGTAGTATCCGACCGCCAGTCCGGCCTGCCCGCCGCCGATTACGATGACATCCCGGGTTCGCTCGTCCATCTGCCCTCACTTCACCATGCATATCGCCGCCGGTGATCTTGCCAGTGGACGAGTTTCGTGACAAACCTCGCCGACGCCCGATGTATCGTCTGAAGGGGGTCGCTCTTGAGAGACGCGGTGCGGGTCGAGCCTGAATCCGAGTTCGTGACGATGACCGACGAGCAGCTTGCGCGGCTGGCACTCCGCCAGCGCGAAGCGTTCGGCGAGATCTACGTCCGCTACGCCGACCGCATCTTTCGCTACGCTGCCGGCCGCACCGGCTCCAGGACGATCGCCGACGATGTCCTCAACGATACGATGGTCGGCGCGCTCGAAGGGCTGCACCGCTATGACCCCGACAAGGGCAGCCTTGCCAGTTGGCTATTTACGATCGCCAGCCGCCGTGTCGCGGATCACGACCGGCGGCGCGTCCAGCTCTTTCGATTTCTTGGCCGCAGCGACAACGGAGTCGTCCATCAGGACGTGCTCGATACCGTGATCCGTGCCGAAGACCATGAACGTGTCCGGCGGGCCGTCCAGCGCCTGCCGGGGCGGCAGCGGGAGATTCTATTGCTGCGCTACGTCGGTGAGCTCTCGTTCCGTGATGTCGCGCGAGTGCTGGGGACGACCGAAGGGGCGGCCCGGATGCGCGTCAACCGTGCCCTGCGACGGCTCGCCGAAGAGATGGGAGTTCCGAATGCCGAGTGAGCACGACCGCGAGCGGCTCGGCGCTCGCCTGCGCGATGCCTATCGGGATGTCGTTCCGACGCCCGATCAGCGACAACGGCACCTGACCAGCATCAACAACACCCTGCCGGGCATGGCGCCGGTCCCCTGGCGACGACAACGTGGACTATACGAAGCGATCGTCGTCATCACGATTCTGGCGCTGGTGGTTGGCGGCTTTGCATTCTGGGAATCGCGTGGCGAATCGTCGGATGTCGATGGCACCGCCGTTCCAGCGGTTGGAGGGCAACCAACGCGGACGGTGACACAACCGACGGCGACGATGATCGTCTCCGACTGCCAGGCATCCCCCACCGATCCTGAAGCTGCCATGCGCTTCGCATCCGATCCGCTGTTCAAGGACTGGTACAGCGAAGGTGATCTCGCGATCAGTCCGGTCTCGATCAACCGGATCAACCCAACGGTCCCGGAATCCCAGTGGAAGTGGTTCACCGGGGGTATTCCCGTCGCTGGTGACTGGCCATTCCAGGCTGGCGATACATTCACGATCACGGCTGAGCGGCTGGACGGCCCGGCTGAACCGGTCAACCAGACGCAGACTGACGACACGATGATCAACAGCCTCGTCGTGATGTTCCCTGAGCCGGGCTGCTGGGAACTGACTGCCAGCGTCCGCGACATGTCGTTGACGATCGTCGTCGATGTCCGCCCGATCACCGAGCGGCCAGACGTGCGCCAGGCAATCGAGCGCCGCGATTCCGTGATGCCGTATCCGGCCCCTGAGAGTTGCGGCCCCGGCTGGGACGGACCAGTCGACCGGACCGGAACGTACACGCCGAACCACATGCCGGTTGGCTTCTATTCCCCGGCCTACTGGATCGACCTCGAGGGCCTCAGCGTCCGTTCGTACGACGGGATTCTCTGGACGAACGAGCCGGCATCGCTGAGCTGGATACCGGCCGAATGGGGGGATGAACTCTCGATCAAAGGTCGAGCGCTGGATGGTGGGATGGCTCTCGGCTACGCCTCCGACCTGATGCAGCGGGTTGGTGCGATCGAGGGCAACTTCTGGGATTCCGCGCTGATCTTCGGAACGCCCGGCTGCTGGGAACTGACCGTCGAACTTGGTGAGACGACACAGACGTTCATGGTCTGGGTCTACCCGGCCGACTGCCGCCGGGTTGAAGGAGAATCGCTCCCGGATGCCTGTCAGCGTCCCGAATAAGGAGGGCTGGACGCCGAATCCGGCTGGCGGTCGCGCGGACCGTCCAGACTGCGGACTATTGGCCGATTGGGGTCACGTTGTCGCGTCAACTATCCTTGTCCCTGCGATGTCGCCGACGAGGATATGACTGACGAACGGGAGCACCGGACCCATGAAAGCCATCGTGATCTCACTGGGGATGGTCTGGCTCCTGTTGCTGGGCGCATGCAGCATCGGCGATTCCGACGACGAACCCGCGCCGACCGCGACGACGGCACCAACTGAGGCAGCCGCCGATCCGACGGCGACCGAGCCAGACGACGAGCCGGCTGCGACGGCAACTGAGGCTGAGGAAGAGAGCGCAGCAAGTGCGACAGCGACCAGCCGCTCGACCAGCACAACCGAGGCATCGCCAACCACGACCGATGACGCTTCGCCGACCCGGGCTGGTGTTGATCCTGACCTGATCGAGGAGATTGAAGCGATTGAGGCGCGGACCGTCGAGGTTCGCGGGCTGGAATTACTCGGCGACGTCCCAATCACGGTGATCGGCCGCGAGGAACTTCGCCAGAACCTGATCGACGATCTCAACGCCGACTTCTCACCCGAGGAAGCCCGCGAGGACGCCAACCAGCTCTGGCTGCTGCGGTTGATCGACGACCGCGACCTCGATCTGTACGAGTTCCAGATTGACCTGCTCAGCGAGCAGGTGCTGGGATACTACGATCCGGAGATCGATGAGATGTTCATCGTCAGCGACGCGGAAGGGCTGTCGCCGCTGGCCGAGTTCACGTTGAGCCACGAACTCGTCCACTCACTCCAGGATCAGCATTTCGATATCGAGCAGGTCCGGTTCTACAACCAGGGCGACAACGACCGTGACACCGCTGCCGTCGCGTTGCTTGAAGGTGACGCGCAGGTCGCCCAGACGCAGTACCTGATGGAGATGAACCCGCTCGATCTGCTGGCACTGCTCGGGGAACTGGACGGGCAGTCATCCGCCGTTGTAGACAGCGCGCCACCGTACCTGCGCGAGGGACTGTACTTCCCGTACGAGGCCGGATTGGCCTTTGTCCAGCAGATCTATACCGAAGGCGGGTTCGACGCCGTCAACGAGGCCTACGCAAACCCACCGACCTCGACCGAGCAGATCATGCACCCGGAAAAGTTCATCGACGAGCGCGACGATCCGCAGCAGGTCGAGATTTTCGATCTCAGCCCATCGCTTGGCGACGGCTGGGAGCAGCGCGATACCGACACACTCGGTGAGTTCGACCTCTCGGTCATGCTTCGCGAGAACGGTGCGAGCGATTCCTCCGGCGCCGCTGCCGGCTGGGACGGTGGACGCTACGCCTATTTCGCGAACGACACCAGTTCGCTGATGACCGTTGCCGCCGTCTGGGACAGTCCCGAAGACGCGGTCGAGTTCTACGACGCGATGCTCGAAACGCTCGACGGCCCGCTGGAGGGCGACATCGGTGACGCCGGGCAGGGCCGTTTCCTCGGCCTGCGCAACGTCGACGGCACCGTCTGGTTCGTCACCAGCACCGACCGCGCCGTTGTCGAGGCCGCGCTGGCCGCAATCGGCAACTAAACAGACTCCTAACGACCGCTCCATATGGTCGGGCACCCAGAGCACCACTCGGCGTGTGACCCTCCAACTTTCATAGTCACAGGGTTGGAGGGTCTCGCCGCCGAATGGCGCTGCAAGCCGGGGGTTGCGCGCTAACGAAAAAATCGTTATCATGCCTCGCATGGAAGATGGCATGAACGCTGCTCAGCGTATTATCAAACGTTTCGGTGGCCAGAGCGCACTGGCCGCGTTGCTCGGCAAGCGTCAGAGCACGATCGAACACTGGGCGAAGACCGGGCGAGTGCCGGCACAATGGCAGACACCGCTTATCTCGCTCGCCCGACAGAGAGGGATCATCTTGGAAGCAAAAGACTTCGTCGAACACAAACCGAATCCCATCCAGCCCGCCGAGGGGCGCCTTGGAATCCTGCTGGTTGGCCTTGGCGCCGTTGCATCGACGTTCATCGCCGGTGTCGAGCATGCCCGGCGCGGAACCGGCGTGCCGGTCGGCTCGCTGACGCAGATGGGCACGATCCGCCTCGGCAAGCGCACGGACAACCGCGCGCCGCTCATCAAGGATTTCGTCCCGCTCGCCAACCTCGACGACATCGTCTTTGGTGCCTGGGATCCGATTCCCGACAACGCTTACGAATCTGCGCTGAAGTGCCGCGTTCTCGACCGCTACGACCACATCGAGCCGATCGCTGACTTCCTCAAGACGATCGAGCCGATGCCGGCTGCCTTCGAGCGACACTACGTCAAGCGCATCGACGGAGAGAACGTCAAGGACGGCTCGAAGCTGGATATGGCCGAGCGGATTCGCGAGGACATTCGCAACTTCAAGGAAAAGAACAACTGTGACCGACTGGTCATGATCTGGTGCGCCTCGACGGAAATCTTCATGCAGGAGACGGCGGACCACCGCGACCTCGAAACGTTCGAAGCGGCGATGGCCGATGGCGACGAGTCGATCGCCCCGTCGATGCTCTACGCTTACGCCGCGCTGAAGGAGGGTGTCCCCTTCGCGAACGGCGCACCGAACCTGACGGCAGATATCCCCGCGCTGGTGCAACTCGCTGCTGACGAAGGCGTGCCGATCTGCGGCAAGGACTTCAAGACCGGCCAGACGCTGATCAAGACCGTCTTCGCGCCGATGCTGAAGGCCCGGATGCTCGGCCTCAACGGCTGGTACTCGACCAACATCCTCGGTAACCGCGACGGCGAAGTGCTCGACGATCCGGAGAACTTCAAGACCAAGGAAGAGTCGAAACTGGGCGTGCTTGAGTACATCCTCCAGCCCGACAAGTATCCGGAACTCTACGGCGACGTCTATCACAAGGTGCGGATCAACTACTATCCACCTCGTGGCGACAACAAAGAGGGCTGGGACAACATCGACATCTTCGGATGGCTTGGCTACCCGATGCAGGTCAAGATCGACTTCCTCTGCCGCGACTCGATCCTGGCCGCGCCGCTGGTCCTCGACCTCGCGCTGTTCCTCGATCTTGCCAACCGTGCCGGCATGAGCGGTATCCAGGAGTGGTTGTCGTTCTACTTCAAGGCACCGCAGCACGCAGCCAGCGTCTACCCCGAGCACGACATCTTCATCCAGCAGACGAAGCTCAAGAACACCTTGCGCTGGATGATGGGCGAAGACCAGGTCACCCACCTCGGCCAGGAGTATTACCAGGACTACGAGGAAGAGTAGGTCTCAACGGAGGGAACAGGGAACAGGGAACAGGGATTAGGGATTCGGGGGAATCTAACGTCGTATGTCCCGCGATGAGGACGAACGGTGTTCAAGTCCCCCGAAACCCCACTCCCTAATCCCTCCCCCCCCCCCCCCCCCCCCAAACGGCCCCCCCCCCCCCTTGTTCTGTGTGATAACGAAAGGGGGGGGCAAGGGGCCGCCCGCGGCGCGAATGGTCTTGCCCACCGCACCTTTGCTGAGCCTTTGTTCGACGGTGGGCGCG
>Ga0180215_1001968_pt1 | contig 21502 bp, 19 predicted proteins | sample eDN3rd37CBELigBY_FD_128871 | JGI IMG/M metagenome (GOLD analysis project Ga0180215, IMG submission 128871) | Enriched backyard soil microbial communities from Emeryville, California, USA - eDNA 3rd pass 37_C BE-Lig BY (version 2) (version 2) | ecosystem: Environmental > Terrestrial > Soil >... | reverse complement strand
CCGGCTTCCTCAAGCTCCCGCCTTCGCGCGGGGTCGAGCTGGCCGAGGGTGAAATCGAGCAGGTCTTCGGCGTTCATGGCGTCAATCTTTCCCGTCCCGTTTCGCGGCCCTGGCCATCTGCTGGAGTTTGGTCATGGCCGCGTGAAGTCGCGACTTCACCGTGCCGACCGGAATTTTGAGAATCTCGGCGATTTCTCGGTACTTCAAATCCTGATGATAGGCGAGGATCAGCGTCTGCCGCAGCGCGTCGGGAAGCTTGGCGATGCTGTCGCGCGCCCATTGCTGCCGCTCCCGCTCCTCCAGGTCCGCCAGGGGACCCTCGTCGTCGTTCACGAGCATGTCGAGCAGCGATCCGGACTCGGACTCCCCCTGGCCCGAGGCCAGGCGCTGGTCCAGGCTGACGGCCGGGTGCCGTCCGGCCTTCCGGAGCGAGTCGACCGCTTGGTGCGTGGCGATCGCGTAGAGCCAGGGGCGAAACGGCCGCCCATCCCCGTACAATCCCCGCTTCAGGTGGATCTGGAGAAACGTGTTTTGAAACACGTCCTCGGCCAACGCGGCGTCGCCGGTGTAACGCGCCAGGTAACGGTAGAGCTCGCGCTCGTAGCGAAGCACCAGCTCGTTGAAGATCGCCTCGGTTCCCAGGTCGCGATACCGGCGCATCAACACCTCGTCCGTCAACTGGGAGAGGTCTTCCGCCGAATCCGACCCGATGACCTTAACCATGATTACGCACCGCCGCGCCGGAAGGTTCAACCCGCGCCTGGAATCCCTCCGCCAAGGCCGCCGGGGCCCCGGCGAGTTGGGGAAAGCACTTCGTAAGCGAAGGAACTAGATGATCTTCTGTCGATATGGGGGGACTGTCAAGCCTTCCCCGGTCGCCGCGCCCCCGACCGCGTCGCCGCGCCGAGGGGAGAAATCAGTGTATCCAACGAACCTCTTCCAGGTTGGGGCGAGCGGGAACCCGCACGTCGGGGCCCACGCGAATTTTTGGCCAGACGGGCTGGAAATGCGGCCAGTAGACGCAGAAGGCCCGGCCGGTGATCAGCTCTTCGGGCACCTCCCAACTCTCGCGTCCCGAGTCGTCCCAGCCTCGAGCCGGCGCCGTCGGCGTCGTCTGGTCGCCGCGCCCCCATGCCCGGCCGTCGCGGCTCCACGCGCTGTTGTCGCCGAGCATCATATACCGACCCGGCTCGATCGGATAGTCGCGAGGAGCGCGCCAGGTCATCGCCGAATAGTGCTCCGGATCGGCCAAGAGGTCGAACAACGCGCCGGGGGGACCGCCGAGGTAGCCCAGCAGGTCGTCCGAATCGGGCTCGCCGGGCGCCTGGGTGTAGTAGATGTCGCGCTTGAGCGTCAGGCGGCCAACCGCGCCGTGAGCGTTTCGCAGCCCCACCCGGGCCGGCGCGAGGTCTTCTACGGTCGGCCTTAAGATCGTCTCGGCGTCGCGCGACCGGTAAGCCCGGCCCGCGCCGAAGGGAAGCGCGCCGTCGACCCAGAGCGTCAGGCGGTCGTCGACGTTGGCGAAGATCAGGTCGTGGGCGCCTTTCGAACCGGCCGAAGTCCCGGCTGGCTCGCCAAGTTGAACATCACCGTGGAACAGGCGGGCCTCGCCGGTGCTGAGGTCGATCTCGCAGCGATTGGAGACCCCGGCCTCGATCAATTCGAGTCGCGCGACGCCCCGGGGCTCCTCGACGTCAAGCGTCAGCGAAAGCGTCAGGTCGCCCACCCAATGCGGCTGGAACCAGGGGCGCGAGGCGAGCCGATAGTCTTCGAGCCCTTCGGGCGTCTGATCGGTGTTGAACGAGGTAAAATCGGTGATCAGGGTGGCGCGGGGAGGCGTGGCGGGTTCGCGGCCCTCGCGGATGGCCTCCCACTGCTCGGGATCGGGGACGACGTGCCGGTAGCTCAGCTCCTCCCAGCGATCGCCCGCCGCGTCGACCGCGAACGAGCCCGGCGAGGTTTCGGTCCAGGCGGGCGAGGGCGTCCATCGGCGCCATCTGGGGTCGTCGCGAAGCGAGGCCGGGCGGTGGGCGTCGTCGAAGACGGGGACCTGCATCTGTAGCAGCTGGTCCGGCGACCGTCTCGGCCGCTCGAATTGCGAGGCCAGGTCGGGATCGCGCCGCCAGAGGTCGCCCTGCTGGATGCGGAGAATCTCCCCGGGCATTCCCACCAGCCGCTTGATGTAACGCGTTTGGGGGTCTTCGGGAAGGTTGAAGACCGTCACCTCCCAGCGCTTCGGCTCGGCCCGGCCGGCCCGCGGCGCGAGGGGGAACGTCGTTCCGGATTTGACCGTGTAGACGCGATCGCCCGAAAAACTGGGCTCGTCGTCGACGCGGGTTTGAAAGCGACAATTCTCGCACGTCCCCCAGGCGACGCGCCGGCCCGTCGGGGCGCCGTTCCCTTCGGAATCGACCTCCCCGTCGGCGTTGACCCGGTAGACCCAGCCGCATTCCGGGCAGGTGATTTCCTTGTGTCGGCCCATGAGGGTCGGCGCCATCGAGCCGGTTGGGATGACGTACCCTTCGGCCTCAAGGCTCCAGACCAGAAAACCGACCAGCACGATGATGATCGACTCGATTGACTCGCGGCGGCCTCGCGCGCGGTCCCTCGCGGCGGCCTCCGCGCCGTCGGTCGTGGGCTCGGTCTCGGATCGACTGGAGGGCGCGACCCGCGCCCGGGTTTGGTGCTTCATGGAGGTTGTTCGTCGGGGCCGCGCCAAGATTGGAGCGATTTTCGCCAGGGCCGCGCCAATCAAAATTATGGGCTCTGCGACCGATTCGTGACTCGGGACGTTCGTTTCACCGGTCGGTTACTCCCCGTCCCTCTCAATGGGAAGTCCGGCGTTTCGCCACTCGGGAACGCTGAACCGAAGTCGCTGCGCGGGGTACGACAACTCGCGGAGCCGCCGGGTCCCCTCCATCGCCATCAGGCAAACCGGACCGCGGCAGTACACCAACAGATCGCGGTCGGAGGGCAGTTCGCGGGCCCCGGCCGGCAACGATTCGAACGGGACGTGGAGAGCGTCGGGAAGATGCCCGGCGGCAAATTCATCGTCGGGCCGAAGATCGACCAGCACCCCCCCGCCCTCCTGGACCTTCGCCCAGACCTCGCGCTCGTTTAGTGGAGACACCGATTCCCCGGCCCCGAACGATGTCCGCATGATCTCGCGGGCCTCGGGAAGGATGATCCCGCCCAGGTCCCGAAGCGCGATCCAGAGGCCCTCGACCTGAGCGTCCGCCAGTCGGCAGTGGACGTTCCTCCCGCGCTTCTCGGCCGTCACCAGGCCGGCGGCCCGCAGGACCTTCAAATGCGCGCTTGTCGCGGCAAGGGACTGGCCGATGGCCGTCGCCAATCGGTCGACGGTTTTCTCGCCGTGGCAGAGAAGGCTGAGGATCTTCAGCCGGTGCGGGTTCGCCAGCCCATGGCCAATTGAGGCCAGGTTCGAATAGAACGCGGCTTGTTCCGCTTTGCCGTTCACTGGGACGGTTCTCCGAGTAGGGACGCGCGGCGGGATCGTCCAGCTTAGACCATGGGTGGCCGGTGGTTCAATCCAGGATGCCGACGCCCTCCGTTCCTCGTAGGTGGAATGGCGGCGAGGCGCTTGGTTTTTCGACGACATCCGCGGCGGGCTGGGATGGATGCTGGTAGCATGAGTTGTTTTGCCGGCGCCGCGGTGGATCCGGGTTGCGAGGCGCACTGATTGGGAGGTCGATTCTTGAGAGACAACCGACGGAGGACGTGGGTCGCGCTGGCGACGATCTGGACGCTTATGATTTTGGCGTTGTGCTGGCTTCCCATGCCGTTCTTTTCGATGGGGGGAGTCGGGGAGCGAGCCGAGGGCATCCCGAACATCGACAAGGTGATCCACGCGGGCATCTTCGCGATTTTTGGACTGCTGTGGCTCCAGGCGATTCCCGGGAAAAAGCGGTTTGGCGTCGTCTTGCTCGCGGGCGTCGCCCTGGCCGCGTGCACCGAAATCGTTCAGAGCCTGCCGTTGCTTGACCGAGAGGGCGACGTCGTCGACGCGGCGTCCGACATCGCCGGCGTGCTCGCGGCCTGCGCGTTCGTTTACGTCTTCCTTCGAGGAGGCGAAACCAGCGCGGCGCTGCCAGAGCCGGCCGCGGGCGCCTGAACTGCGGAACGCTTGGAGGAGGCTGAAAAAAGAGCGACGCGCGAGTCGGGTGACGCGCGCGTCGCGGGTTGGTTTCGATTGATCGATGGCCGGGCGCATCGCGCCGATCAGTCGCGGATCGCTTGCGGCGGCGCGGCCGCGTCGTCGAGGGCGACGGCCGCCTCAAGGGTTGGGGCGGGGTGGGCGACGGCGGCGAAGGCCGCGTCGCGACAGGCCCGCGAGATCGGTTTCGGGAACAGGAAGACCAGAAGCGAGAGCGCCGCGCAAACGCCCACGGCGGCCGTGACGGGCCACCCCCCGGCCATGACCAGCGGTTGCTTCTCTTCGCCGAGGTACATCAAGACGATGATCCGCAGATAGTAGAACGCGCCGACGGCCGCGTTGAGCACGCCGAGGATCGCCAGTACATAAAACGACCAGGACTCGTCCGTGGGCTGCGCCGCGAAGGCCGCGGCGAAGATCTGAAACTTGCCCCAGAAGCCCGCCAAGCCTGGGATGCCGGCGAGGCTCAGCAGGCAGATGGACATCGACAACGCCGCGATCGGCCGCCGCCAGCCCGCGCCCGAGAGGTCGTAAATCGACTCGACTTCGCCGCCGTCGGATTTTCTGAGCATCACCATCACGCCGAAGGCCCCCAGGGTCATCAGCGCGTAGGCGACCAGGTAGAAGAGGATCGCCTCGGTGGCGTGGTAAAACGTGGCCGATCGTCCGCCGCTGGCGAAGGCCACCGTGACGCCGATCATCAGATAGCCCGCGTGGGCGATCGAGGAGTACGCCAGCAGCCGCTTCAGGTCGGTCTGCAAGAGGGCGACGAAGTTCCCCAGGGTCATCGAGGCGAGCGAGATGATCCAGGACAGCGCGATCGCCTTGGCGACCAGCGGGTCCTCGGCCCCCTTGACCGAGATCACCGACGTGAGGATCCGGATCATCGCGACGAAGCCGACGATCTTGGGGATCCACGAGAGCATCGCCGCGATCGGCGTGGGCGAGCCCTGGTAGACGTCGGGGGCGTAGAAGTGCAGCGGCACCGCCGCCACCCGGAAGCAGAGGCCCGCCATCACGAAGACCACCGCCAAGAGCCCGAACCAGAGGTGGGGGAAGCTGGGGAGCGTGGCGCTGAGGTAGGCGAGGGCCTTGAGGTTCGTCGTCCCGGCGATCCCATAAAGGAAGGCCAGGCCGTAGAGCAACAGGCCCGAGGCGAAGATGCTGAGGTAGAAGTACTTGGTCGCCGCCTCCTGCGTGGTGACGTTGCGCCGGGAGAGATAAAGCAGCAGATAGGTCGGCATGCTCACCAGCTCAAGACCGATGACCAACAGGATCGCGTCGTTGGCCGAGGCCGCCAGCATCGCGCCGGCCTCCAAGAGCAGGAAGGCTCCGAAGAACTCCCCGGCGCGGTCGTCGGTCGGCTCGGCGTGCGCCAGGGCGATCAGGATCGGCCCGACCAGAAGCACGAGAAGACGGACGTGGAAGGCGAAGTCGTCATTGATCGCCGACGCGGCGAAGACGTCGGCCTGAACGTGGCGGATGGCCAGGAGCGCCGCGATCGACGCCAGCAGCCCGGCCACTCCCACCGCGCCCCAGACGCGCTTGGAGAGCCGAAAGAACGGGGAGGCGGTCATCATGCCGATCGCCGTCCCGATCAGGAGGATCTCCGGCAGGAGGATCAAGAGCGTCCGCAAGACCGTTTCGTGGGCGAGCTGAGGGGTCATCTCCGGCTTTCCGTGATAAGACTAGCGTGTGTGCCTTGAGGGAGGACTTCAGCGCGACTCGTCGCGCGGGCGAAGCGTGATGGCCGGAGGAGCGCCCGGCTCGGTCCCGGGCGCGACGCCCGGCTGGACCAGCGCGCGTTGGGCTTGAAGGCCGCGATCGACCACCTCGACCGCCGGACGCATCTTCGAGAAGAACGTCTCGGGGAAGACGCCGATCCAGAACATCAAAACCACCAGCGGGGCCAGGCCGGCGATCTCGTGCCAGCCCAACGGGGGAAGGTCGGCGTGCTGTTCATGAGCGTGATCATGAGCCTCGCCGTGCGCCGCCGGCGGGTGGAAGGGGCCGAAGACGACCAGTCGGGTCATCCAGAGCAGATAGTAGGCGCCCAGGAGCATCCCGGCCGTCGCGAGCACTCCGAACTTGACGCTCGTGGCGAACATGCCGGCCAGGATGGGGAACTCGCCGGTGAAGCCGTTGAGCCCCGGAAGCGCCGCCGAGCCCAGCGCCGTGACGATCATGAAGAAGGCGAAGATCGGCATCCGCGCCCAAACGCCGTTGATCTTGCCCATGTCTCGGGTGTGATAGCGGACGTAAAGCGTGCCGACGCAGGCGAACAACGCCCCGGTCGAAACGCCGTGGTTGACCATCTGGATCATCGACCCGTTGAGGCCCGTGTCGTTCATGGCCATCATCCCGAGCACGATGAATCCCATGTGGCTGACCGAGCTGTAGGCCACCAGCTTCTTCATGTCGGTCTGAGCTAATGAGACGAGCGCCCCGTAGATAATGCCGATCACCGCCAGGGTCGCCAGCAACGGGAAGAGGGCCACCGCGCCCAGCGGGGTCATCGCCATGTTGAACCGCATGAGGCCGTAGCTGCCCACCTTCAGCAAGACGCCCGCCAGCAGGATCGAGCCGGCCGTCGGCGCCTCGACGTGGGCCAGCGGCAGCCAGCTATGAACCGGGAACAGCGGCACCTTGACCGCGAATCCGGCCAGCAGTAGCAGGAAAATGAAGACCTGAGGGCTCGTCCACGAGTCGATCCGATACCACTCTTGCCATTCCAGCCGCGCCAGGCCCTGAGTCAACTCGGGGATCGAGAAGGTCAGCCGGTGGTCGAGCGAATATTGTTGGTGGACGACGACCAGGGCGAGCACGCCCAGCAGCGTCAGCAGGCTTCCGGCGAGCGTGTACAGGAAGAACGTCACCGCCGCCCGCCGACGCTCGGGGCCGCCCCAGAGGCCGATGATGAAGAACAGCGGGATCAGTGTGAACTCGAAGAAGATGTAGAAGAGGATCACGTCGAGGCTGGCGAACAGTCCCAGAAGCCCCGTCTGAAGCGCCAGCAGGAAGGCGTAGAACACCGGGGCCCGCTCGGTGATCGCCTCCCACGACGACAGAACGCCCGTGATCGTCAAGAGGCCGGTCAGCATGAACAGCCAGATCGAGAGCCCGTCCAGCCCGAGGGCGAAGCGGATGTCGGGCCGCTCCAGCCAGCGGAGACCGTAGGGACCCTCCGGGGGGCCGAAGGCGAATTGCGGCGTGGTGATCGCGGCGTCGAAGTTCATGAGCAGGACCACCGAAGCGGCGAACGACGCCAACGAGACCCCCAGCGCGATTTGCCGGGAGGCTCGCGCGTCGAGCCCCGGTATCAAGACCAGCGCCAACGCGCCGACCAGGGGGAGTAAAACGGTGATCGCCAACAGTGTCGCCATCGATACGATCCTCGGAGCCGTCGCCACGAGCCCCCCCGGCGTTGCGTCTTCCTCGGGGAGCCCGTTGTCCGTTCGCGTGTTTGAATTAGGAGAAGAGCAGAATCAACAGCAGGATCGCGACGCTCGCCGCCGTGGCCGCCGCGTAAAACTGGATCAGGCCGTTCTGATAGACCGCCAGCGCGTTCCGGCCGATCGCCCGCGGCGCGGTGGCGATCCCCACGATCGTCCGCTCGACGAAGCTGATGTCCAGGAACCGCAAGACCGCCGCCGAGACCCAAAGAACCTTCATCACGGTCCATTGGTAAATCTCGTCGACGTAGAACTTGTTCAGCGAGGCCACGTACAGGGGGCGGAAGGTCGCGGCCAGGCGAGCCGGCGCGGGGCTCGGCTCGCCGTAGAGCAGGTAGGCCAGGCCGATGCCGGCCAGGCCGGCGACCATGCCGAGGATCGGCGTCCCCCAGCCGAACGCGTGGGGGGCGTGGCCCAGACCCTCGAACCCATACATCCCCTGGAGGTGATGCTCCAACCACCCCGTCGATCCGAAGAGGAATCCGACCACCACGGCGCAGCCCGCCAGGATCATCAACGGCCAGGTCATGATCGGCGCTGATTCCTCGCCGATGTGGTGGTGGCCGTGGCTCGCGTCGTCGCCGTGCGCGGCGTGAGCGTCGACCTCCGGGGCCTCGGGATCATCTGGACTGGGCAGCTTCTCGGGACCCCAGAAGGTCATGAAGAACGCCCGGCCGGTGTAGAAGGCCGTCATGAAGGCCGTCAGCAGCGCCACCCAGTAGATCAGGCCGTAGACCCATCCCCAGGTGAGATCCATCGCGTGGGCGGCCTCGGGAGCGGCGGCCAGCGCCAGCAGGATCTCGTCCTTGCTGAAGAAGCCGGCCATCGGAAAGATCCCCGCCAGGGCCAGGCCGCCGACGGCGAAGGTCCAGCAGGTGTAGGGCAGCCGGTGGCGGAGTCCGCCGAACCGCCTCATGTCGATCACGTCGCCCATCGAGTGCATCACGCTGCCGGAGGCCAGGAACAAGAGGGCCTTGAAGAAGGCGTGGGTGAACAGGTGGAAGATCGCGGCGACGACCGCCAGTTGGGCCACGCCCCCCACCCCGGCGCCCAGGGCCATGAACATGTAGCCGAGCTGGCTGACCGTCGAGTACGCCATCACCCGCTTCAGGTCGTTCTGCGTCACGGCGATCGCCGCGGCGAGCAGGGCCGTCGCGCAGCCGACCACGCAGATCAAGAGCTGAACCCCCGGAGCCAGGGCGATCAAGGCCGTCGACCGGGCGATCAGGTAAACCCCCGCGGTGACCATCGTCGCGGCGTGAATCAGGGCCGAGACCGGCGTGGGGCCCTCCATCGCGTCGGGAAGCCAGACGTAGAGCGGCAGCTGCGCGCTCTTGGCGGTCGCCGCCCAGAAGAGGAGCAGCGGAATGCCGACCCGGGCCGAGTCGGGCAGGTTGGCCAGGGTCCCCTCGGCCAGCACGTTCGTGTAGCTGAGGTCGTGGTTCGGGACGATCGTCCAGAGCCAGAAGATGGCGATGGCGAAGCCGATGTCCCCCAGCCGGTTGACCAGAAACGCCTTCATCGCGGCGTCGGCCGCGGAGTTCTTCGCGTACCAGAAGCCGATCAAGAGGTAGCTGCAAACGCCCACGCCCTCCCAGAAGGCGTAGGTCAGCAGGAAGTTGTTCGAGAGCACCAGCCCGGTCATCGAGAAGACGAACAGGCCGATGAAGGCGAAGAACCGAGGGTAGCTCGGGTCGCCCGCCATGTAGCCGGAGGCGAAGATCACCACCAGCGTGGAGACGAACGTGACCATCGAGAGCATCAAGGTGCTCAGCCCGTCGACCCGCAGCTCAATCGGCACCTGGAACGATCCGGCCGCCAGCCACTTCGAGACGACGATGGTGTTCTCCGGCCCGGACGAGGCCCACGCGCCGAGCGAGAACAGGAACGCCGCGGCGATGCCGATGGCGACCGGGATGGCCGCGTTGAACCGGAACCGGGTGGCCCCCAACGCCGCGACGATCCCGCCCAGGAGCGGCAATAACGGAACCACCCAGATCCATTGCACGAAGAAACCCGCCACGTCGCCGCTCCTTGTTTCGCTTCGATTGCGCTCTTGTGTACTCGGTGTCCGGGCCGCGACTCAGCGCCGGCGCTCCGTCCAGGGTTGAATGGGATGCTCCGGCTCCACGCCGGCGGGCGTGAGCTGGGGGTAGGTCTCCGGCCCCTCGATCGGCTCGACCGGCTCGGCCTCCGCGGCCTCGACCTCGATCGGAACCAGGTCGGGCGCGGCCTCCTCGCGAAGCTCCCGCCAAAGCGTGATGTCGAGCGAGGCGCGGCGGTCGTAGAGGATCATGATCAACGCCAGGGCGATCGCCGCCTCGCAGGCCGCCACCGTCAGAATGATGATGGTGAAGATCTGACCGGTCCAGTTGCCGTGGTACCGGCTCAGGGCGATCAGCGACAGCGCCGTGCCTTGAAGCATCATCTCCGCCGAGAGGAACATCACGATCAGGTTCCGGCGCGACAGGAACCCGAGCATCCCCAGGGCGAACAGCGCGGCGCCCACCAGCAGGTAGTCTCTGAGATAATCGATCGTTAACAGGTCGGTCATGGCTTTTCCTAGCGGGCCCCGCCGGGGAATCGGCCCTGTTTGCGCGGCGTCTGGACAACGGCTCCGGGAAAACGATCCGATCAAACGGGACGATTCGGCCTAGGCGTCGGACGGTGTCGGCTCCGGTTCGCCGGAGCGCAACGACCGCTTCGGGTTGGCGATCACGATCGCGGCGATCAGGGCCGCGAACAGGAGCGATCCGGCCAGTTCGACCGTCACCAGGTGGTCGGTGTAGAGCGACTCGCCCAGGCCGGCCACGTCGGGCTTCGCCAGACCCTCGGCGTCCCGATCCGCTGAGGTCGTCCGGAACACCCGGTCCAGGGCGATCTTCACCGAGTGGTCGCCATCCAGCCGATAATGCTCGGCGAGTTCCCGTCCGGGGGTCAGCTTCTGGTTGAACAAGGCCGGATCCTCGTCGACGCCCTCCGGGCGGGAGGCGAGGGAGCCCAGGCAATAGACCAGCGACCAGAGGATCAGAAAACAGGTGAAGACGGCCGTTCCCGGCGAGCGGGCCGAGCGGTCGTAGATCGCCCGCCCCTCCATCTGGGCCAGCATGATGACGAAGAGGAACATGACGATGATGGCGCCGGCGTAGACGATGACCGTCCCCGCGGCCAGGAACTGCGCCCCGGCCAACAGGAAGAGGCCCGCCGACGAGAGCACCACCGCCGCGAACCAGAGGGCGCTGTGGATCGGGTTGCGGCTGACGATGGTCATCACCGCCGAGCCCAGCGCGAAGGCGCTGAACGCGTAGAAGAACGCGGCGGCGATGTAATAGTGGCCGTCGGGGTTGGCCGTCGTCGGCGGCGCCATGATCGAGAACAGGAAGCCCAGGAACCCAAGGGCCGTCAGCGTCGCCCCGGCGACGTGGACCGACCGCGGCTTGGCGCGTCCCAGCCGGTGGGGCAACAGCAGATACACGCCGATCGCGCCCAGAAGGATGATCAGGGTCGGCAGCAGGGATCCGGTGGTCATGGAACTTCGTCGCCTGGTCTTTTTGGAATGGGTGGGCCGGGGTCGTCCGGGGCGTCTCGTTCGTTGGTTCGGGGCCGTCGCCGGCTCAGGAGGGCAGCGGGGACGGAAGCGACTCGGTCCGCTTGGCGTCGTCCGCGGGCGGCGGCTCCGTGAACCGCATCGGTTCGGCGTCGCGGGTCAGGTCGTAAACCGAGAGCAGCTTCGTCTTGTCGAAGATCATCTCCTCGCGGCTCAACCCGGTGATGTCGTACAGGCTGGTCAACTCGATCGCCTCGACCGGGCAAGCCTCCTCGCACATCCCGCAGTAAATGCAGCGCAGCTCGTCGATGACGAAGCTCTCGGGGTATTTCTCGCGCTCGTTCCAGCTCTCCGGCGCCGTCGCCCCCACGATGTCGATGCAGTGCGCCGGGCAGGCCGTGGCGCACATCATGCAGGCGACGCACTTGACGCGCCCCTCCTCGTCCTTGTTCAACCGGTGCACCCCCCGGTAAACCGGGCTGGGGACGTGCTGGACCTCCGGGTATTCGACGGTGATCGCCTTGTTGCCGAACATCACGCCCATGGCGTGTCGGGCCGTCACCGCCAGACCGGCGGCCACCTGCGTCACGTAAAACCGATCCGCGAGCGTGAGCTTCGGCGGTTCGATCTTGCGAAGTTTCGGGTCGTCGAGACGCACGCGACTGGCTCCTTAGTTTGATCGTGCCTTGATGAATTCCGGCGGCGGGGGACGCGCCTTGGCTTAGGTCCAGTAGGTTCGGATCAGTTGCACCACCGCCGCGGTGGCCACCAGGTTGATCAGCGCCAGGGGGATCATCGACTTCCAGGCCAGCTCCATGAGCTGATCGTACCGGAACCGCGGAAGCGTCCATCGCACCCACATCATGAACAGGATCACCAGGCCGACCTTGACGATCATCACCAGGACCTTCAGCGCCGCGCTCCAGACGCTCGTCTGATCCTGACTCAGGATGAACGGGAGGTCCCAGCCGCCAAAGAACAGGATCACCGTGATGTAGCTGACGGTGATGATGTGCAGATATTCGCCGAGGAAGAACATGCCGAACTTCATGGCCGAATATTCGGTGTGGAACCCGCCGACGAGCTCCTGCTCGGCCTCCGGCAGGTCGAACGGCAGCCGGTTCGTTTCGGCGAAGGCGCTGACGAAGAACAAGAGGAACCCGAGCGGCTGGACGAAGATCCCCCATCCCCAGAAGCCCCGGCGGTCCTGCCAGTTGATGATGTCGTTCAGGTCGAGCGAGCCGGCGATCAGGACCATGCCCAGGATCGACAGGCCGAGCGGGATCTCATAGCTGATGAGCTGAGCGGTGGATCGCAGCCCGCCCAAGAACGAGTACTTGTTGTTCGACGCCCATCCGGCCAGGATCACCCCGTAGACGGCCAGGCTGCCGATGGCGAAGACGTAAAGGACGCCGATGTTGACGTACGGGGCGATCTGGAAGTTGATGATCTGGTCGGGGCCGACGGGCCCGAACGGCACGACCGCGAAGGCGATCATCGCCGTCGTGATCGCGATCCAGGGGGCCAGGAGGTAGAGGGGCCGGGAGACGTACTTGGGGATCACGTCCTCCTTCAGCAGCATCTTGGCGCCGTCGGCCAAGGGTTGCAGCAGGGCGAACGGACCCGCCCGGTTCGGTCCGATCCGGTCCTGGGTGTACGCGGCCACCTTGCGCTCGACGAGGATCAAGTACGCGACGGCGCCTTGCGTGATCCCGACGACCACGAGGATCTTGATGAGGATTCCGATCAACGCCCACAGCGATACCATGAGAAGATCCTTGCCGAGTTGCCCTGACTAAAACCGTTCGAGCCGAACCGAGCCCAAGCCCCGCGCCGCCCCGTCTCGAGGCGGCGCCGTCTTGGGATTCTCAACGCCAGCGGGCCGCGCCCATTGGGACGTACCAGAGATCGACGAACGCCGGCGGTTCGGGTTTGATCGGCCCCTCCCCGTCGAGATCGACGCCGAACTCGGGCGGCTCGCCCCCCTTGGCCCGAGCGAACCGGGGCGCGACCTCGGCCAACTCGGCGAGGACCTCGCTGGAGGCGACCGGCCCGCCGGGGCGATTCAGGAGGACGCCAAAGATGTCCAGGTCCGGCAACGACCCGTCGCGGGGCGGCAGCGCGGCCTCGGCGTACTGAAGCCGGTTGTCGGCGTTGACGTAGCAGCCCGCCTTCTCGGCGAAGGTCGCCCCGGCCAGCGCCACGTCCGACTGGTGCGCCAGCGGCGTGACCTTCGCGTCCTGAACGACCAGGAAGTCGACCTTGCTTCGAATCCGCTCGGCGGTCTCCGCGTCGATCCAGTCCTCGATCGTCCCCGAGGCCGCGACGTAGAGGGCGGCGAACTCGCCGGCCTCGACCCGCCCGAGCAGAGCGTCGTAGTCGACGACCTCGCCCTGGAAGTGCTCCAGGATCGCCCGGACGCCCCGGGAGTTCGGGCACTTCTCGGCGTGGATGGTGAACGGCCTGGGCTCCAGGAAGCTCGTGTCGCCCGCGCGGCCGTCGGTCATGTTGGGGGTGAAGGTCTGGTCCTCGCCGCGGACGGGAACCGGCCCAAGGGCCAGGACGTTCCGGGGCGAGAGCTCCTTGAGGTACTTGGCCATCAGGTAGGCCTCCTCGACCGTCAGAAACGGCGAGAGGACGCCCGCGATGGTCTTCCCGTCGACGACCGCCTGCTTGAGGTTCCGGTCGACGATCTTCAGGGCTTCGTCGATCGGCGTCTCGGCGTGGTCGTCCCCCTTGCGAACGTACATGGCCGAGAGGAGCGCCGGGTCGTTGGCGGCCTTGTAGCCGTAGCGGCCCTCGTCGCACATCCAGTAGTCGTTGACGTGGGGGTTGTTGCGGGGCTTCAGCCGCCAGAGCCGGCCCTTGTTCTCCTCGGCGCTGATGTTGCAGCCGGTCGAGCAGAGGGTGCAAATCGACTTGTGCTTCGAGAGGAACCAGACGCGCTGCTTGTGCAGCGAGTCCTTGTCCAGCAAGGCGCCGACGGGGCAGAGGTCGACGACGTTGCCGGCCAGCGGGTTGTCGTCCATCGTCTGACCGGGAAAGACGGAGATCTCGGCGTGGCTTCCCCGGCGCATCACCTGAAGCTCGCCGGTCTGGGTGACCTCGCGGGCGAACCGGACGCATCGGGTGCACATGATGCATCGGTCCTGGTTGAGCTGGATCGTCTCCGAGACGTCTTTGCGGGGGTTGACGATCTTCTCCTCGACGAACCGGTGGGACGACTGCCCGTTGTGGTACTGGGTGTAATCCTGGAGGCTGCACTCGCCCGCCTGGTCGCAGACGGGGCAGTCGATCGGGTGGTTCAGGAGCAGGTACTCCATAACCATCCGCTGGTGCTCGGCGACCCTGGGGCTGTCGGTGACGATGACCGTCCCGTCCTTCGCCGGCGTCTGGCAGCTGGGGACGAGCTTGGGCATCATCTTGATCTCGCCGGTCTTCGGGTCGCGGCTGCCGACCTCGACCTCGCACATCCGGCAGTTGGCCACCACCGTCAGCGCGGGGTGCCAGCAGTAGTACGGGATGTCGACGCCGAGGCGCTTGGCGAGCTGGAGGGCGTTGATCTTCTCCCCCTCGGGAATCGGGTATTCCACGCCATTGATGATGATCGTCGCCATCGTTGTTCCGTTCCGCGTCCCTTGGGGAGAATGCTGGTTCAGGTCCGGCCCGGGGAGTCGTCTCGCCGGGCGCCGGGCGGGCGGTTTCGATCCGGCCCGTCTTCCGTGGAATGTCGTCGTCGATTCCGGGGTTAGAGCTTCGGCGGCTCGGGAGCGCGAAGCGCCGCCGCGGGGAGCGGCGAGGCGATCCCCAGCCTCCGGTTCGCCTCCAGGTTCACCACCCGGCCCTCGGCGATGTCGATTTGCAGCGGGGTCGGCCGAGCCGCAGGGTTCTGGTTCGTCCGGATGTATTCCTCCAGCTCGTCCCGGAACTTCGTCACCGCGTTCTTGATCGGCCAGGCGGCGCCGTCGGCGAGGCCGCAGATCGTCGTCCCCGGGATGATGCCGAGGTTGTTGGCCATGTGGAGCATGATGTCGAGATCCTCGCTCCGACCGCCCCCGGCCTTGATCCGGTGGATCGTCTTGGTCATCCAGGCGGTCCCCTCGCGGCAGGGGGTGCATTGGCCGCAGCTCTCGTGGGCGAAGAAGCGCGACGTGTTGATCAGGTAGTCGATGATCGGCGTCTGGTCGTCGATGACCGTGACGGCCGCGGTCCCCAGGCCCAGGCAGCCCGGGCCGCGGAGGCTCTCGAAGTCCAGCGGCGTGTCCAGCTCGTCGGCCGAGAGCAGGCCCATGCTGATGCCGCCGGGGACCGCCGCCTTGGCCTTGCGCCCCTTCCAGACGCCGCCGGCGTGCTCGTCGATCAGCTCCCGGCAGGTGACGCCTAGGGGAAGCTCGACGCAGACCTGCTTCTCGACGTGCCCGGAGACCGTGTAGAGCTTCGGACCCCGGCTCTTGGGGGGGCCGATCGACTTGAACCAATCGGCCCCGCGCTCGACGATGTGGGGAACGCAGCAGAGGGTCTCGACGTTGTTGACGACCGTCGGCTTGCGGAAGGCGCCCTCGATCGCCGGGAACGGCGGCTTGATCCGCGGCCACCCCCGCTTCCCCTCGAGGCTCTCGATCAGCCCGGTCTCCTCGCCGCAGATGTAGGCGCCGGCTCCGCGGTGGACCCAAACGTCCAGGTCGAAGCCGCTTCCGTAAATGTTCTTGCCCAGGTGCCCCGCCGCGCGGGCCTCGGCGATCGCCTCCTCGAGGATCTTGTAGGCCCGGATGTACTCGTATCGGATGTAGAGGTAAGCCGTCGCCGCCTTGGTGGCGAAGCAGGAGATGAGGATCCCCTCCAGCAACTGGTGGGGGTCGAGCTCCATCAGATAGCGGTTGTTGAAGGTCGCCGGCTCGCTCTCGTCGGCGTTGACGCACATGAGCGTCTCGGTCCGGTCCTTCGGCAGGAAGGTCCATTTTAGGCCGCACGGGAAGCCCGCGCCGCCTCGACCGCGAAGCTCGGAGTCCTTGACGACCCCCACGACCTCGTCGGGGCTCATCGTGGTCAGCGCCTTGCGCGCGGCCTGGTAGCCCCCGCGCGACTCGTAGACCTTGAGCGAGTGGCCGTCGGCGACGTTGAAGTTGCGGCTCAGGACGGGTTCAAACGTGGGCACGGCCTTATCGTCTCCAGGTCGAAAGCGGGCGGTGGGTCGATGCGGTCCAACCGAGGGGCGGCGGGGGCTCCTCAGACGCGGGGGGGATCGTCGCGGCGCCCCTGTTTCAGCTCGTCGAGCATCTCGTCGACCTTCGCCTCGTCCAGCGGGCCGAAGACCCGGCCGTCGTCGGCCAGGGCGGCCGGGGCGTGGTCGCAGATGCCCAGGCATTCGGCGTAGTCGACGGTGAGCTTGCCGTCCGGCGTCGTCTCGCCGTGCTCGACGCCCAGCCGGTGGCAGGCGTGCTCCAACAGCTCGTCGCCGCCGCGAAGCATGCACGAGAGCGATCGGCAGACCCAGACCCGAACGTCTCCCAGCGGCGCCTGGGGGAAGAAGCCGTAGAAGCTCATCGTGTCGTGAACTTCCGCCGGCGTGATCTCCAGCAATTCGGCGATCTCGGCCATCGCCTGCAGCGGCACGCACCGCAGCCGCTCGTGAACCAGTTGCAGGGCCGGCAGCGTCACCGCCCGCTTGCTCGGATAGCGCGGAAAGAGGGACCGGATCTTCTCCCTCATCGGTTCGGTGAGGATCGGAATCCGCTTCGGCGGCGGTTGGGTTTTGGTGCTGGCGTCGGCTGGCATCGAGCGGTTGTCCTTGCGTTCAACGAGTCGGGGCGGCTGGTTCGATTCGGCGGCGCCCCGGACGGAGGAGAAGAGGCCGGGGCCGCCCGGGCCCCGGCGCGGCGCTCCGGCTCAGCGGTCGAGCTCCGCGGCGATGATGCTGAGACTGCCCAAAACGGCCACCACGTCGGCGAGCGCGTGCCCCTTGATAATGTGGGGGAAGACCGCGAAGTGGATGAACGACGGCGGCCGGGTGCGAACCCGCCAGGCGAACTCGCTCCCGTCGGCCACCAGGTAATAACCCAGCTCGCCGTTGGGGCTCTCGACCGCGGCGTAGACTTCATTGACCGGGGTCTCAAAGCCGCGGTTGGGCATGATCAGCTCGAAGTGCTGGATCAGGCCCTCGATGCTGTTGTAAACCGTCGCCTTGTCGGGCAGGTTCAGCTTCTCGGCGATCGGCAGGTTGGCCGGCCCGCCGGGCAGCTTGGCGACGGCCTGCTCGATGATCCGGGCGCTCTGCCTCATCTCCTCCATGCGGACCATGAACCGCGCCCAGCAATCCCCCTCCTCGCAGTAGACGACGTCGAAGTCGAAATCGGGGTAGGCGAGATAGGGGGCGTCCTTGCGGAGGTCGAACGGCACGCCGCTGGCCCGGGCGATCGGCCCGGTGCACGACAGCGCGATCGCGTCCTCCTTGCTCAGCCGGCCGATCCCCCGCATCCGGTCCAGGAAGATCCGGTTGCGGAAGAGGAGCTTCTCCATGTCCCGCCAGACGACCGGAAAATTGGAGAGGAATTTTCGGATCCGGTCCAGGACGCGGTCGTTGAAGTCGTAAAGCACGCCGCCGACCCGGGTGTAGCCGGGGTGGAACCGGTAGCCCGACATCTCTTCGTAGACGTCGTAGATCTGCTCCCGGAGGTTGAAGGCGTAGAGGAACGCCGTGAACGCCCCCAGGTCGAGCGCCGCGGCGCCGGTGGCCAGCAGGTGGTCGGAGATCCGCGACAGCTCGCCGATGATCACCCGGATGTACTGGCAACGAGGGGTCAGCTCAACGCCCAGCAGTTTCTCGACCGCGTTGTGCCAGGCCACCTCGTTCATCGGCGGACTGATGTAGTTCTTGCGGTCGGCGACGGTGACGTACTGGTTGTAGTTGAGGTGCTCGCCCAGCTTCTCGAAGCCCGAGTGAAGATAGCCGATGTCGGGCGTCGCCTTGATGATCCGTTCGCCGTCGAGCTCCAGAACCAGGCGCAGCGTCGTGTGCGTGGCCGGATGCTGGGGACCGAAGTTCAGCGTCCAGGTCGCCTGCTTGGAGCTGGTTTTCAGATCGGGCTCGTCGACCAGGGATGCCGCCATTGCGTCTCTCGAGTCTCTTGGAAAAATCGGTCGGGGATCACTTGGACCGGCGGGCGCTTACGATTCGCCGCGGGTGAGCCGGGGGAAGTTGTGCCGTTCGCCCCGGCCCCGCAACGGATAATCCTTGCGGAGCGGGAAGGCGACGAACTCCTCGGGCATCAAAATCCGGCGCAGGTCGGGGTGCCCCTCGAATCGGATGCCGAACATGTCGAAGACCTCGCGCTCCATCCAGTTGGCGCCCTCCCAGAGGGGGACGGCCGAGGGGAGCGTCGGGTCGGGGTCGTCGACGCCCGCCTTGACGACGACGGTCGCCGCGGTGTCGAGGTTGCGCACCACGTAATGGACCTCGAACCGGCTCCGCGTCCGTCCCGGGTAGCCGAGGTAGTCGGTCCCGCCCACTTCCGAGAGCAGGGCGTAACCGCACTGGTCCCGCAGGGCCGTAAGCAGGTCAATCAGCCGCGAGGGCGGAACGTACAGTCGGAGGTTGTCGCGAAACCGGGTGGCGCTGTAGACCCCGTCGCCGAAGATCGACGCGAGCGTCTTGAGCGTCGCGGCCTGGTGATCGACCGAGGGGGACGTCGTGGCGGTGCTCATCGGGGCGAAGCGCTCCTGGAGGAAACGGGCGTGGGGACGGCGACGGCGGCGGTTCGGGGGCTCGTCGTCATCGCGTGTCCTCGAGGCCCAGCTTGCTCGGCCCGCCGGGCAGGCGGTAGCCGAACCGATCCTCGTCGCCGCGCTCCGCGGCGATCGACCGGCCCGGCGGCACGTCCCGGTGCTCGATCATGTACCGCTCGCGCTCGCGAAGCTCGGGGAGGCCTTGGTTGCCGGCGAACGTTCCGCCCTTCTGAACCTTGGCCTGAATGTCCATCACGGCCCGCAGAATCTGCTCGGGTCGGGGCGGGCAGCCGGGGATGTAGACGTCGACCGGGATGAAGCGGTCCACGCCCTGAACCACGGCGTAGGTGTCGAAGATGCCGCCCGTGCTGGCGCAGGCGCCCATGCTGATGCACCACTTCGGCTCGGGCATTTGCAGCCAGATCCGCTGAAGGACCGGCATCATCTTCATCGCCACCCGGCCGGCGACGATCATCAGGTCGCACTGCCGGGGGCTGAACCGCATGACCTCGGCGCCGAAGCGGGCCAGGTCGAACCGGCTGGCGCCGACGGCCATCAGCTCGATCCCGCAGCAGGCGGTGGCGAAGGGCATCGGCCAAAGGCTGTACTTGCGGCACCAGTTGACGACCGAGTCGAGCGTCGTCATGAAGACGTTTTCGGGAACCTCGGGCGCGTCGGACGGCGTCACGATCAGTCCCGATGAGGGCGCCGGCCCCGCCGGCGTGGGTGTCGATCCTAACGCCATTCGAAAACCCCTCTCTTCCAGGCGTAGGCGTAGGCCGCGGCCAGGATTCCGATGAAGACCATGATCTCCCAGAACACCAGCGACCGGAAGATCGCCGGAATGCCGGTCGCCGCCGCGGCGGCCGCGGTGGGAATGTCCGCGCTCCACTGGCCGACCGCCCAGGGATACAGGTACAGCAGCTCGACGTCGAAAAGCAGGAACAGGATGGCGATCAGGTAAAAGCGGACGTCGAACCGCTGGCGGGCGTCGCCGATCGGGTCCATGCCCGACTCGTAGGGCATTTGCTTGATCCTCGTCTCCTTCCGCGGGCCCAGGAACGCGCTGAGCAGAAGCATGCTCAGCCCGGTGCCCACGGCGACCGCGATGAAGACGAAGATCGGAGTGAATTCTGTGCTCATCGTCTGATCTACTTCCAGCCGAGTCGCTCGGCGGGCCGACTTGTGAAGTCTTTCACAAAGTCGCGCCCAAAAAAAGGACGGCGATGACCCGCGTCTCACGCTCCCGAAGGGGTGGAACCGACGCGGAGGAGCCGCCATCCATGAGAGCCGAGCCGGGGGTTCACCCCGTTTCATCGAGGCTCGGCGTCCTTACATGGGCCTCATTGTAGTGACCGATTCGCCCGCGTCAACGGCCTAGTGTCCCGCCGCGATTGATTCGTGGCCGGGACTTCCATCGTTCGGGCGCGTCGCGACGCAACCCGGCCGCGCGTTGGCCGCCTCGATGGTTTCCGCAAGCGCTCGGATCCGGCGCTTGTGCCATTCCGTCAGGGCGGACCAAGCTCGCCGCGGCGAGCTTGGGGGCGCGCCCGCGCTCCAAATCTTTGCTTTCGGAACCCTTAGGGCCTCGTCGGCGGGGCCGGCGGTATTTCACGGGCGCCTGCGCCGGGCAAGGAGGGAGCGGGCGGGATCTCGGATTCCTGGGCGCGCTCCAGGATTTGCGATGGCTTGAGTCCGCCCGCCCGGCCCTCCGCCGGGGCGGCGGGGGGCGTCGTCGTCGCGGCTTCGGCCGGGGGCGAGGCGCGGCGGGGGCCGACGCGGCGGGCGGCCGACGAGCGGGCCGCGCCGACGCCGAATTGGGGGTCAAGCTCGGAGCGCTCGTCGAGCTCGGGCGCTTCGGCGTTCGGGGCTTCGCCGACCGGAGGTCGGGCCGACCGCCCGGTTCGCGAATTGCGGCCGCCGACGTTCAAGTCGCGGGTCGCCTGAGCGCGCGCCTGCTTGTACTGCTGGAGCAAGGCGGCCCGCTTTCGGGGATCGTTCTCGCGCAGGTACCGGAAATAGAGGTCGCTGATTTCGGATTGCCGTTCCTGGAACCCGGCGTCGGCCTTTCGGTTGGGCTGGTATTGCCGGCCGAACTGGCGGTCGTAGGCTCGATTCGCCTGGTCGTATCGGCGGGTGCCGGCCCTCCCCTCGCCGATCGATTCGAGGTAATTCTCGAACTGGTTCGCCCCGCGCACGCCCAGGTTTTGATTGGTCAGGGTGTTGCCAAAGGCCGACATCGGCCCCGGGGCGATCGGGAAGACGGCCGAATCATACTGGGAGTTGTACGGGCGGAACGGGTCGGGCCCGAACCCCTGCGCCCCGGCGGTCGGGACCAGGACCAGCGGCAACGCGCCGGCGGCCCCAACCGCGAGCCGGAGGCCGGCTCGCCGGGCCGCGCCGAGGATCTGTCGAATCGAAGTCATGACGGGCCTCTCCACACGATCGGACCACCGAACGCGCGACCGGAACGACGCCTTGAAGATCATTCTACGCCTTGGCCGCTCCGGCGAACAGTCGTTGCCTAGCGCGCTTTCCGCGCAAGATGATCGACCGTCGCGGCGGGTTGGGGTGAGCCGGTCGACCGCCGGCGCGGCGCTGGCGTGG
>Ga0180215_1001967_pt1 | contig 21505 bp, 21 predicted proteins | sample eDN3rd37CBELigBY_FD_128871 | JGI IMG/M metagenome (GOLD analysis project Ga0180215, IMG submission 128871) | Enriched backyard soil microbial communities from Emeryville, California, USA - eDNA 3rd pass 37_C BE-Lig BY (version 2) (version 2) | ecosystem: Environmental > Terrestrial > Soil >... | reverse complement strand
GTCAGCTGCTGGATCGGCTCGACGCGCTCGGCGAGGTCGTCGACCTGGCCCGAGAGCGGCTCGACCGCGTCGCGCACCGCGGTCAGCTGCTGGATCGGGGCCATCTCGCGGTAGAGCGCGTCCAGGCGGGAGATCACTTCGCGCTCGAGCCGCGGCAGCGTGCGCGCCGCGTCCGCGATCGCGCCGATGTCGTCGAGCAGGCGCGCGAGCAGGGTGGGCGGGAACAGGGCGCTGAGGTTCATCGCCGCGGTCTTGCCCAGGACCGGCCCCGGCGACACCTGGCCCGCTCGCGGGTAGGCCCGGCAGATCATGCTCTTCCGCAACGTGGCCTCCGGCGTGCACCGCGTCGAGGACGCCTTCACCAACTGGTATCTGGTCGAGGCCGACGACGGCGTGACGATCGTCGACTGCGGCGTCCCGGCCTCATGGGCGTCGCTGACCGCGGCGCTGCCCGCGCTCGGGCGCCGGCTCGACGACGTGCGCGCGGTCGTGCTCACCCACGCGCACTTCGACCACGTCGGCTTCGCCGAGCGCGCGCGGCGCGAGCTCGGGGTCCCGGTCCACGTCCACACGGACGACGTGCCGCTGACGATGCACCCGTGGCGCTACGACCACGAGCGCCCGCGCAGCGCCTACCTCGCCACCCAGCCGAAGGCGCTGCCGATCGTGGCGGCGCTGCTGCGCGCCCGCGCGTTCTGGCCGCGGCCGATCGGCGAGGTCGTGCGGTTCGGCGACGACGCCGGCGCGCTGCCGGTCCCGGGCGCGCCGGCGATCGTCCCCTGCCCCGGCCACACACTCGGCCACTGCGCCCTGTACCTCCCCGACCGCGACCTGCTGTTCGCCGGCGACGCGTTCGTGACGCTCGACCCGTACACGGGCCGGACCGGCCCGCGCCTGGTCGCCCGCGCCGCGACCGTCGACAGCGAGCGCAACCTCGACACGCTCGACGCGCTCGCGGCCACGGGCGTCCGCACCGTGCTCACGGGCCACGGCGCGCCGTGGACGCGCGGCGTCGAGGCCGCCGTGGAGGCGGCCCGCACCGCCGGCGCCGCCTAAACCCCACCTTAAGGGGACTGTCCCCTTTATACGAGACACGGGCGTCGCGGATTCGCCGGAACCCGCGACGCAGAGCGAACCGAAGCTAAAGCCAACCTTAAGGGGACTGTCCCCTTTAGGTTGGTTTGCGCTCGAGGCGGTGGACCGCCGGGCCTTGGAGGACGCTGCCGTCGACGGCGAAGCGCGAACCGTGGCAGGGGCAGTCCCAGGAGCGCTCGGCGCGGTTGAAGTTGACCTGGCAGCCGAGGTGGGTGCAGACGGGTGAGACCGCGGTGACCACCCCGTCGTCGTCGCGGTAGGCGGCGACCTTCTCGCCGCGGTGGCGGACGATGTCGCCCTCGCCGCGGGCGAGGTCGCCGATGCCGCGCGCGCCCGGCTTGCTCAGGCGGTCCGCGACGAAGCGCACGCCCGCGACGGCGTTCTCGGTCACGAGCTTGACCGCGGAGGCGCGCGGGTTCAGCCGCGTCGGGTCGAACAGCGACGCGTACGGGTTCTCGCGCCCCAGCACGAGGTCGGACAGCAGCAGCGCGGCGCCGGTGCCGTTGGTCATCCCCCACTTGGCGAACCCCGTGGCCATCAGCACGCGCGGCTCGAACGGGGTCATCCGGCCGATCAGCGGCAGCCCGTCGACGGAGACGTTGTCCTGCGAGGACCAGCGGTAGTCGACCGAGCGCACGTCCCAGTGCTCGCGCGCGAACGCCTCGAGCGCCGCGTAGCGCTCCTCGGTGTCGCCGCCCGTGCCCGTGCGGTGGCCCTCGCCGCCCACCAGCAGCAGATCGCCCACCGCGCGCACGCTGCGCGTCGGCGAGTCCGCGCTGATGAACATGCCCTCGGGCGGCTCGCCCGCGATCCGGCAGACGATCGCGTAGGAGCGCTGCGGGTGCACGCGCGCGAACGCCAGCGAGCGGTCCGGGAACGGGTAGTGGGTGGCCACGATCGTGTGCTCGGCGGTGATCCGCCCGCCCGGCGTGCGCACCGCGTCGCCGACCTGCACGGCGTGCGTGTGCTCGTAGATCTCCGGCAGCCGCGAGGCCAGCGCCAGCAGGTACTTGTGCGGGTGGAACTCCGCCTGGCCGTCGAAGCGCACCGCGGCGGGGACCTCGTAGGGCAGCGGCGTCTCCGAGACCGCGAACGCCGGCAGCCCGGCGTCGGCGGCCGCGTCGGCCTCCTTGACCACCTTCGACGCGTCGCCGTACACGTAGGACGGCCGCACGCGGAAGTCGCAGTCGATCCCGTCGGCCTCGACGCGGTCGCGGATCCAGGCCAGCGCGCCCTCGTTGGCCGCGCCGTAGGCCCGCGCCGCGTCCGCGCCGTGCTTGGAGCGCAGTTGCGAGTAGATCAGCCCGTGCTGGGAGGAGACCTTCGCGGTCGTGTGGCCCGTGACCCCGTGGCCGACCCGGTTCGCGTCGATCAGCACCACGCGCGCGCCCGCCTCGTGCAGCAGCAGCGCGGTCGTGACGCCGACGATGCCGCCGCCGATCACGCACACGTCCGCGGTCACGTTGCCCTCCAGCCGCGGGTGCTCGGGCTGCTCCAGATCAAGCCAGATCGAGCCCTTCATCGCAGCGCCAGCTCCTCGAGGCGCATCAGCGACTCCGCGTTGCGCAGCTTGGTCGCGACCTGCAGCAGCGGGTTGAACTTCAGCGGCGCGTACGGGCCGTCCGGGTTCTCGACCATCTCGACGCAGGTGCCGCCGTCGGCCGGCGTCATCCGCAGCACGACCTCGGCCGTGCCGATCGGGCGCCCCTTCGCGCGCAGGCGCATCAGCCGCGGGCGCTCGGCCTCGAGCACCTCGGTGTGGTCGGAGAGCGTCAGCGGCCCGAAGCCGATCGTGTGATGGAACTTCGTGCCCGGCGCCGGGAAGTCCGGGTCGGCGTCGCGGATCAGCTTGGACCCCACGACCCAGTACTCGTAGCCGGCGGGGTCTGCGAGCGCGTCCCAGACCGCCTCGGGCGGGACGGGCATGTACCTGCGGTTCGTTGCCACGGGGCTGTGGCTACCCACCGGGCGCCCTGGGTAGTGACGGACGCATGCGAGGCATCGTCCTACCTGGCGCGTTCCGGCCGCGCTCCGACACCTGGCTGCTGGCACGCACCGCCCGCCGCGAGCCCGGCACGCGCGTCCTGGAGCTGTGCGCGGGACCGGGGCTCGTCGGCATCGCGGTCGTCAAGGACCGGCCGGGAGCGACGCTGACCACCGTCGACATCTCGCGCCGCGCCGCGCTCAACGTGCGCATCAACGCGCGCCTGAACGGCGTGCGCGTGCGCGCCCGGCGCGGCGACCTGTTCGACGCGCTCGACGGCGAGCGCTTCGACCTGATCATCGCCAACCCGCCCTACGTGCCCGGCCCGCCGCCGCCCGCCCGCGGGGCGGCCCGCGCGTGGGACGCGGGCGACGACGGCCGCGCGCTGCTGGACCGCATCTGCGCCGAGGCGCCCCGGCACCTCACCCCCGGCGGCACGCTGCTGATCGTGCACTCCGAGGTCTGCGGGATCGGCGCGACGCTCGAGGCCTTCCAGCGCGCGGGCCTCGACGCCGACGTCGTCGCGACCGAGCGCGGGCCGCTCGGGCCGCTGCTGCGCGGGCGCCGCGAGGAGCTCGAGGCGAGCGGCCGGCTCCGCCCGGGGCAGGACGAAGAAGACGTGATGGTTCTCCGAGGCCGACTTGCGGGGATGAGAAACGCCGATGACCGACACCGTGATCACGCCCTACCGTGACGGCCCGCTGCTCGTGCGCGGTTCCTTCCGGCTCACCGACCAGGACGGCAACGAGATCGAGCTCGGCGGCCGCGAGACCGTGACCGCGCTCTGCCGCTGCGGGAAGTCGCGCTTGCGGCCGTTCTGCGACGGCACGCACCAGGTGATCCGCTTCAAGGCGCCGAGCGGCGCGGAGGACGGTCGAGGAAACGATCAGCCAGCCAAGCGCTGACGTTTTCGAGCCCGGCGGCGCGCTGGCGCAGCGCGCCGTTGCACTCGATCAGCGCGTGCGCGCCCTCGAGCTCACCGGCGCAGCCGATCCGCTCGGCGACGGGCACGAGCGTCGCCAGCCGCTCCCGCAGGAGCTCGCGCGCGGGCCGCGGCTCGCCGCTCACCAGATCCGCGAGCTCGGCGTCGAGCCCGTGGCGCGCGGTGCGCCAGCGGTTCTCGGCGATCCGCCACGAGTCGGGCGTGCCCAGCTCTCCCGCGCGCTCGTGCAGCCACGCGATCAGCGCGTGCGCGAACGCCGCCACCGCGGCCGCGTCGGCGAGCGTGGTCTGCGTGTCGCACACGCGCAGCTCGAGCGTCCCGAAGCCGACGTGGGGGCGCAGCTCGTACCACCAGCTCTTCGGGTCGCCCGTCCAGCGCAGCATCTCCGCGAACTCCGCCCACGAGGGGATCACGGGCGGCACGCCCTGGCGCGGCAGCATCGTGCTGATCAGCGGCCGCACGGACGCGAAGCCGGAGTCGCGGCCGGCGTGGAAGGGCGCGTTGGCGGCGAGCGCGGCCAGCTCGGGCAGGAAGCCGCGCAGCGCGTTGTAGACCGCGAGCGTGGCGTCGGCGTCGCCGAGCGCGACGTGGATCTGCAGCGCGCACACGAGCTGCACCCGCGCGGCGTCGCCGTGCGCGTCGAGGATCACGTCGTAGCGCTCGCCCTCGTTGAGCTCGCCGAGCGGCGCGGCGGTCGGGTGCACGCCGGCGGCGATCACGCGCCAGCGCGGCGCCGCGAGCGCCGCGAGCTGCTCGCGGCCGCGGCGCAGCTGCTCGATCGCCTCCCCGACGCGGTCCACGGGCGTGGTGACGATCTCGGCCTGGCTGGCGGGGAGCTCGAGCTTGAGCGCCCCGGACGCGCCGTCGAGCACGGCGCGCGCGACCGGCGCGAGCTCGAACGTCCGCGCGTCGACCAGCATCACCTCTTCCTCGAGCCCGACCGTCAACGGCCGGGGCGCGTCGAAGACCGCCCGCAGCTCGCGCTCGGTCACCGCAGGGCGAGCGTCTCCGCCGCTCGTAGCGACGACTCGTCGGCGTTCCAGGCGTCCATCATGTGGTGCGCCCAGCGCCCGTCGACCGCCAGCAGCGCCCGCGCGCCCCACAGCACGTCCGCGCCCAGCCGCCGGTCCTGCTTGGCCAGACCGCCCGCGAGGTCGACGGCGGCGACGCTCTCGTGCACCGCGTCGGCGACGACGTGCACGTCGAAGAACAGCGTCGCGTCCTCGCCGTAGCCGAGCCGGCGCAGCCCGTTGGCGTAACGGCGGTTGGGGACCGAGGAGGTCATCTCGAACAGCGCCAGGTGGCCGACGATCGCGCCGCGCAGGCGCCGGTGCAGGCCGCACAGCGACATCAGGTTCACGGTCGCCAGGGTCACGCCCGGGATCTGGTTCAGGTAGGCGCCGTAGGTGCTGTCGAGCCCGACGGCGTCCATCGAGCGCGCGAACAGCTCGGCGTGGATGTCCTCCGCCTTGCCGTTGCCCCACTCGTCGGACTGGACCTCGATCATCGCCGCCTTCGGCTTGCCGTGCAGGCGCGGGAGCGCCCAGCCGTGCGGGTCGGCCTCCTTGAGCTGGTAGGCGGAGCGGTGGACCATGAACTCGAGCAGCTGCCCGGCCGTCGCCTCGCGCTCGATGAACGTGGACACGGACGGCGCCTCGTCGGCGAGCATCAGCTCGCGCAGCTCGACGTCCATCTGCTCGGGCTCCGGCGGCTCGCCGGGCGGACCGACGAGCTCGTACAGCTCGTCCTCGAAGCGGCGCTCGAGCTCGCCGCGGAACGCGACCAGCGACGGCTCCCACTCCCAGCGGTCGTCGACGCCGTCGAAGCCGCGGTAGTGCAGCTCGTAGCAGCAGTAGAGCGCCAGGTTGAGGTCCTCGGGGTCGATGTCGCCTGACGGCGTCGTAAGCCGGTGGGGCGGCTTTCGCAACCCGGCGAACAGCGCCTCGCTCACCGGACCTCGGGGCTGCGGAAGAGAGTGCATGCGGCATCCATACCCCAGAACCCGTGTGTCCTACGCTGAGCGTCGATGTCGGTGGAGCGGATCGACAGCTGGCGCGAGTTCGACGACGCTATCGCCGCCGCCGGCGCGCTGCGCCGCGACGAGACCCGCGCGCACGTCTCGCTCGTCTTCCGCGGGCTGGCCCGGTCGGGCTACTCGAACGTCTCCAGCCTGGCCCGCCTCGGCGAGGGCTTCCCGCGCCTGGAACGCCACCTGATCCGCAACTTCCGCAAGTACGCGCACCGCGAGCGGCCCGGGCCGACGGTCTGGGACTGGCTCTCGCTGGCCCAGCACCACGGGCTGCCGACGCGGCTGCTGGACTGGACGTTCTCGCCGTTCGTGGCCGCGCACTTCGCGACCGCCTCGCACCCGGAGGACGAGGCGGTGGTGTGGGCCGTCGACTGCGCGGCGGCGCGCGAGCTGCTGCCCGAGCTGCTGCGCTCGGCCCTGGCCGAGGAGGGCGCGACCGTGTTCACCACCGAGCTGCTGGCCGACCATGCCCCGGCGCTGGGCGATCTGGACCGGCTGGGCGACGAGCCGTTCGTGGTCTTCTTCGAGCCGCCGTCGCTCGACGACCGGATCGTCAACCAGTCCGCGGTGCTGTCGGTGATGTCGGACGCGGCGGCGAGCATGGACGACTGGCTGGCCGAGCACACCGACCTCTGGCACAAGTGGCTGCTGAGCCCGGCGGCCAAGGCCGAGATCCGCGAGCGGCTCGACCAGGCCAACATCACCGAGCGCGTGCTGATCCCGGGGCTCGACGGGCTCGCGGCGTGGCTGCGCCGCTACTACGGGCCCACGCAGGGCGGGCGCGATACGCAGCAGGACGGCGCGGCGATGGCGGGCACGTTCACGGGCGAGCCCGGCCAGGGCGAGCCCTAGTGCGGCTCGGGGCTGGGGCTGATCGACAGCAGCCGCGGCTCGTGCTCGTGGTCGATCTGCAGCGTGGTGTGGTGGATGCCGAAGCGGTCGTGCAGGAGGCGCTCGAGCTCGCCGCGGCGGGCGTGGCAGTCGTCGCCCTCGGCCACGAGCACGTGGGCGGCGAGCGCCGGGAAGCCCGACGTGACCTCCCACACGTGCAGGTCGTGGACCTCGACGATCCCGGGCGCGCTCGCGAGCACCTGGCCGACCTCGTTGACGTCGATGCCCTTGGGCGAGCCCTCGAGCAGGATCCGGCCCGAGTCGCGCAGCAGCCGCCAGCCCGAGCGCACCATCAGCACGCAGACCAGCAGCGCGGCGATGCCGTCGGCCTGGCCGAAGCCCGTGGTGACGATGACGACGCCCGCGGCGATCGCGGCCACCGAGCCGTAGAGGTCGGCGAGCACGTGCGCGATCGCGCCCTCGACGTTGAGCCCGCGGCGCTCCGAGCGCGAGAGCGCGAAGGCGGCGGCGACGTTGACCAGGGCGCCGAGCGCGCCGACGGCGATCACCAGCGCGCCCTCCACGTCCGGCGGGTCGAACAGGCGCCGGACGGACTCGACGGCCAGCACGCCCGCCAGCACGAGCAGGGTCGCGCCGTTGAACTGGGCGGAGAGGATCTCCGCGCGGCCGAGGCCGAACGTGTAGCGGCGCGACGGCGGTTTGGCCGCCAGGCCCGCGGCGACCAGCGCGAGCCCGATCGCCCCTGCGTCGGTCAGCATGTGGGCCGCGTCCGACAGCAGCGCCAGCGAGGACGCGATGAAGCCGACGATCACCTCGACCGCCATGAACGAGGCGATCAGGACCAGCGCGACGGTCAGCCACTTGCGGTCCGCGTCCACGGACGGCGCATGGCTGTGGTCGTGCCCGTGGCCCATGCACGACATGGTACGCGCGACCAACTATGCCGGTAGTACGCTGACGCGCGGATGTCGCCGCTCCCCGCGCTGCACGAACTGGAGTCCCGCGTGATGTCAGCGGTGTGGGCCCAGGGCGAAGCCACCGTGCGGTCCGTCACCGAGGCCGTCGCCGCCGACGGCCCTCGCTCTTACACGACGATCCTGACGGTCATGACCCGTCTGGCCCGCAAGGGCTTCCTCGACCGCCGCCGCGTGGGCAAGCGCGACGTCTACGTCGCGCTGGTCGAGCAGGACGAGTACCGCCACGAGCGCTCCAGGGCCGAGGTCGACGCGGTCGTCGACGCCTACGGCGATCTCGCGCTGGCCCAGTTCGCGCGCCGCTTCTCCAAGCTCGAGCCCGCGCACCAGCGGGCGCTGCGGCGGCGCGCGGGCGTCGACTGAGCGCGTCAGAAACGGCCCGGGACCCGTCATCCTGGTCCTGGTAAGCCAACGGCTCTTACCGACTACGCGCGTAGTGGGGCCGGTAGGCTGGAGGGTCCCATGAATGCACGCATCGCTCCCGCACTCCTTGCGGCGCTCGTCTGCGTCCTGCTCGCCGCGTGCGGCGGCGGCAGCGACAACGGCGACACGCCGGCTGATCCCGTCTCGCAGGTCCCGGACACGCCCGGGCTGCGGGAGCGCGTGCGCGAGGCGCTGACGCCGGACCCCGAGTCGTTCCCCAAGCCCGAGGGCAAGACGCTGCAGCAGGTCGCGGACCTGGTCGGCGCGGGGCCGACGGCGGCGCTGGCGACCTCGTTCCTGACCGAGGGCAAGGGCAACCGGCTGACGTTCGGCGTGATCGGGCAGGACGGCCAGCCGATCTACGGGCCGACCGCGGTCTACATCGCGCCGACGCCCAACGACCCGGCGCAGGGGCCGTTCATGGCGCCGGCCGACGTGCTGCTCACCCAGGACCGCTACAAGTCCGAGCAGGCGGCGACGGAGTCCGACCCGTTCGCGGCCGTCTACGCCGCGACCGACCTCGAGTTCGACGAGGCGGGCCCGTGGTCGGTGCTGGTCGCGACCCGCAGCGGCGGGCGCCTGGTGGGCGCACCGACGCAGATCAACGTCAAGACCAAGGCCGAGGACAAGATCCCGGACGTCGGCGAGAAGGCGCCGAAGGTCGACACGGACACGCTGGAGTCGATGAAGGGCGACCGCGCCCTGCTGGACACGCGCCAGCCGCCCAGCGACATGCACGACAACTTCGCCGACGTGGTCGGCAAGAAACCGGTGGCGCTGCTGTTCTCCACCCCGCAGCTGTGCGAATCGCGCGTCTGCGGGCCGGTGACGGACGTCGCGCTGCAGCTGCGCGCGAAGTACGGGGACCGGATGACCTTCATCCACCAGGAGGTCTTCAAGAACAACAAGCGCGAGGAGGGCCTGCGCGAGCCGCTGAAGGCGTTCAACCTCGAGAGCGAGCCGTGGCTGTTCGTGATCGACAAGAACGGCAAGGTCACGGCCCGGCTTGAGGGCTCGTTCGGCGTCGAGGCGTTCGAGGAAGCCGTCAAGACCGCACTGTGAGACGCGCGCTCGCGATCCTGACGGCGGCGCTCGCGGCCGCCGCGCTCGTCCCCGCCGCGGCCGAAGCGCACGGGCTCGTACAGCGCCAGCAGCTGCCGATCCCCGAGTGGCTGTTCGCGTGGTCGGCGGCCGCGGTGCTGGTGATCTCGTTCTTCGCGCTGGCCGTGCTGTGGCCCAAGCCGCGCCTGGAGCAGGACGCGTGGCGCCCGCTGCCGGGCGGCCGCTTCATCGCCGGCGCGCCCGTGCAGGCCGTGTGCGGCGCCGTCGGCGTCGCGCTGCTGGCGATCACGATCCTCGCGGGCTACATCGGCCAGTCGAGCGCGCTCGACAACTGGGCGCCGACGTTCGTGATGATCATCTTCTGGGTCGGGCTGGTGTTCGCCTCGATCCTGTTCGGCGACCTGTTCAAGGCCTTCAGCCCGTGGCGCGCGCTCGGGCGCCTGCTGCCGAGCCGCAACCGGCCCTATCCGGAGCGGCTCGGGCGCTGGCCGGCCGCGGTCGGCCTGTTCGTGTTCGTCTGGATCGAGCTCGTGTCGGGCTGGAGCGAGGATCCGCCGATGCTCGCGACCGCCGCGCTCGGCTACACGGTCTACGCCCTGGTCGCCCAGTACGTCTATGGGGTCGAGCGCTGGACGGAGCGCGGCGAGGCGTTCGCGGTCTACTTCAACCTGTTCGCGCGGCTGTCGATCTTCGAGACCCGCGACGGCGTCGTCGGCATCCGGCGCCCGCTCGGCGGGCTGCCGTCGCTCGAGCGCCTGCCGGGCACGGTCGCGTTCACGTGCGTGATGATCGGCACGGTCAGCTTCGACGGCCTGAGCCAGGGCGAGCTGTGGCGCAACATCTCCGACAGCGGCGTCGACGTGCTCGGCTTCCTCGGCACGCTGACCGCGGCGCGCGTCATGGGCACGCTCGGCCTGCTGGCGGGCGTGCTGGTGATCGCCGCCTTCTACCGGCTCGGGATCGAGGGCGCGCGCTCGGTCGGCGGCAACAGGAGCATCGGCGAGCTCGAGAACGGGTTCGTGCACTCGCTGATCCCGATCGCCGCCGTCTACGTCGCCGCGCACTACCTGACGTTCCTGATCTTCGAGGGCCAGGCGATCTCATACCTGGCCTCGGACCCGTTCAACGCGGGCTGGGACCTGTTCGGCACGGTCAACAGCGGGATCGACTACACGGTCTTCCCGCAGGAGAGCACCTGGTACGTCCAGGTCGCGGTCGTGGTGCTCGGCCACGTCGCCGCGCTCGTGCTCGCACACGACCGGGCGCTGACGCTCTACGGCGACTCGCGGCTCGCGGTCCGCTCTCAGTACTGGATGCTGGGCGTGATGGTCGGGTTCACGTCGCTGGCGCTCTGGCTGCTCGCCCAGGCCGGCGGATAGTCCCGGGCGGCGATGAACGCCGCCACCACGCGCGGGTCGAACTGGGTGCCGGCGCAGCGGCGCAGCTCCGCGAGCGCCGCCTCGGGCGTCTGCGCGGCCCGGTACGCGCGGTCGGTGACCATCGCGTCGTAGGCGTCGCAGACCGCGACGATCCGCGCGCCGAGCGGGATCTCCTCCCCCGCGAGCCCGTCCGGGTAGCCGCCGCCGTCGAAGCGCTCGTGGCTGGAGCGCACGATGCTCGCGACCCCGGCGAGCTCGGGCGCGGCGCCGATGATCCGCTCGCCGATGATCGTGTGCTGGCGCATGTAGACCCATTCGTCCTCGGTCAGCGCGCGCGGCGCGTGCAGGATCGCGTCGGGGATCGCGACCTTGCCGATGTCGTGCAGCGCGGCGGCGCGGCGGACCTCGGTCAGCTCCTCCACGGAGAGCCCGAGCTCGCGGCTGACGGCGCCCACGAGGTCGGCGACGTCGTCGACGTGCTCGCGCAGGTCACCGTCGTGCTCGGCGGCGACGCGCAGCAGCACCTGGTGGACGATCTCGTCGCTGGAGCGGCGCCCCGCGCGCTTGTTCGCGTACATGCGCTGGTCCGCCAGCCGCAGCGCGTCCGACGGGTCCACGCCGGGGTGGGTGATCGTCGCCGCCCCGTAGGAGCAGCGGATCGCGAAGCGCTCGCCCGACTCGCTGAGCGCGGCGGCCGCGCGCTCGAGGCGCCCCGGGTCCTCGCCCACCGCGAGCAGGCAGAATTCGTCGCCGCCCATCCGGTAGGCGTCGCCGCCGACCGCGCGCAGGTTCGCCCCCAGCCGGGCGAGCAGCGCGTCGCCCGCGGATGGCCGAAGGTGTCGTTGTAGGCCTTGAAGCCGTCGAGGTCGAACAGCGCGAGCACGACGGGCCGCCCGGGCGACGCGAACGCGGCGTAGCGATCGAGGTCGCGCATCAGCGCGCGCCGGTTGCCGAGCCCGGTCAGCGGGTCCGTGGCGGCGTCGGCCTCGCTGGCGTCGAGCGTGCGCAGGTTCTCGCGCATCGTCAGCGCGTAGCGCACGACCGCCGCGAGCAGCGCCCCCGACGCGAGCCACATCGCCAGCGTGTGCAGGCGCGTGTAGTGGTCCACGATCAACAGCCCGACCGCGGCCAGCGTGAACAGCGCGGGCAGGCCGAGCATCCCGCCGCGCAGGCGGTTCGTGTCCAGGCGCACGGGCGGGCGCGTCGCGGCCAGCGCGACGAGCACGAACGCGGCCGGCCAGGCCAGGTCGAGCAGCGTGTACTCGCGGTAGCTGCCGAGCGCGGTCTGGTACAGGTACAGCCCGTCGCCGATCGCGTAGACCGCGAACGCCGCGGCCAGCAGCCGCCAGCCCGAGCCGGCGGCGCGGCCCGTCAGCACCATCACCGCGATCACGAACGCGAGCAGCGTCAAGTCGCCGAGCGGATAGGCGAGGTTGGTGGCGACGGTCGCGAACGGCCCCTCCGTGCTCGCGACCACCCCGAACACGAGCGCCGCGCCGACGGCGGCGCCCGCGAGCGCGCAGATCAGCCCGTCGAGGAACAGCGCCCGGGAGAGCCGCGGCGCGCTCGCCCGCAGCATCAGCACCAGGCCCGCGTAGGCGGCGGGGAAGATGCTCAGGTAGCCGGCGTCCGCGAGCGACGGGTACGGAACCTCGTCCTTGCCCTCGAGCGCGAGCGTCCAGTACACGTCGCCGGCCGCGTAGCCCGCGAGGCCGACGGCCAGCGCGATCCAGGCGGCGCGCTCCGCGCCCGCGGCGCGGTAGGCGCGCAGCCCGCAGAGCGCGATCGCGAAGAACTCGGCGCCGTTGTAGGACCAGCTGGCCGCTGCCTCGAGAAATGCGGGCACGCCGGCGAGGCAGCGGAGGGCAAACAATGCCAGGCAGGCGAAGGCGCCGGCCAGCAGCCCGCGCTCGAGTCGGTACGTCATCTCGCCCGGAGGATCGGCTCCGGGCGGCGAGTCTTGACCTACAGCGTCGTGCCGTTGACGCTGAGCGCGACGTCGATGTTGCCGCGGGTGGCGTGCGAGTACGGGCAGACGGCGTGGGCGCCGCGCACGATCCGCGCCGCGAGCTCCGGGTCGTCGACCTGCGGCAGCGTGACGTCGAGCGCGACCCCGATCATGAAGCCGCGGTCCTCGCGCGGGTACAGCGAGACGCTGGAGTCGATCGAGACGTCCCCCACTTCGGCGCGCTCACGCCGGCCGACGACGCCGATCGCGCCCTCGAAGCACGCCGCGTAGCCGACCGCGAACAGCTGCTCCGGGTTGGTCCCGCCGCCCTGGTCGGGCGGGCGCAGCTGGACGTCGAGCGCCCCGTCGTCGGTCACGCCGTGCCCTTCGGCGCGCCCGCCGGTGACCGTCGCCTTGGCCGTGTAGAGCGCCTTCGCCATCGTCGCCTCCTGGTTGCCGAGGCTGGATCTTGTCAGGCGGTGGCCGGTTCGGCGGAGCGGCGCCCCTGCAGCCCGAGTGCCGGGACCAGCGTGGCCGCGGTGAGCGCGAGCGCCCACACGAACGTGTGCGCCGCCGGCTCGGCCAGGGTGGCGGCGTCGGCGCCTTCGAGCTCGGACAGGCTCGCGCCCAGCTGGCGCTGCAGGATCACGGCCAGCAGCGCGACGCCGAACATCGCCCCCACGCGCTGGGCGACCTCGAGCGCGCTGGCGGCGCGCGCGACCTGCTCGGGCGCCAGCGCCGCGTAGCCCGCGGCCATCGCCGGCATCAGCGTCGCGCCCATCCCGGCGCCGCGCAGGAACAAACCCGCCGCGAGCAGCCAGCCCGGCGCGTCGTGCGCCGCGAACGGGACCGTGCCGAGCAGCACGAGCGCGATCCCGCCGAGCACGATCGGGCCCGCGCCGCCGCGGTCGGTGAGCTTGCCGGCGAGCGGCATCGTGACCATCGCGCCCGCGCCCTGCACGCCGAGCAGCAGGCCGGTCTGCAGCGCGCTGAGATCCTTGGCGACCTGGTAGTAGAGCGCGAGGATCAGCTGCGAGCCGAAGAACGCGGCGCCGAACAGCAGCGTGGTCGCGGCCGCTGCGCCGACGGTGCGGTCGCGGAAGATCCGCAGGTCGATCAGCGGGTCGCTCGCCCGCTGGGCGTGGACGGCGAAGGCGACGACCAGCAGCGCGCCCGGGGCGAGCGCGGCGACCGTGCCGGTGAGGCCCGCGACCAGCAGCGCCAGGCCGGGCGAGAGCAGCGCGAGCCCGAGCGCGTCGAGCCGCGCCGGCCTGGCGGCCTCGCGCGGGAGCGTGCGGTGCGCGAGCACGAGCGCCGCGAGCCCGACCGGGGCGTTGACGAGGAAGATCAGTCGCCACGAGACGGCGTCGATCAGGGCGCCGCCGAGCGCCGGCCCGAGCGCGGGCATGAGCAGCATCGGGACGCCGACGAGCGCCATCACGCGGCCCATCCGGTCCGGTCCCGCGGCGCGCGCGAGGATCGTCATCCCGACCGGCATCACCAGCCCGCCGCCGAGGCCCTGGAGCACGCGGAACGCGATCAGCGAGCCCGCCGACCAGGCCAGCCCGCACAGCACCGAGCCGGCGACGAACGCGGCGACGGAGGCCATGAACGCGCGCCGCGCGCCGAAGCGGTCGCTCGCCCAGCCCGCGAGCGGGATCACCGAGGCGAGCGCGATCAGGTAGGCCGTGGTGACCCACTGGATCGTCGCCAGCGGCGTGTCGAAGGCGATCGCCAGGCGTTCGATCGCGACATTGACGATCGTCGAGTCGAGGATCGTCATCGAGGCGCCGCAGACGACCACGGCCGCCGCGGCGAGCACCGGCCGGCCGAGTTCGCGCATGCGCGTCCATGCTGGCGGGGTGGTGCGCCGGACCCCCTGTCCAGAGGTTCAGTCCGCGGGCTCGGGGTCGCTCGGCAGCCGCGACCACAGCTCGGTGTCGGCGCGCAGGCCCTGCTTGACGTGCGCGGAGCGCAACGTGCCCTCGTGGACGTAGCCCGCGCGCTCGGCGACGCGCCGGGAGGCGGCGTTGGCGACGTCGATGTGCAGGTAGGCCCGCAGCGCGCCGAGCTCGTCGAACGCCCAGCGGGTGAGCAATTTCAGCGCGGCGGTCGCCACGCCGCGCCCGCGCGCGGCCGGGTGCACGATGTAGCCCAGCTCGACCTCGCGGCCCTCGCGGTCGATCTCGGGCGCGAGCGCCAGGCCGAGGAAGGTGCCGTCGTCGTCCTCGATCGCGAAGCCCACGCGCTCGTCCGTGCCCTGGTAGCGGCCGAGCCAGGTCTTGGCGAAGCCGGGCGGCGTGGGTTCCGGGATGCGCGTGAAGCGCAGGGCATCGGGGTCGGCGACGATGTCCTCCATCCCGGGCAGGTGGCGGTCCTCGAGTGGCTGCAGCGACACCATGGCCTACTCGTCGGGGACGTTCGCGCGCAGCTCGTCGAGCCAGACCGTCGCGTTGGAGTCGCTCGGGGCGCGCCAGTCGCCGCGCGGCGAGAGCGAGCCGCCCGAGCCGACCTTGGGCGCGTTCGGGATCGCGGAGCGCTTGAACTGGCTCAGGCGGAAGAAGCGGTCCAGAAAGACCTCCAGCCAGTGCTTGATCTCCGCGAGCGAGTACTGGTTGCGGCGCTCTTCCGGGATCAGGTCCGGCCACGGGCCGCGCTCGCGATCGCCCCAGGCGTGGCGGGCCAGGAACGCGACCTTGCTCGGCCGGTAGCCGAAGCGCAGCGTGTAGAAGAGCAGGAAGTCCTGCAGCTCGTACGGGCCGACCTTGGACTCGCTGTCGGCGGTCGGCTTGTCGCCCTCGCCCGGGATCAGCTCGGGCGAGATCTCCGTGTCGAGCACGGACTGCAGGACCTCGTTGACCGCCGGGTCGAACTGCTCGGTGTCGATCACCCAGCGCAGCATGAAGCTGATCAGCGTCTTCGGGACCGACGCGTTGACGGCGTAGTGCGACATCTGGTCGCCGACGCCGTAGGTGGCCCAGCCCAACGCCAGCTCGGACAGGTCGCCCGTGCCGATCACCAGGCCGCCGTGGTGGTTGGCGAGCCGGAACAGGTGCGACGTGCGCTCGCCGGCCTGGACGTTCTCGAACGTGACGTCGTAGACCTTCTCGCCGCGCGCGTAGGGGTGCTCGAGGTCGCGCAGCATCTGCTCGGCGCTCGGGCGGATGTCGATCTCGCGCGCGCTCACGCCGAGCGCCTCCATCAGCTTCCAGGCATTGCTCTTGGTGTGCTCGGAGGTCGCGAAGCCCGGCATCGTGTAGGCGAGGACGTTCTCGCGCGGGAGCCCGAGCCGGTCCATCGCGCGCGCGACGACGATCAGCGCGTGCGTGGAGTCCAGGCCGCCGGAGACGCCGATCACGACCTTCTCGATCCCGGTCGCGCGCAGCCGTGTCTCGAGGCCGTGGACCTGGATGTTGTAGACCTCGTAGCAGCGCTCGGAGCGCGTCTGCGGGTCGGCCGGCACGTACGGGAAGCGCTCGATCCGGCGCCGCAGCGGCGTGTGCACCGCACCCAGCTCGAAGCCGACCGTGCGGAAGCCGGCGACCCGCTCGCGGTGGTCGTGGATCGAGTCCCCGAAGCTGTTGGTGCTCGCGCGGTCGGACGCCATCCGGTCGAGGTCGACGTCGGCGAGCAGCAGCTGTTCCTCCTTGCGGAAGCGCTCGGCCTCCGTGACGAGGTCGCCGTTCTCGCAGATCAGCGCCTGGCCGTCCCAGGCCAGGTCGGTGGTCGACTCGCCCGCGCCCGCGGCCGTGTAGATGTAGGCGGAGATCGTGCGCGCCGACTGCGCCATGCACAGCGTGCGCCGGAAGTCGCCCTTGCCGACCGTGATATTGCTCGCCGACAGGTTCGCGATCACGGTCGCGCCCGCCAGCGCGCCGTAGGTCGACGGCGGGATCGGCACCCAGACGTCCTCGCAGATCTCGACGTGCACGACCAGCCCGCGGTGGTCCGTGGCCTCGAACAGCAGGTCGGTGCCGAACGGGACCGTCTCCCCAAGCAGCTCGATCTCGCCGCCCGCGAACTCGCGCGCGGCGCGGAACTGGCGCTCCTCGTAGTACTCGCGGTAGTTGGGCAGGTAGCTCTTGGGCACGACGCCGAGCACGCGCCCGCGGTGGATCACGAAGCCGACGTTGAACAGGCCGTGCTGGGCGCGCAGCGGGCCGCCGACGACGAGCACGGGCAGCAGGTCGACGCTGGCCGCCTTGATCTGGGCGACGGCGTCGAGCACGCCGTCGGTCAGCGCGTCCTGCTGCAGCAGGTCGTCGATCGCGTAGGCCGACAGGCCGAGCTCCGGGAAGACCGCGAGCGCCGCGCACTCGTCCGAGGCGCGCTGGGCGAGCGCGAGCGTGCGCTCGGCGTTGAAGGCGGGCTCGGCGGGCCGCAGGTGCGGGACGGCCGCCGCCACGCGGGCGAAGCCGTGGCTGTAGATCGAATCGAACGGGCGCGTCACGCGGGCAGACACTAACCGCAGGCCGCGGCCGCGAAACTCGCGAGGTCGCCGAACGTCAGATCGGGCTCGGCCTCGGCCGGCGGCGTCGCGCCGCCCGCCTGCCCCTGCCGGCGGTCGATCCAGACCGTGGTCATCCCGAGCGCCTTCGCGGGCACGTGGTCGTGGAACAGGCTCTGGGCGACGTGCAGGATGCGCTCGCGCGGCACGTCGATGCGCTCGAACGCGAACTGGAAGTTCTCCCGGCGCGGCTTGTACCCGCGCGCCTGCTCGGCGGTGATCACCCAGTCGAACTCGACCCCGAGCTTCTCGTTGGAGGCCGCGAACAGGTCGTCGTCGCAGTTCGTGATCACGGCGAGCTTGAAGCGCTGCTTGAGGGTCTGCAGCGCGCCCGGGCTGTCCGGGAACGCCGGCCAGTCCACGACCGAGCCGCCGAACGCGGCCTGCTCCTCCGCCGTGGGCTCGAAGCCGAGCTCGGCGCCGAGCCCGCGCAGACAGCCCGCCAGCACCTCGCGGTAGCGCAGGTACGGCCCGGCCTCCAGCTCGGCCTCATGGCGCGCGAAGCGCTCGAGCACGTCCTCGCGATCCGCCCCCTCGGGGAGATGCGGCGCGAGCGCGGCGAGCAGGCCGCGCTCCCAGTCGATCAGCGTGCCGTAGCAGTCGAAGGTCAGCGCGTCGAACGCGTCGAAGTCGATGGAGCCCATACGGCGATTATGGGCGGCTAGCCCTCCTCGACCACCTCGCGCGCGAACGAGCGCAGGGCCGCGAGCCGCTCGTGCGGGTGCAGAGAACGGGCGTACTCGTGCGCGTCGGCCTGGCCGCTGATGCGCAGCAGCTTGCGCGTGCGCTCCGTCGCGGAGTGGAAGAGGAACTCGCCGAGCACGTAGGCGTCGAGCTGGGCGTCGGAGATCCGCGGCGGCGCCGCGGCCGGCGCCGGCGCGATCTCGTCGCGCTCGATCCGCTCCCCGCGCGGTTCGGCGGCGCGGGCGGCGGCGTCCAGGCGGTCGGAGATCTCGGCGTAGTTCTCGGGCGGCGGCGGGACGTAGCCGACGCCGTACTTGAGCTCGACGCCGGACAGGCCGCCGTTGACGTGCTGCTCGACGAGCTCCTCGGCCTGCTCGGTGCTGACCGCGCCCTTGGCGATCCCGCGGCGCACGAAGTCGGCCGCGGTGAACGAGAGGTCGCCGTTCTCGACGCGCTCGACGATCGCGTCGGGCAGCTCGAGCAGCCGCAGCGCCTTGCGCGTCCACGACAGCGGCGCACCCACGATCCGCGAGACCTCGGCGGCGGTCAGCGACGGGTCCTCGGCCATGATCGCCCGCGCGGCGCGGGCGAACATCACCGGCTCGGGCTTGCTCTGGTGGAAGTTCTCGGCGAACTGCATCGAGAGCGCCTCGCGGCGGGAGATTCCGTCGACGAGCGTGAAGCGCCACTCGCGCGGCTCGCCGGCCTCGTCGAGCAGCTTCATCGCCGCGAACCGGCGCTGGCCCGCGAGCAGCTCGTACGGCTGCTCCTCCTCCCCCGTCGCGCGCACCAGCGGCGGGTGCAGCAGCCCGGTCTCGCGGATCGAGACCGCCAGCTCGTGCAGCTCCTCCAAGGCGCCCGTGCGCATGTTGGCCATCGCGCGGACCGCGGACAGCGGCGCGGTGATCGCGCGGTGCGGCTTGCCGGCGGTGTCGCCGATCGGGGCGCGCCGCAGGTCCTCCTGCAGCGCCGCGCGCTCGCGCCGCTCGGTCTCCTCGCGCAGCTGCGCGACCTGTTCTTCTGCCTCTTGGAGCTTGTCGACCGACATCGGGCGGGGCATGCAAGCAGACGCCCCGGACGCCCGATCGTCACGATGACGCGATGGATGCGGACGTGATCGTGGTCGGCGCGGGCCTCGCCGGGCTCGTCGCCGCGGCCGAGCTGGTGGAGGCCGGCAAGCGCGTGATCGTGCTCGACCAGGAGCCCGAGGCGTCGCTCGGCGGGCAGGCGTTCTGGTCGCTCGGCGGGCTGTTCATGGTCGACACGCCCGAGCAGCGGCGGGCCCGGATCTCCGACTCGCGCGAGCTGGCGTGGCAGGACTGGCTCGGGACGGCGGGCTTCGACCGCCCCCAGGACGAGTGGCCGCGCCGCTGGGCCGAGGCCTACGTCGACTTCGCCGCGGGCGAGAAGCGCGCCTGGCTGGCCCGGCAGGGCGTCAAGTGGGTGCCGAACGTGGGCTGGGCCGAGCGCGGCGGCTACGGCGCGATCGGCCACGGCAACTCCGTCCCGCGCTTCCACGTCACCTGGGGCACCGGCCCCGGGGTGCTCGAGCCGTTCATCCGGCGCACCCGCGGCGCCGACCTGCGCTTCCGCCACCGCGTCGACGAGCTCAGCGTCACCAACGGGGCGGTCGACGGCGTCGCGGGCACGATCCTCGCGCCCGACGGCTGCGCCCGCGGCGTCTCGAGCAACCGCGAGCCCGCCGGCACCTTCGAGCTGCGCGCGGACGCCGTGATCGTCACCACGGGCGGGATCGGCGGCAACGTCGAGCTCGTGCGCCGCAACTGGCCCGAGCGGCTCGGGCCGGCGCCCAGGAACATGGTCCGCGGCGTGCCCGCGCACGTCGACGGCCGCATGCTGGAGATCGTCCAGCGCGCCGGCGGCGAGGTCATCCACCCCGACCGCATGTGGCACTACACCGAGGGGATCCGCAACTGGGCGCCGATCTGGCCCGAGCACGGCATCCGGATCCTGCCCGGCCCGTCGTCGCTGTGGCTGGACGCGACCGGCGCGCGGCTGCCCGTGCCGCTGTTCCCGGGCTTCGACACGCTCGGTACGCTCGCCCACATCGGGACGACCGGCCACGAGCACACCTGGTTCATCCTCACCCAGAAGATCATCGAGAAGGAGTTCGCGCTCTCGGGCTCAGAGCAGAACCCCGACGTCACCGGCCGCAGCATCCGCGAGCTGCTCAAGTCGCGCCTCGGCAAGGGCGCACCCGCCCCGGTCGAGGCGTTCAAGCGCTTCGGCGAGGACTTCGTCGTGGCCGACGACCTCCGGACGCTGGTGGACGGGATGAACCGCCTGACCGACGAGCCGCTGCTGGATCCCGAGCGCGTCGAGGCCGAGGTCGTGGCGCGCGACCGCGAGCTCGACAACCCGTTCACGAAGGACCTGCAGGTGACCGCGATCCACGGCGCCCGCCGCTATCTCTCGGACCGGCTGACGCGGGTCGCGGCGCCGCACAAGCTGCTCGACCCCGCGGCCGGGCCGCTGATCGCGGTCAAGCTGCACATCCTCACGCGCAAGACCCTCGGCGGTCTGCATTGCGACCTCGAGGCGCGCGTCCTGCGCGCCGACGGCGAGCCCTTCCCCGGGCTGTACGCCGCGGGCGAGGTCGCCGGCTTCGGCGGCGGCGGGATGCACGGCTACCGCGCGCTCGAGGGCACGTTCCTCGGCGGGTGCATCTTCTCGGGCCGCACGGCCGGGCGCGCGCTCATTTAGCCGCGCCGGCGCCGCACTTCAGACAAGCGGGCGCACAAAACCCTCCTGCCGCCCCGGCAGGCCGCGACAAGCGCGGAAGTCTACACGTGTCACCAGCTTCCGCGTCGGGCGCCCTCGATACACCGGATTTGCAGCAAATATGCGGGTTTTGTCGCCCTTGACATTGCTCTGATCGTGCGGCACGGTTCGGTCGCTATCTGTCGGGGCTTGAGCATGGATCTCGCTTAAAGCCCGGTTGTCCACACAAGGAGGCAAGACGGATGAGAGGGAGGAGAGGGCTAGGCCTGGCTCTAATCAGCCTGGCCCTGATGGTGCTGCCAGAGGCAGCATCGGCAGCGGCCGCGAAGACGCGGTCCGCAGCCTTCGAGGACTACAAGGTGCTCGTGGTCAGGAGCGCGGTCGACGACGTGTCGACGGCCGGCCTGAACGCGATCCAGTCCGTGGCCGCCAGCGGCGGCTTCACCGTGACCGCGCCGGCCCCGGCCGCCGTCGGCGCCGAGTTCACGGCCGAGAACCTCGGCCAGTACAACGCGGTCGTGTTCCTGGCCACCGGGCTCGCCAGCCCGCTCAACGACGCCCAGCGCGCGGCGTTCGAGGCCTACTTCAAGGACGGCGGCGGCTTCGTCGGCATCGGCTCGGCGATCGAGACCGACCCGTCGTGGGAGTACCTGACCGAGCTGCTCGGCACGCGCCCCTCGAGCCGCACCGAGGCGCAGTCCGGCACGATCAAGAACCTCGACCGCGTCCATGATGCGACCAAGGACCTGCCGGAGTACTGGACGCGCACGGACCACTGGTACAACTTCGAGGACAACGTCCGCGGCGTCTCGCACGTGCTCAACACGGTCGTCGAGGACCCGTTCAACCCGCAGCCGCAGGGCAAGAACCTCGACGGCATCGC
>Ga0180215_1001966_pt1 | contig 21514 bp, 19 predicted proteins | sample eDN3rd37CBELigBY_FD_128871 | JGI IMG/M metagenome (GOLD analysis project Ga0180215, IMG submission 128871) | Enriched backyard soil microbial communities from Emeryville, California, USA - eDNA 3rd pass 37_C BE-Lig BY (version 2) (version 2) | ecosystem: Environmental > Terrestrial > Soil >... | reverse complement strand
TCATCATTAACACCCACTTCATATTGATGATTAAATTATTCGACAAAAAAACACCCTTTCCTTCAAAAACTTTGAAGGAAAGGGTGCTTTTGAAATATTAGAGGGACTTTTTCAGTGGCCTCGCACCTACGCAGGACACTTTTTGTTGCGGTTAGAGAATGTACCCCACTACACTCGTTTTAATGGTAGCTGTTGCTTCCATTTGAACTACTACTTGTTTTATGCTTCGGGCTACTTTTCCCTTTTTGCTTTGTGCCGCCATTTTTCTTTGCCATGTCAAACCCCCCTTTTCATTAGGTAGTATTGGTATTTTTAAAATAAACTATCGTTCCATTTTTTTCAGGTTAGATGTGTTCATTTTCTAACTCTTTGGCAGTTTAAAATTGCATTAATTTCCCCACCAAGAATAATGATCATACCGGATAAATAAAACCAAATCATTAAGACAATAATACCCCCAAGACTTCCATAAGTAGCTGAGTAATTTGCAAAGCTAGTCACATAGTATGAAAATCCTAAGGATACAAACATCCAGCCGAAGGTAGCAAAAAAAGCACCACTTACTACCTCCTTTACATGAAGACGTTTATTCGGTGCAAAGAAATACAAACACGAAAATACAATAAACAAAATACAGGCACTGACAACCCAACGAATCGTATTCCATATGTTGATAAATTCCTCAGATAATCCGAACGAGGAAAAAAAGAAAAGACCAATTTGTTTCCCAAATACAGGCAAAAGTAGTGCAACAACAATGACAAAGACCATTGCAAATGTTAACACGATTGACATTCCTCGAGCGACGAGAAAGTGCCGACTTTCCTTTACGTCATACGCCTTATTAAAGGCTCTTACAATTGCATTTATACCGTTTGATGCAGACCAAATGGTGGCGATAATCCCAAATGATAATAACTTTCCATTATGATTATTTAATATTTGATTGAGGTTATTCTCAATCATGTCAATCGTCCCAACAGGGGCATACTCACGAACAAAATTCAACACATCTACATGTGAAAATGGTAAAAAGGCCACAAGAGTTACTAAGAAAATCAAAAACGGGAAAAGCGATAATAAGAAAAAATAGGCTAACTGTGCTGAAAGTCCAGCAACTTCATCTTCCATAAAACGTTTAACTAACTCTTTTAGGAAGCTCCAATTAAAACCCTGACGTTCAGCCATCCTGTCACCTCTTAGTTTATTAGTCCTCTTCAATCTGGTGTTGCTTTCGGCTGAAAACCTGTTTCGTGTCCTTTATAATATTTATCATTTCAGGAGCAGTGTCATTTAATTCATCTACTTTTTCACTTAAAAAACGAATATCTTCCGAAACCTGTTCAATTGTTGTTGTTAAGATTTGAACCTTTTCTTTTACGGCATTAGTTACGACTTCTGGGTGCTTACAAACTTCTTTAGCTTTGGAACCAAGTTTTTTCCCATTCTGAATCGTTTGCTCTCGCGTGTCTTTATCCAAAAGTGACACTGCAGCACCGATAGCCGCCCCAATCATCATACCAGTAAGCATTTTGTTCCGCTTAGACATTTATCTTTCCCCCTTATCATACATCATTATAAATTTTTTTCCTTTTGTATCGTGTCAAGCAATCCTTGACTTCCTTTTGTTATTAGCTCATATACTTCTTCAAAGTTTCCGGTGTAATATGGATCTGGAACATCTTCAGTTTTACTGTCATCAACGAAATCCATCAACCTTCCAATAAAGCCTGTTTTCTGATACCCTGCCATTCGTCGAAGGTTTCCAAGATTTTCGGCATCCATTGCAATAATGTAATCAAACTTCTCTAAATCCTCATTTGTCACCTGTCGTGCTTTTATCCCCTCGTGACTAATTTTATTTTCAAGCAAAATACTTCTTGTACCTTCATGTGGAGGCTTCCCAATATGCCAATTCCCAGTACCAGCCGAATCCACCGATATTTTATTTTGTAGCCCTTTATCTATAACCAATTGGCGAAATATTGCTTCAGCCATTGGCGACCTACATATATTCCCTAAACAAACAAATAACACATTAATCATGATTTCTTCCTCCTGTTAGGTTTCTCTCTTTATTATAATCAAAAATGGACATATTGGAAAATGCTTGTATTACTGGGTATTCCTTGCCAATATATATTTTCCACTAAGTAAGTGTTTTCTTATAAAACATGTTACAATAAGAAAAAATAATAGACTGAAGGGTGGAAATAATATGGATTTACAGGAAAAATCTGTAGAAAATGTAGAATACATGATTGAAAAAATTAAGGACAAATTAAAGGTTTTGAATTTAGGGGCAATTAAGCCATCACATTTTGATGAAGAATTATATGAAGAACTTAAAGATATTTATGAAATGGTTATGAAGAAGAACTCCTTTAGTCCAAACGAAATGCAAGCACTAGTTGAAGAGCTTGGTTCTCTAAGGAAGAAGTAGTAGCTTACATAAGGCAACTTATGTTATATCCCGCTATCTCCTCGCATATATCTGTAAAAAGCGATAGAACCAATTTGGTGTCGCTCATGGACTATAAGTGAGGGGATTACAATGATAGGAATGGGATTAACAGTTTTTGTCGTGTTTGCTTTCCTTATGCTTGGGGCCTATGGTTTAGTTTACACGGTTAGACTTGCAGCAAACCCGAAAGATTCAAGCGTAATCGATCCACTACCTGATGATGATAAGAATCCCAAAGATAACTAGCAAATGTATATTTTATGAGAGTGCCTTACCGATGAGATGTATACTAAATGAGCTTTTTCTAAGCTTTGAAGTAACTTCTTTATCCTTAGGCACTCTTATTTATTTTTAGTGAACTCGTGCTATATAATAGTCCTTGAGGTGAGAAACATTTGGATACTGTGACACACACCCTATTTGGAATGACACTATACGGTTCTCTTAATAAAGAAGAAGATACGAAGAACATGAAAAAAGCTTTGTTATTTACTTCAATCGCTGGCAGTCAGATTCCAGATATTGATGTGATTTCAAAGCTTTGGGATGCAGAAGGCATGTATCAAATGTGGCATCGGGGAATCACACATTCGATTTTCCTTGTCCCGCTGTGGGCTTTCCTTTTAACTGCTTTTTGCGTATATGTCTTTAAGGTTAAAAGTTTCCGACGGCTGTTAATTGTGTCAACTGCTGCTGTCTTTATCCATAATACAAGTGATTTGTTCAATGCGTGGGGCACTGGCTATCTTGAACCATTCTCTTCACTTCGAATTACCTTTGGTACAATTCCTATTGTTGACCTTGTTTTCTGGTTTATCATGTTTTCTGCAATGATTTATACAAGATTTATGAAAAGTAACCGCCATCATTTATTCCGAATCGCCTGGGCACTTATCGGACTACATATCATCATTCAATCTGTTCAAGGTTATCTTTTTTACCAGCAATATAGTGAAAAATATGAACAAGTGGCACTTTCTGCAAGCTTTGTACCTTGGAATTATACTGTTATTGGTAAAAACGGTGGTACAATCGATTTACTTGATGTATCAATATTGAAAGAACCAATTTTACAACAAACTCTTCAATCACAAGAGAACGCTGATTTAGAAGTGCTTTTCGCTGAGCGCCCTGAGGCAAAAACTCTATATGACTGGGCACCCTTCGTAGTTATTGTTGATGATAATGAACGACTAGGAATCTATGACCCGCGCTTCTTTCGAAATGGACAATCCTTTTTATTTGAGTGGATTGAAAAAGAAGGTCAAAGTCAGTAGGTCTCTTTTACTCGGACAACTTAGGTGATGTCACGGCTACTCTTTCCGTATCGTTCCATCATTCGGACAACTTACCGTGACCTCTCGACTATTCTGTCCGAATCATTCTCCCATTTTGACATTTTACCTTGCCCTCTCGACTATTCTGTCCAAATCATCCTTCCATTCGGACATTTTACCCTGTCCTCTCGACTATTCTGTCCAAATCATCCTCCCATTCGGACATTTTACCCTGTCCTCTCGACTATTCTGTCCAAATCATCCTTCCATTCGGACATTTTACCCTGTCCTCTCGACTATTCTGTCCGAATCATCCTCCCATTCGGACATTTTACCCTGTCCTCTCGACTATTCTGTCCAAATCATCCTCTCATTCGGATATTTTACCTTGTCCTCTCGACTATTCTGTCCAAATCATCCTTCCATTCGGACATTTTACCCTGTCCTCTCGACTATTCTGTCCAAATCATCCTCCCATTCGGACATTTTACCCTGTCCTCTCGACTGTTCTGTCCGAATCATCCTCCCATTCGGACATTTTACCCTGTCCTCTCGACTATTCTGTCCAAATCATCCTCCCATTCGGACATTTTACCCTGTCCTCTCGACTATTCTGTCCGAATCATCCTCCCATTCGGACATTTTACCCTGTCCTCTCGACTATTCTGACCAAATCATCCTCCCATTCGGACATTTTACCTTGACCTCTCGACTATTCTGTCCAAATCATCCTTCCATTCGGACATTTTACCCTGTCCTCTCGACTATTCTGTCCAAATCATCCTTCCATTTGGACATTTTACCCTGTCCTCTCGACTATTCTGTCCAAATCATCCTCCCATTCGGACATTTTACCCTGTCCTCTCGACTATTCTGTCCAAATCATCCTCTCATTGAGACATCCTCTTTACTCCCACGCCTGTTCTGTCGCAATCGTTTTCTCAATGCTCTACGATACACTCAAAAAAATCTAACTAATTATTAAAGGAATTAAACAAGCGCCCTTGAATATTATTAAATAACAAATTCTAAGGAGGAGTTAAGATGAAAAAGACAATGATGTTACCTGTAAATAAAAGCAAGGGGATGACACTTTGTTAGATTGCTAGCAACTGTTTTTCCCCTTAAGTAAAACTACTCAATACGAAAGGCGTATTGATCAAAGGGGAAAATGTATGAATAGTCGTATAAAGAAATTTCTTTCGTATTACAAACCTTATCTAAGGTTGTTTTTTACTGTCATGACGTGCGGGTTGATAGGTGCTGCTATTGCATTGGTTTATCCGTTACTAGTTCGATATATTACTAAGGATGTTCTTGAAGGAAGTCTTGCCACTGCACTAGACCAGATTTACCTCATTGGTGCTTTGATGCTTGTGATGGTGTTTGTACAAGCCCTGTGTAATTTTATTGTGGATTATCACGGTCACAAGATGGGGGCAATGATGGAAAGTGATTTGCGAAGTGAACTATTTGACCATTACCAAAACCTATCGTTACGTTTTTATGATCAGCAACGAACTGGTCAATTAATGTCACGAATCACAAACGATTTACTATCACTATCTGAGTTGTATCATCACGGTCCCGAAGACTACCTTAAGTATTTAATAAAATTTATCGGCGCATTTATCATCTTGATGACAATTAACATCAAGTTGACAATTGCGGTATTTCTCTTTTTACCTATCATGGGAGCCTTGGCCCTTTACTTTAATAAAAAGTTGAATCACTCGTTCAGAAGAAACAGAGAGCGAATTGCGGATATTAATGCTATGGTTGAAGATAATCTCTCTGGTATTAGGGTTGTTAAGGCTTTTGCTAATGAGAAAATTGAAAGGGAAAAATTCGCATTTCAAAATAATCAATTTCTTGAAAGTAGAAAAACGACTTATCGAAATGAAGCGTACCTTTACAATGGTATGGAAATTTTCATCCAACTTATTTCCATCACTGTAATCGTATACGGTGGTATTAATATCGTAAACGCATCATTAGATTTGGCCGATTTAATTACTTTTATCTTATATATCGGCTACCTAATTGAACCGATTCAGAAACTAACACACTTAACCACTCAGTTTCAAGAGGGGATAACTGGCTTTCAACGCTTTATGGATATTATCGAGATTGAGCCTGATAGTAAAGATGCGGAACATGCAATTGGACTAGAAGGGGTACAGGGCAATATTGAGTTTCGAAACGTTGGTTTCAAGTATTATGAAAACCATGACAGCGTTCTAGAAAACATTTCATTAGATGTAAAAGCCGGTGAGTATATTGCCTTAGTGGGTCCATCAGGAGCTGGTAAAACAACATTATGTTCACTCATACCACGCTTTTATGATATAAATGACGGTGAAATATTACTTGATGGGGTTAATATTAAGGATATTACCATTAGCTCTTTGCGGAAAAGCATAGGTGTTGTTCAGCAGGACGTGTATTTATTTGTCGGAACTGTACTAGACAATATTCGCTATGGAAAACCTGGAGCAACTAAAGAAGAAATTATTGAAGCTGCCAAAAAGGCTAATGCTCATACCTTTATTATGGAATTACCAAATGGATATGAAACCGATATTGGCCAACGAGGTGTGAAGCTATCAGGGGGGCAAAAGCAACGCTTAAGCATTGCACGGATGTTCTTAAAAAATCCTCCCATTCTCATTTTAGATGAAGCCACGAGTGCCTTGGACAATGATAGTGAAAGAGTAGTTCAACGGTCATTAGAGCAACTTGCAAGGAATCGAACAACCTTTGTGATTGCCCACCGACTATCAACAATTCGAAATGCCAAACGAATTGTTGTCTTATCAGATAAAGGAATCGATGAGCAAGGTACACATGAAGAATTGTTAGCGTTAAATGGAACATACGCACATTTGTATCACATGCAATTTAGTAACGACCAAGGTACTTTAGACCATCTTACTTTAACATCTGTTAGAGTATAGTTATGCCATCATAACAAAAAGAACAATGGCTCAAATCAATCAGCCATTGTTCTTTTTTTCGTAAATGTCTATTCATGCTTCTAAACTATCAATTAAACTCCGTTAAATGCCTGACGATAAATTTCAGCTAACTCTGTTACCAAAGGAAGCTTTGGATTCGCAGTTGTGCATTGATCTTCAAAAGCACGCTCAGCAAGGTAGTCTACTTTTCTCTCAAACTCTTCTTTACTAACTCCGTTTTCTTCAATACTCATTGGTATTTCTAGCTCTTTCGCCAGGTTAATGACAGCTTGAGCAAGGCTTTCAACACCTTCTTCAGTTGTATTCGCAGGAAATCCTAGCATTCTAGCAATCTCTGCATAGCGCTGATCCGCGATAAAATGCTCGTATTTAGGAAACGATGTAAACTTCTTCGGCTTAGATGCATTATATCTGATTACATGTGGCATTAAGATCGTGTTTGCACGTCCGTGTGCAATATGGAATTCCGCGCCTAGCTTATGTGCCAAGCTGTGGTTAATTCCTAAGAATGCATTCGCGAACGCCATTCCCGCAATCGTTGATGCATTATGCATTTTTTCACGAGCAACTTCATCACTGCCACCATTACGGTAAGCACGAGGGAGGTATTCAAACACAAGCTGGATCGCCTTCATTGCTAAACCATCTGTATAATCATTTGCCATATTAGATACATACGCTTCAAACGCGTGTGTTAACACGTCCATACCAGTATCCGCTGTTACTACCTTTGGAACAGTCATAACATATTGCGGATCTATAATTGCAACATCTGGTGTTAATTCATAATCAGCAAGTGGATATTTAACATTGTTCACCTTATCCGTAATAACAGAGAATGAAGTAACCTCAGAACCTGTTCCAGATGTCGTTGGAATCGCTACAAATTGCGCTTTTCCGCCTAGTGTAGGGTATTTAAAGACGCGCTTACGAATGTCTAAAAACTTTTGTTTTAAGCCACCAAAGTCTGTATCTGGATGCTCGTAAAATAACCACATTCCTTTTGCTGCATCCATTGCAGATCCACCACCAAGGGCGATGATTACGTCAGGCTGAAATGCTGCCATCATCTCAGCACCCTTCATGACAGTATCAATTGATGGATCTGGCTCAACTTCTGAGAAGATATCACAATGAACGTAATCTGGGCGCTTCCGTAAATGGTATAGTACTTTATCGACGTACCCAAGCTTTACCATCCCAGGATCTGTTACGATAAATGCTCTAGAGATGTTTGGCATCTTAGCTAAATATTGAGTTGCATTTTTTTCAAAGTATACTTTTGGTGGTACCTTAAACCATTGCATATTATTATTCCTTCTTGCCATTCGTTTAATATTTAATAAATGCACTGCACCCACATTTGTAGAAACCGAATTTCGCCCATATGAACCACAGCCAAGTGTTAAAGATGGCATATAAGAGTTGTAAATGTCACCAATTGCTCCTTGAGAAGATGGAGCATTAACGATAATCCGACCAGCCTTCATGCGAATGCCAAACTCTTTAAGCACTTTTTCGTCATGAGAATGAATGACAGCAGAGTGTCCCAGCCCTCCAAACTCAAGCATTTCTTCAGCCCTTTGTAGACCTTCACTTGTGCTATTTACTTTGTAGCATGCTAGTACTGGGCTTAGCTTTTCTCTTGAAAGTGGATATTGCGGTCCCACACCTTTCAGTTCTGCTAGAAGTATTTTCGTATCAACTGGTACGTGAACTCCCGCCATTTTTGCAATTTCATACGCTGGCTTTCCAACGATATCTGCATTAACAGCACAAGTATCCTCTCTGATGACAAGAGCTGAAACCTTATTAATTTCATCTGCTGATAAAAAGTAACAACCTTTGTCTATCAATTCATTCTTTACTTCATCATAAATTTCTTTATCAATAATCACGGCCTGCTCGGAAGCACAAATCATCCCGTTGTCGAATGTCTTTGATAAAATCAGGTCGTTTACTGCACGTTTCACATTTGCTGTTTTTTCAATATAACAAGGGACGTTACCTGGTCCTACACCTAATGCTGGTTTTCCAGTACTATACGCAGATTTCACCATTCCCGCTCCACCTGTTGCCAACACAAGGGCAATTCCTTCATGATTCATTAATAGCTTTGTTGCCTCAATTGACGGTGCTTCAATCCATTGGATACAATTTTCAGGAGCTCCATTTTTCACAGCAGCATCACGCAAAATTCTTGCTGCTTCACTACTACATTTTTGAGCAGATGGATGAAATGCAAAGATGATGGGGTTCCTTGTCTTTAAGGCAATTAACGCTTTAAACATCGTTGTAGAAGTTGGATTCGTTACAGGAGTAACCCCTGCAATCACACCTACAGGTTCAGCAATTTCGATAATTCCCTCATGCTCATCTTCGGCAATGATTCCCACTGTTTTATCGTATTTTATATTGTGAAAAATGTATTCTGTAGCAAAGATATTTTTAATAATTTTATCTTCATATACACCACGCTTAGTTTCCTCTATCGCTAACTTTGCTAAAGGCATATGCTGATCTAATCCAGCTAACGCCATTTCCTTCACAATCTTATCAACCTGTTCTTGATCAAGTTGTAAAAATTCCTTTTGAGCCTTTTTCCCTTTTTCAACTAGCGAATCAATCATCTTTTGCACATCTGTTTGTTTTTTTATCTCTCTCTCTTCAACAACCATTTATAACCCTCCTATTTTGTGAAATATTTCACATATTTCTTTAAAAAAAGAATGGTACGAAATCTCCACCGTTTTTTAGTGCTGTAAAATCTTCCATAATTGAATTATAGACTTGTTTTTTGGATGTGTCTTTGAACACTTTGTGAAACGTTGAGCATACATACTTAAAATAAATAACTATTCACATACAGGGTTTCTTAAGATTTTGATTATAGAAATATCATTTAATACTCTTGTGTTTTGTTTTAACAAGCAAACGAAATTAGTAGTCCATATAAAAGATGGAATGTACTTCCCCTTTTCAATCATCATTGCCTCAAACTCATCGCCTACTAATTCTTCAAAATGCTCTTTCGTATACGTTTCAGTATCCGTTGAGAAGTCTTGCCATTCGCAATGTATCATTTTCGTTTCCCCCTTTTCTATTTCTTAGTTTTATTATATCACTTAAAAGAATGTGTTAAGTACGTCATAATTGAACGATTTATGAAAACGGTGGCTAATCTATCTTTGTAATCATCACTACAGGAACGGTAAGATTGTTACCTTCATCTCCCTTTTCACCCCCTCTTTGGAAAGAAAACCCGCTTTTGTTCAATTCACACCTCCTTTCTCCCCTCCAAAGGAACGAATCTCTCTTCGTACCCTTCAACCTGTTTAGGTTCACCCCTTATAGAACTTACCCAACTCTTCACATTTAGCACATCATCATACCTATAAAAAAGGCTCTAACACTAACAATGTGTTAAAGCCCTGCAATTAATTACTATTCTTCTGTCCTCTCCTAGCAAAATCTACAAACCGAAACTTGTCTAGTCGGTGCCTTGATTCTGTATATTGAAAGAGACTCGTATCATCCAAATACACGTAGTTTTTCACAACTACAATGTGTCCAAAGTCATCAAGATCAAGATACTGATAATCCTCTTCTGTACACTCCTCGACTAGAATTTCTTTCCTAGCAAAGCTGATCGAAAGCTTTAGTTCATTTTCTAGATATTCATAAATAGAGTTTTCACAGATTTCCTTCGTTAAAAAGGGTACATATTTTTTGTTGAAATAGTCTTTATCTAAAATAACTTTTTCCTGGTCAATTTCTCGAGTTCGAACAACTTTCCAAATCTCATCCTTATTCGTAACATTTAGCTGCGTTTTAGCAAAATCATCAGGCTTCATTAATCCAAATTCGCGAACAATTGTTTTTGACTCTTTCCCTAATGTCCCAGCTAACTCTTTAAAGCTTACTAAGCCTGAGATAGGAAAATTAATCTTAGCAACATCTAAAACGATGGAGCCCTTTCCTTTAATCTTTTGAATCAGACCATCTTGAGATAAGAGATTTAAGGCTTTGCGTATAGTTTCTCTTGAAGTCTCATACTTTTCCGTCAGCTCATGTTCTGACAGCAATTTCGTATTTGGTTTGATTTTTCCAGATTTGATTTTCTCTGCTATATCATTGTAAATGACTAAATATTTATTTTCTCTCATCGTAAACCACCAACCGTATTATATCATTATTTTTTCAGGTGAAATACGATTGATTCATATGGTCTTAGTGAAAGACGTGAAACGTCAGTTTCGGAATCGTTATAGTTTGATAACAAAACCTCTGCGCGGTAGCCATTGACATCTATATTCTCTGGAAGCTCAAAGGTCGTCTCTTTGCCATAAAAATTGTTAATCACAAGCAACTTTTCATCTTCACCATTTCTAATATAAGCAAAGATATCTTCATGGTCTTCCAATATCAGCTGGTAATCTCCATACGTAATAATATCATGCTGTTTTCGCAGCTGAATTAGCTTTTGATAATGATAAAATACCGAGTTAGTATCTTTTAACGCATTCTCAGCATTAATATATTCATAATTAGACGCAACATTAATCCAAGGTGTCCCATTTGTAAATCCAGCATGCTTTTCACTATTCCATTGAACAGGTGTACGTGAATTGTCACGCGATTTTTCTTTTAAAATTGCAAGAATTTCAGACTCGCTCATTCCTTCTTGTTTTTTCAACTCATAAATATTTAGCGACTCCACATCACGATACTCTGAAATATCCTCAAATTTAGGATTCGTCATCCCAAATTCTTCACCCTGGTAGATATAAGGTGTTCCCTGCATCATATGAATCGTGGTTGCTAGCATTTTCGCTGATTCGCTCAAATATTCCTGGTCATTTCCGTATCTAGAGACAATTCTAGGCTGATCATGATTACACCAGAATAAAGCATTCCAACCGCCACCCTTGTGCATTTCAACCTGCCATGTCGATAGGATTCTTTTTAATGCGAGAAAATCAAAATCAGCAACTGACCATTTTTCACCGTTTGGATAATCAACCTTTAAATGATGGAAATTAAATGTCATGCTTAATTCATGACTGTCAGGGTTTGTGTATTGAATACAATGATCAATCGTTGTCGAAGACATTTCACCAACAGTCAAGCTATCGTACTTTGAGAATACCTCTTTATTCATTTCTTTCATATATTCATGAACTCTAGGTCCATCTGTGTAAAATTTCCGCCCATCACCAGGAGGAACCGAGCCATCTTCATCAGGAAAACGCTGATCCTTGGAAATCAGGTTAATCACATCCAAACGGAATCCATCCACACCCTTTTCAAACCAAAAACTCATCATATCATATAGCTTTTTACGGAGCTCTTCATTTTCCCAGTTTAAATCCGCCTGGGTGACATCAAATAAATGCAAGTAGTACTGACCCGTTTTTTCATCAAGCTTCCATGCTGAACCACCGAATTTTGATTCCCAATTCGTCGGCTCCCGACCATCTTTTCCATCTTTCCAGATATAAAAATCGCGATACGGATTGTCTTTAGAGGACTTCGCCTGAACAAACCACTCATGTTCTGTTGAAGTATGATTTACCACAATATCCATAATAATTTTGATATTCCTTTGATGCGCTTCCTTTAAAAGAAGATCAAAATCCTCCATTGTTCCATATTCCTCATGAATGGAAAAATAATCACTGATATCATATCCGTTATCTCGCTGTGGGGACTTATAAATCGGTGTTAGCCAGACAACATCAACACCAAGCTCTTTTAAATAATCAAGCTTTTCAATAATTCCCTGAAGGTCCCCAACTCCATTTCCAGTCGTATCATTAAAACTTTTCGGATAAATTTGATACACTACCGCTTTTTTCCACCAAGGTTGCTTCAATTTTACTCCACCACCATCTATGTATTAAAAGAGGATGATCCTTAAATCAACCTCTTTTTGTTTTGCTTATTTATTTTTCTTTGCTTTTGCAAAAAAATACGTGAGTACTAACGGTACAACAATTACAATTGCCATACCGATGAAGAATACACCCCAGAATTCTGTAAAGATTGATAGAAATGCAGGGATACCACCAACACCAATAGAAGGTGCTTTTACACCATTGATTGCAATAAACATCGCAGCAATTGCCGTACCAATAACAGCCGCAATGAACGGATACTTAAAGCGAATGTTCACACCAAACATAGCAGGTTCGGTAACTCCTAAATAAGCAGAAACCGTGGATGTCATTGCTAATCCTTTTATTTTTTCATCCTTTGTAGCAAGCATAACTCCTAATGCGGCTGAACCTTGCGCAATGTTCGATAACGCAACAATAGGCCAGAGGAATGTTCCACCAATTGACCCTATTAGCTGAAGGTCAACTGCCAAGAATGTATGGTGCATTCCTGTAATAACAAGCGGTGCATATAAACCACCATAAAGAAGTCCACCAATTACCGGAACTGCTTCAAATACACCAACAACTGCACTTGTGATCCATCCACCAATTGTAAAAGTAATCGGCCCAATCGCAATAAACGATAAAAATCCTGTTACTAATAAAGCAATCGGTGCCACTAACAGCAGTTGAAATGCGTCCGGGATACGCTTGCGCAAAAACTTTTCAATCGCTGCTAATACCCACGCAGCCACTAATACTGGTAGTACTTGACCTTGATAACCAACCTTTTGTATGGTAAGTCCGAAGAGATTCCATGTCGGAATTTCGTCTGCTGAACCATAGCCCCAGGCATTTAATAGATCAGGGTGGACCAGCATGAGTCCCAATACAATCCCTAACAGCTCACTTCCGCCAAACTTCCGGACTGCCGACCAACCAATTAGCCCTGGTAAAAAGGCGAACGCGGTATTCGCTATTAAGTTAATAATGTTAGCGAAATCCGCCCATTGCGGATGCATATCAACCACAGATGCCTTGTCATAAAAGATTCCTGGTCCTGTCAAAACATTGTTGATTCCCATCAATAAACCTGCTGTAACGATAGCAGGGAGGATAGGGATAAAAATGTCTGCTAACGCTTTAATTGCACGTTGAAGTGGATTAAGATTTTGTTCCGCAGCATCTTTGATATCTTGCTTCGATGCACGTCCAATTCCAGTTAGTTCAACCATTTCGTTGTAAACCTTGTCAACCGTTCCTTGACCAATAACTACTTGGAATTGCCCATTCGATGAGAAAGACCCTTTTACTAATTCAATATTTTCAAGAGCTTCTTTATCAACCTGTCCCTCATCTTTTAAAGCAAAACGGAGCCTTGTCACACAGTGTGTAGCAGCTGCCATATTGTCTTGTCCACCTACAGCTTCAATAATCTGTTCCGCAGCTCGTTTCAAGTCACTCATAAAATCATTCCTTTCTAATTCTCAACATATGTAGAAAGTTAAAATAAAGGCCGGATACGGAATACGGATTCAAAAACCGTTTCGAATCGATTTTCCCGTAAAACTCACCTTATTAGCTTCCGTTAATTGATTTAATATTATGCTCAGTTAACTTGTATATACAGCAAACAATAGATACTATAACCTGTATATACAAGTTAGTCAATGAAAAGGCTTAAAAAAGGACTATCCAATTCATGGATAGGTAGTTTGCTATATATTAGAAAAAGCCAAACGCAAACACAAAATGTCAAATCCTATACTTTCAGGGAACTCAATTGCATAAAAAAAACAGAGGATTCTCATAACAGGTTCCGTATTCTCACAAACTCTAAAAATATAACTTAAAGTGAATGCTCATTTGCATTGATGTGGGGAATTTATATGGAAATTTGCATAGGTATATGCACCCCAAATTGTAGGGATACACCGGCCATTGTCCCCCTACAATTTCACCCTCAATTTAACATGCAAATTGTTTTACAAATAGTGCATAGATAGTACGTTATATTGGATATTTATAATGTTAAACTAAAAAACGGACAGACTTCATCAGCAGGGTGGCATCCTGTAGAGCATCAAAATGAGGCTCACATAGCTTTTTGAAACATAAGTAGTCTAATCCTTAATTGTGGAACCAGTTATATTTAAAATAAGAGAAGATTTTCCCGTTAAGAGGCAGAATAGAGCTCGTTCAGGTCGATATAGAGGGAGATTTTCCACTTATATAATGCAAAATTGCCTACTTTCACATTTTTTGGGTCAATAGGAGGACTTTCTCCCTCTATTTAGGATCTATTTCAGTGCTAACCTCTAATTAAGGGAATTTTCTCCGCTTATTTACCAAACAGATTTGACTTCCCCCCAACCGAAAAGAGCGGACCTTAACAGACCCAGATGAGGGAATCAGCATTTTTTATCAACTTACATAAAAATGGCTCAGTTCACTGAACTGAGCCATTTTATTTTTAATTAAAAGGCGGATACGTTTTCGCTTGCATTTTCAGTTTTTCGACAGGAAACGGAACCTGTTAGGACTCTCTGCGTCTTTATTATTTATTAATTTACTTAAGCCAACTGCCACTAGGTACAATTTTTCCATAATGTAGTAAGACTGAGGACAATATCGTTTTCTCCTTTTTCTTACTTTTTGATAGACTTTCTTCAATATACTTCATGCTAGATATACTCTTTATTTGCGAAACTTTTCGTTAATACGACTTTGGTAATCCTTGAAAATGGCTGAATTTGAAGAGCCACGTTTCTTCAACACCTGAGATAAACGGAGCTGTTTTTGATTATACTTTTGCTGAAGAATTACCCTTTCTCCCTCATCCTCACATTTATCAATTAAATCTTCAATCGTTAACAGCTCTTTTTTTAATGCTGTTTCCTCGTTATCAATCATACCCGCATTTTTCATCATTTTATAAGCCATCCGTAAGTCTTCAGGAATAGAGGATAAATCTTCAAGTTTCATCTTTTTCCCATACCCTGGTAAATCATCAAATTCACCATTTTTATATGCCCTTTTGATTTTATCTTCCGCTATAATACTTGAAAAATCCATCAACGTCTCCTCCTACATACATAAATCCCTGTATACCACTACTATAACGCTTCTTTCACCACTTTTATAGATGAAAATACTTCTATTGTTCCGCTTGTTTTCCCTTCAAAAAGGACAATATTACCCATGCAGCAATTCTACTTGTCATATCTCGAAAATCAATTGTTGGATCGATTTCAACGATGTCTATTGCCTTTACAAGTCTGTTTTGACCTAGTAGTTCAACCGCCTCTAACAATGTCTGACTATCCATCCCACCAGGAGCAATTGCAGGACATCCTGGTGCCAACGCCTGGTCCAATACATCTATATCGACTGACAGATAAATGGCGTCAACCTTCTTACCTAGACTTTCAATTGCTCGTTCAACTAATTCCCAAGCCGGATGATGACGGATATCTTTCATTGTAAACATGGAAACATTATGTCTTTTTCCATACTCATGATATTCTTTGCTGTTACAGAAATCACGAATCCCGATTTGAACTAACTGCTCTCCCGAAATAATTCCGCCATCAATTAAACGACGAAATGGTGTTCCGTTTGTTGGACCTCCATCTTCAAGGTTGCGAAAATCGTGATGGGCATCAAACTGTATGACTCCGACCTTTTTATAAAATCCTGCAAAAGCCTTAATCGATGAAAAACTGATTGAATGATCTCCTCCGAGCACCACTAGGTTTTGACTGTTTGTTTTATTAATGATTTCCTTTATTGTCGTTTCAATTCGCTTTTGTGATTCTACAATATCTGTTGCATGCATCATGATATCGCCAAAGTCTAAGATACTATTTGTTAAATTGCTATGCTGTTCAATTGAATAATTAGTGTAGGAATATAGCATTTTTCGAATCGTTGTTGGTGCAAAAGCTGCTCCAGAATGACTGATTGAAGGCTTTGAAAGTGGAGCCCCAATTAGTCCAAAGCGGCTAGTTGTTTGCGTTCCATCCCAAGGAATCAATAACTCCGCTGCTTTTTTAACAAAACGGTCTTGAAACACGGCTTTACCTGCCTTCCTTAGAAAAGGTAACTCCTCCACTACAAACCACCTCTTTGGAATACAATCTTACCATCCTTTAAGACAGTGTTAACATGATTAATACCATAATGATACGGAATGTAGTGATAATTAGGTGCATCCCAAATAACAAGGTCTGCACTGCGATTCACAGCAATCTGTCCTGCCACATCACCACGATTTATAGCATATGCTGCATTAACAGTAACTGCATACCAAATTTCTTCGGCCGTCATCTTCAATTTTAACGCGGCTAATGACATAATAAATTGTAGATTTTCTGTTGGTGAGCTACCTGGGTTAAAGTCCGTCGCTAAGGCAACCGCGACACCCGCTTCAATCATTTTTCTCGCTTTTGCATCTTTTTCTGAGCCCAAATAAAACGTGGTCCCTGGAAGTAAAACAGCTATCGTTTCTGATTGACTTAACATGTTGATTCCTTTATCAGAAGCACCAACGAGGTGGTCTCCACTACTTGCTCCAATCTCTACTGCCAGCTCTGTACCACCTAATGCATCAATTTCATCAGCATGAATCTTCACATCAAACCCTTTGGATTTTGCTACCTTTAAAAAAATCCTTGCTTGCTCAACCGAGAACACACCTGTTTCGCAAAAAATATCAACAAACTCTGCTAGTTCTTCTCGTTTAATCTCGTTTAATAAATCCGCCATTTTATATAGAAAAAGATTGGGATTGCTTCGGTACTCTGCTGGTATGGCATGTGCGCCTAAAAAGGTTGAAACAACGTCAACCGGGTGAGTGGAATGTAACCTTTTTACAACCCGCAGCTGCTTTAGTTCTGTTTCCTCATCCAAGCCATACCCGCTTTTTGCTTCAACCGTAGTCGTGCCGTACCTTAACATGCGGTCTAAATGAAATGTTGCTTTCTTATATAAATCTTCTTCACTAGCTTCTCTTGTTGCCTTAACTGTAGATAAAATTCCTCCACCGCGCTTTAAAATTTCTAAATAAGGTACACCTTGTTGCTTAAGTGACATTTCATGTTCCCTCGAGCCTTCAAAGACTAAGTGTGTATGCGGATCAACGAGCCCGGGTGAAACTAGTCTTCTCTTTGCATCAATGGCATTCCTCGTATCCGTTTCTGTCACATCCTTCGATAATCCAATAAACGTAATTTTTCCTTCTTTGATTCCAACGGCGGCATCCTCAACCACAGGCAACGTTTTTAATTGTTCTCCTCTTGCAGATCCAGTGCATTCGTTCATTGTTACTAGCTGCCCAATATTGAAAACGAGTGTATCAAATGGTTTGTCTGTCACTCCTCACTCGCCTCCTTATGTGTTTGCATAGGGATGCGGATATCATGCTCATTTGCCACCTCTAACGCACGAGTGTAGCCTGCATCTGCATGCCTAATAATCCCCATTCCAGGATCAGTAGTTAACACTCTTTGGATGCGCTCTCTCGCTAACTCGCTTCCATCTGCAACAACAACCATGCCCGCATGCAAAGAATATCCCATTCCAACGCCCCCACCATGATGAAACGAAATCCAGGAACCACCTGCAGCTGTATTCACCAATGCATTTAAAACTGCCCAATCACCCACTGCGTCACTGCCATCTATCATAGTCTCAGTTTCACGATTTGGGGAGGCAACTGAACCACAGTCAAGGTGATCACGCCCAATAACAATCGGTGCCTTAAGTTCACCACTTTTTACTAACTCATTAATGGCAAGACCCATTTTCACTCTTTCCCCGTATCCTAACCAACAAATTCGCGCTGGCAGCCCTTGAAAAGCGACCTTTTCAGAAGCCATCGTAATCCAGCGTTGTAATGATTGATTTTGTGGAAAAAGCTCTTGGATTAATTGATCCGTTCGTTTTATATCCCTAGGGTCACCCGATAACGCAGCCCACCGAAACGGACCTTTTCCTTCACAAAACAATGGTCGAATATACGCAGGCACAAAGCCAGGGAAGTCAAAGGCATTTTCTACTCCTTCATCAAACGCAACTTGACGGATATTATTTCCATAATCAAATACAATCGCTCCACGACGTTTAAATTCGAGTATTGCTTCAACATGTCTTGCCATACTTGATTTTGCTTGTTGAAGATAGGCATCCTTTTTACTAGTTCTCATCTCGGCTGCCTCTTGTTTTGACATCCCTGCTGGAATATAGCCGTTTAAAGGATCGTGTGCCGACGTTTGGTCTGTTACAATGTCAATTTTCACTCCACGTTTTAAGATTTCATGATGGATTTGGGCGGCATTACCAACTAGACCAATTGATAGAGCGTGCCGCTTTTCCCTAGCCTCCTGTGCCCATGCCAAGGCTTCGTTAAGTGAATCAGTCATTCGATCACAATACCTTGTTTCAAGCCGTTTTTGAATTCTGGCTTCATCAACCTCAGCAGCAATGACAACTCCACCATTCATCGTTACAGCTAAGGGTTGAGCACCTCCCATGCCACCTAATCCTGCAGTCAATGTTAGAGTTCCTGCTAGCGTTCCTCCAAAGTGCCTTGTTGCAACTTGAGCAAACGTTTCATATGTCCCTTGTAAAATCCCTTGAGTTCCAATATAAATCCAGCTGCCGGCTGTCATTTGTCCGTACATCATTAACCCTTTTTTATCGAGTTCATGAAAATGTTCCCAATTCGCCCATTTTGGAACCAATACAGAATTCGAAATCAATACCCTCGGAGCATGGCAATGCGTTTTAAAGACACCAACAGGTTTACCTGATTGGATTAGCATTGTTTCATCATTCTTAAGATCCCGTAATGTGTTTACAATCGCGTCAAATGACTCCCAATTTCGTGCTGCCTTTCCAATTCCGCCATAGACAATCAACTCTTCGCCATTTTCACTAACCTCAGGGTCAAGATTGTTATAAAGCATACGCAATGCTGCTTCTTGTTCCCAGCCTTTACACTCCAGCTCGACTCCCTTTTTTGCTCTAATGATTCTTTTCTCGCTTTTTCCCATCTAGCTTCCCCCTTCTTTTTATATAAGAGGCTTTATTTCCTTATCCCAATCAAAAGTTGTTAGCCACTGGTTCATCGCCTCGATATCCTTTGAGAAAATGCGGTCCTCGGTAATTGTTGGGACAACTTCACGTGCCTTGTTGTAGAACTCCCTTGTGACAGGACTCATCTTTCCTACTCCTCTGTATTCAACAGCTTGCAATGCACAGATACATTCAATCGCAAGCACTCTTCTTACATTCTGAATAATGTCGTACGCATGCCTTGCTGCGATTGTCCCCATACTGACATGGTCCTCTTGGTTGGCTGAAGAAGGAATAGAATCAACGCTCGCTGGGTGTGCAAGTGTTTTATTTTCAGAAACAAGCGAAGCTGCACAGTATTGCATAATCATTGCTCCAGATTGTAATCCAGGTTCCGAACTTAAAAATGGGGGTAAATTATTTAATTGCGGGTTAACCAATCTTTCAATCCGACGCTCTGAAATATTGGCTAACTCTGCCATGGCAACTTTCATGAAATCCAGTGCTAACGCAATAGGCTGACCATGAAAATTCCCTCCCGAAATCACCTTGCCATGATCAAAAATTAGCGGATTATCTGTTGCGGCATTAACCTCAATTTCTAGCTTTTGTTTAATATAATTCAGCGCTTGCCATGTTGCTCCATGGACTTGTGGAATACAGCGGAGAGAATATGCATCTTGGACTCGTAATTCGCCTTGAGAGGTTACGAGTTTACTATTCTTTAAGTAGGCTCTCATTCTTCGCGCCACTTCAATTTGTTCAGGATAGCCACGTGCTTTATGAACATCTTCATCAAATGCATCAATAATTCCTTGAAGGCCTTGCATCGTGAGTGATGCAGTTATCTCACTACAAAGCGCAATCTGTTCTGCCTCCAAAAAACCGATTACCCCAACAGCTGTCATCGCTTGAGTTCCATTTATTAACGCTAAGCCTTCCTTCGCCTCAAGCGTAATTGGTGATATCTTCGCTTTTGAAAGAGCCATATTTGCAGTCATTTTTTCACCTTGATAATATACGTCGCCTTGACCAATTAATACTAACGCCAAATGTGCCATCGGCGCTAAGTCCCCGCTAGCACCTAATGACCCCTGCTGTGGAATAATTGGATGAATGTTATTATTCATAAGCTCTACTAACCTTTCAATAACAATTGGACGAACACCCGAATACCCCTTTAACAATGCATTCGCCCGCAATAACAACATGGCCCTTGAGACAATCTCTGAAAATGGCTTTCCAACACCGCATGCATGGGACAGAATAAGGTTTTGCTGTAGCTTGGTTACATCGTTTTGATGGATGAGAACATCACTGAATTTACCAAATCCCGTCGTAATGCCGTATACAACCTTCCTCTTGTTCACTATGTCTTCCACTGCCGCTCTAGCTTTTTCTACTAGTTTCATTGATTCCTTTGAAACTACAACAATTTCGTCCTTATATAAAACTCGTTTTATTTCTTCAAATGTTAAGGTATGGCCAGTTATAACAACCATTACTCCTTCACCCCTTTATTTAAATAAAGAGAGAAAGAGGCTATATCACCTAAATATGCTTGAAGGTGATACAGCCTCTTTTTAGATTTCAGCTAGTATAGCGATTAGGTTATTTAATTAAGAGTGTTTTCCTTTTCTCGATAAAATTTTCTGAGAACCACTCACCATTACATTATTATATTTATTAAAAGATGGAGAAAAAATGCCTGAAATCCACTAGGTTTGCAAAAGATTTACAATAATTTACATTTAATATTATAATTCCAAAATTCAGGATGTTTTTTACTCTTCGAGTTTTATTATTAGTACATTGAATGAGACTATTTTGACAGTCGTG
>Ga0180215_1001964_pt1 | contig 21517 bp, 14 predicted proteins | sample eDN3rd37CBELigBY_FD_128871 | JGI IMG/M metagenome (GOLD analysis project Ga0180215, IMG submission 128871) | Enriched backyard soil microbial communities from Emeryville, California, USA - eDNA 3rd pass 37_C BE-Lig BY (version 2) (version 2) | ecosystem: Environmental > Terrestrial > Soil >... | reverse complement strand
TCCACCTAATCCGCGAATGATCGGTTCAACAGTCGCGAAGGTATCCGGTATATCCACGCTATATCCATTCGCATCAAGCTGCCTGGAAGCAGCTACGAAGTCCTCCCACGTCCAACTATCATGGGGCAACGAAATATCTAGCAGTCGAAACACCTGTTCATCATAATAAGCTACGAGTGGTTCGATCTTTAGTGGTAACAAATAGACAGAGCTGTTCGCGTTCAGCCGTTCGATAAGGTCTGCATATGCCTTTGGCCACTTAGACAACGGAAAAATATATTCTAATGATTCCAGCTCATCGTCGAGTACCCACTGTACTTGATAAGGAACAAGTTCGATAATGTCAGGGAATTGATCTAATGAAACTTCTGGTGACAAATTCCTGGAATAGGCGACTTCACGGTAATGGATATCCAATTCAGATTGCTTCCGTATGAAAGCTTTTAATCTGTCATATAAAGGACCAGTGGCAAGCGACAAGGTTCCAAACCCAATCGATCCGTATTCCGTATAACTTGCACCAAGCGCAACGTCTAATGAACCGGTTAATTCTGCAGCCAAGAACGGCTCGGAATCCGTTACCTGATCCGCCTCACAAGCGCAGATGAACAAGAAGATCACAAGCATGATTGCAAGGATTCTGTAGCGCCTCATACGATTCCTCCATCTAAAGTAACAAACTATTTCCTAGAGCAATATCCGTAACCCCATATATTCCCCTGATTCACTAATGTGTTGACCATGTGAAGTTAGCTCATCGCATGATAAGTTCAACGACCATTCCAATTCCCTCGCTGCTCTGTAAAGTGCACGTCTATAAAATCAGCCAGCTCACGTAACATGGTCTCGCTAGATTCCTGTCCTATGAACTTAGGGAAGAGGTTCGTAAATGTCCCTGGATAATGTTCAAGCGCCCCGTAGTAATGTCTGACATGCGTCGTAAGCTGAAACGGTGAAGGGCTTGCGATGGCCGTTTCCTGTTCCATCACATCTAACAACTCTTGCATTCGCTCCGGTGGCTCGTCTCGATATTTGGGTTCGCGCGAGATTAATGTAACATAATTAGAGAAACGGATCGCTTCTTGGTCATCTCTCTCGATTATTTCACTCATTAATGCTATGGCTGCCGTCTGTTTATTCGATAAAGAAGATAGGGCAAGTCCTGTGGCGAACATCGTGTTATGACGCTCACCGTCTGGGAATATAGGCATGCGCGCGAACCGAATGCTCGGATTCTCATGGATAAGCTTGTGAATCTGAGACGGCCAAGAGATGCCGAGTGCAGCTCTATCGAATCGTGTACTCTCACCATGCTGCAAGCTTCGATAGAACGTTAAATATCGGTCAAATGCCGTGATCGTCTCCTCACTATCCAAATATCCAGAGAACATCGTTCCATCAGGCGACGTGATGTGGCCTCCGAAGCCTCTGATCATCGGTTCGATCCCATCGAATGAATCTGGCATGATCGTATCATAGCCATGCTCGGACAACTGACTGGAAGCGCTCAACAGCTCATCCCATGTCCAGTCTTCATGAGGATGCATCAGATGTAATTCGTCGAATATGACTTCGTCATAAAACATAATCAGCGGTTCGGCTTTGAGTGGAAGCAGCCATGTGTCGCCGCCAACCTTCATCCTCTCGATCAGATCACCGTACGCTCCAGACCATGTATGGGTTTGGAATACGTACTCCAGCTCCTCCAGCTCCCCATCGGCTACCCATCGAACTTGGTAAGGTACAAGCTCGACGACGTCTGGAAATGGATCCGGCTTCTCAAGATTCCATATGTCATCGATACTATCTATCTCAAGTGATAGCTTGTCATACTGATCTTGAAAAGCCCTCAATTTATCGTACAGAGGGCTTTGAGTGGATGCTAATGGTCCCGGCGCGAGCGTGCCTACGTTAGGCCTGATCGCACCGAGCGAGATGGTCAGCGTACCTTGAAACGCTTCATTCACCATCTCATGGTTATCGAACGAGAACGATCCTTCCTGACAAGCCGCGATCAGCATGATGAGCGTCAGAAGAACAAGGCGGTATCTTCTCACAGTACTCCCTCCCTAAAACGTCATGACCTAACGTTCATTACAGCCCTCTCCAATTCCCTCTCATCGACGAATAGAGTGTGTCTATGATGCCAGCCAGCTGTGAGAGAATAGGTGTAGCCGTACCCTGTTCGAACATCTGCGGGAAAGATTTCAAGAAGACATCCTCATGGTTGTACAGCAAGCCATAATAGAAAGTAATATTCGTGTGCAGCTGGAACGGATTCGGTGTTGCTATCGCAGTCTCCTGTTCCATAATCGCTAGCAGTTGATCCATCTGGACGGGAGGCGCAACCTGATATCGCCCTTCTCGTGAAGTAAGCGCATTGTAATTCAAGGACCGTATCGCTTCTCGTTCATCTTCACCGATGATCGACTTGATCAGATCGAGTGCCGTTGTCTTTAACTTAGACTTCGTAGACATAGACAATCCTGTCGTAAACATCGTGTTGTACCGATTGCCATCAGGAAAGATGGGCATGCGCGCGAGCTTCAGGTCTGCGTTATCTATCAACTGGCCATACAGGTTGGATGGCCAATCGATGCCTAGTACGACGGGTCGCTCTCTGCTCTCCGAGTTGGCGCGTTGCGCATGGATGGATGCGATCACCTGCTCGAATGCACTTGCGGTTGCTTCACTGTCCAGGAAACCCGTAAACGCCGAGCCATCTGGTGATATGTAGCTCCCTCCTAGCCCTTTGATGATCGGCTCATATGCTTCGAATGAATCTGGTATCGATATGTTGTACCCATACGCATCCAACTGCTTGGATACATTCACAAAATCATCCCAGGTCCAGTCATCGTGAGGGAAAGTCAGATTCAATAACTGAAACACCTGCTCATCATAGTAGACGACCATCGGTTCAGCCTTCAGCGGGAGCATCCGAACGTCTCCATTCACCGTCATACGCGCGATCAGATCAGCATAAGCTCCTGACCAACCGACCATCTGAACGACAGAATCTAACGACTCCAATTCGCCGTCTGCTACCCACCGGACCTGATGTGGCGCTAGCTCGATGATGTCAGGGAACGGATCGATCGGGAATGAAGTACCCATCATATACATTAATTCCTTGACTTCAATGCTAATCTCTTGATGCTCCTCCTCGAAGGTGTGTATCTTCTTGTACACAGGTCCCGACTTAGCAGGAACCGCCGGGTTAGAATACCCACCACCTAATGCAATGCTAAGCGTAGTCTCTAATTCTTCATTACCCGCTGGATCATCTACTAACTCATCATCTATTAAAAGATCGTTCACAGATTCATCATTAGCTATCGGTGCATCTCCGTCTTGACAAGCAGTGGCTACTCCAAGCATGAATAAACATACGATCGCGAACATCAGTCTCTTCATGGATATCTCCTTTTTTAAGCATTTTCATAATTTGGGTAAATGAGGATTATGAACCCCGTCTCTATCATATCTAATCGTAGAGATAGTCGAACACTACCTTACGGCCCAGTTGCCTCTCTGAGTAGCGAACAACGTGTCCACTATACCAGCTAGCTGACTTACCACGGGGCCTGCTGTCCCCATCTCGAGCATCTTAGGGAAGGCAAGCTGAAAATCCTGTGCATGCAGGTTCAATACACCATAATAATTAATGACATTGGCGTTCAACTGAAACGTGTTAGGTGTTGCGATCGCTGTCTCTTGTTCCATAACATGTATTAACTGCTGCAGCTGTTCAGGTGGATCCGTGTCGTAATTCGATTGCCTCGATACTAGAGCATAGTAATTCGCAGAACGCACAGACGTCCGATCATCATCTGTGGTGAATGCCTTCATCAGCTCGATCACTGAGGCCTTGTGCTCTGACTGTGAGGATAAAGCAACCCCTGTCACGAACATCGTGTTATGCCGCTGTCCATCTGGAAATATCGGCATGCGTGTGATGCGGATATCTGGATTCTCCTTCAGGATCGTATATAGTGAATGTGGCCACGTGATCCCTAGCGCTACGGGAAGGTTCCGTGCCTGATTAGCGGCTAGCTGCACTCGCATCGTTGACATGTATCGGTCGAACGCTGCGATCGTCTCTTCGCTATCTAGATAGTCGGTGAATTGTCTGCCATCTGTGGATGTGTAACTGCCTCCCAACCCACGGATGATCGGTTCCACCGCATCGAAGCTATCGGGTAAGTCAGTGGCATAGCTGTTCCTGTCTAGTATCTGGGACGCTGTCACGAAGTCTTCCCATTGCCAGACATCGTGAGGCTCTGATATGCCGAGTTCGAGGAATACTCTCTCATCGTAGTAGACGACGAGCGGCTCTGCTCTGATCGGCAACATCCAGATAGCACCGTTCACCTTTGTCTTCTCGATCAGTTCGGCATAAGATTGTGACCATCGATTCACAGGTAACACATCGTCAAGCTCCTCCAGCTCGTCTTCGACAATCCAGCGTATCTGATTAGGAACCAGCTCGATGAGATCGGGGAACGGATCCTGTTGGATCGGTGATGAAGTGCCAGTCATAAACACGTAGTTGATGAGATCGATCGTCAGCTCAGGATGTTGTGACTGAATCGCACGCCATCTAGCGAAGACTGGATGATCATCCGAATCCAAGCTCCCCCCTAATGTGCCTGCCGACATATATCTTGCACCAAGCGCGATGGTGAGGTCACCAGTGAGCTCCTCCTCCATCCCGACGTCAGACACTTGCTGACACGCTGTGATAAGCAGCAAACCTACTATGATCATGATTAGAACTCGTTTTTTCATGGTCTCGATGATCGTCCCTACCTTCTAATATCAGGATACGGCAATATATGAATATAGCAGTAGAACCAGATTCGGTATCTGTTTCTTCTATTTTCCTCATCCACAATATGATTATATCTAACGAAAAATGGACACGTCAATCGATTGTTTATTGTATCCGATCTGTCCCACACATTACTATCCACCATCCCTGACACTTGCACCAACCTTCATCCGTCACTTTTTATTACACAGCCATCCACCTTCAAACAAAAAAAAACCCCGCACTTCTGCGGGATTGCTCGGTATTCATATCGATATGGTGGGTCTATGATGGCGTACAGCGCTTAGCACCCCTTGCATGCCGTGTTTCGCTGCGTGATGGCGGTCGGTCGACCACCTGCTGCGCTTATTCCATGAACCAGATACGTCCCATCTCGATGTCGATCATATCGATCGGCTCGGATAGAGCTTGGTAACGTTGTAAGATTCGATCGTCTAGATCAAGTACATACCAGCCCAGTCCATATATATCTAGCAGCAGCTGTCGCGATGCACTTGGTATAAGCTGCTCGATCCAGTTATTCATGAAGAGGCCGATATCGGTCTCAAACAATAGGTTGAACTGAGCGGTGTCGGGATCATAGATCGACCATTGTTCTCTAGCACTGCTCAGATCATCGGGGAATACTCCGATCGTTGAGGCATCGGCGATTACTAATACTGTCCCGTCACTAAGCGGGAATAACAGATGCCCTGATGGGTTGATATCCCCGATCGGATCGATACGGGTCGTTGTCTGGCTATCCAGATCAGTCTCATACAGGATGGGGAGGTATCCACCGATATCGTCCCAAGCAGCAGCCTCCCAACGGTTATACATGATACGGTGATCTTCCGTGAAAAGAATGCTTGGAGCTATACATCGACCCTCTAAACATTCATATGAACCGAAGGCCTCGAGAGTAACGAGTTCGTCGGCTTGCAGCCCCTCTGTAATCACTAGGTCATAGACGTAATCCCCTGCATCAGTCTTATAGCCGACGCCGATCGCCAGGTTGCTCGTATGAATGGAGTGATCGAACGACACGATCTTCTCCTCATCGTGTGTACCAGGAGTCTGCCATACCGTGATATCCTCTTCGGTCGATAGATCATAGGTCTTGATCTCTTGCCCAGATACATATGCCAGCTTACTATCCGTAATCCAGTGCGGGTGATGAACTTCATCCATGTCGAATGATTTCATCATATTACCGAATCGATCCCGCAAGATGTACTGATATACCGTATGCATGCCATTATGACCTTCGTAGCCAACTAATACATAACTACCACTAGGCGATACATCGATAGAAGCATATGGCGTCATGGATGTAAAATATACTTCCTTCGTATCTGTCTCCATATCGATCGCTTGAAACACGACAGGTTCACTCGGCTGGATGACGAACTGCTCGCGAGCGATGAGCTTGTATCCATTCTCTGCCGACACACCATTCAGCGTAAACTGTATCGACTCATAGGATTCGTCATCCGGGGTAAGTGACAGCTTCACTTCGTAATCATTCACCCACTGCATAGACCATGCAACAGTCGGACGATGCTGGAAGCTATCGTTCAATTTCTCATACACACTGCCTCGATCGACTGGATGATTGAAGCGGATCGTGAACGAATGCGTCTGCCCGTTCAGCACATGATATGCTGCCTGAAAGCCAGATTTGAGAAGCTCGACATATCGCTCCACACCTGGATCTGATCCAGACGTGACAGCATATGAGAACGGCGTTGTATACTGAACCTTCGCCTCGAATACTTCTTCCGAACCTGGCGCGGTAAAACGGATCATGATATCTTGGGCCGGAGCATCGAACAGCTTGATGACGATCGGTAGCTCCTTCACATCCAGGCTTACTTCACCAAGCGCGAACGCGACCTTCTTGCCATCACTAGCACGACTGATCGATATGCCTCTGGTGAATTGGTCATAATCCTCATCCGTGATCGACTGGGTGATCGGAACGAAGAAGCTAATCTTCGCTGTCGGTGAATAGAAGAAAAGTGATGCCGTATCATCATAAAACCAAGTGCGGTAATTCTCTTCCTCGATGCGAATACTACTTAGCTGTGTGACGAGTGCGTCGAAGATATATCTAGCGCCGTTGACCGTGGGTGTTGGCTCGTCCTGCTCGTCTCCTCCGCCGGGATCAGGGTTAGGATTCGACGGATCGGATGGACGGTTCAACCACTGATTAATCTGCTGCATCGTCTCGATATCAGCGGTGTTGATAACGACGCTGCATGGAGCTAGTGTACCTCGATCCTCGATCTGCTCACTCATCACGAACGTATAGGAATGATCCTTCTGAAACGGATAAACACAATCCTTAGGGATCGTATAACGAAGCGCCTCGCCTGTGATGTCGTCGCCTTTCAGCGTCTGTTCCGCTTGAATGGCTATCTTGTACGTGCCGTCGAGATTTTTGCTGATCCGTGTAATTCTGCCGCTGTAGATGCTGACAGCACGCTGAACTTCCTGTTCCAGCATGATACCTTCACACACGCATCCGTCCGTAGAGCTGATGCGCGGGAGGTCGTACATGTTCGTATACCACCAATATCCCGAACCGAGTATGATGACGGCTATCAGGAACGAGACGATCCACCATTTTCTCTTCTTCGATGACTTCACCGTCACCCCTCCTTTATATTCATGGTGTCCGCTAGTTGGTCGCGAGCCTTCGGCAGCACGTCCAACATTAGGCTGTCTATTATTATACCATGTATTTCCTCAGGAGGTGAAGCAAAGGGCTCGGACAATCACGGAGATGGTGGTAGTTCGTACGGTGGTTTCGGTGCTGAGAGACGTTTGTTTGTGCTCTCAGCTGCCGGGCGCGGACTTTTCTTCGCTGAGACACGATTTCTTCGGCTCTCAGCTGCCCGGCGCGGACTTTTCTTCGCTGAGACACGATTTCTTCGGCTCTCAGCTGCCGAGCGCGGACTTTTCTTCGCTGAGACACGATTTCTTCGGCTCTCAGCTGCCAGGCGCGGACTTTTCTTCGCTGAGACACGATTTCTTCGGCTCTCAGCTGCTCGGCGCGGACTTTTCTTCGCTGAGACACGATTTCTTCGGCTCTCAGCCTTCTCCTACCGACATTTCAACGCCGAGAGACCAGCCTTCACTAAGCATCCATATTCTTGATGACTTCCTCATAGACAGCGGCTAGAGATACGACATGTTCGCGAGCTGCTTTGGCCGCATCTTCGTACTCTGGCGAAGAATGAACGACCGCTCCGGCCCGCAAGGCTTGCTTTACCCGTATCGTTCCGTAGCTCGTATTCACTTCGATCCATCTCCGGCCCAGCGCTCTTCGGGACCAAGTGCTACGACGCACGCCAAATGTAGATGTTTCCTCGAGCAGAACGGTCTCGCATGCTTGAGCTTCCGGTTCCCGTGCGAGAACGGTGATGAGAGTTCCGGGACGATTCTTCTTCATATATACGGGTGTATAGTACACATCAAGCGCACCCTTATTCAATAACTGGTCCAGTAAAAAACCGAATTGTTCACCACTGAAATCATCTAGCTGCGCTTCCAACACTTCGATCGTCTCTACCGTTTCCTTCTCACCATGGGTAACTACACTCTTTCCAGGAACTGTTTCCTCTAAAAGCAGCGCTCGAACAACATTCGGATGAGGGAAATCTTTCTTCCCCGCGCCATAGCCGATGCGTTGAACCTGCGCCGCTGGGATCGGTCCGAAGCTGGACGCTAACGCCTTAAGGATGCCCGCTCCGGTAGGTGTCGTCAGCTCGCCCTCTGCTTGTAGGCCGGACAGCGGAATCCCTCTTAGTAACTCCAGGGTCGCTGGAGCCGGGATCGGATATAGGCCATGGGCCATCCTCATCCGTCCATGCCCTGTCGGCACTGGAGAGGCGATGATCGTGTCGATGTCCAGATTCTCCATGGCGATACACACACCGATGATATCGATGATCGAATCCATCGCACCAACTTCATGGAAGTGAACCTCTTCCGGTGGCATGCCATGTATACGTCCTTCCGCGATGGCGATCATCTGGAAGATGGCCGTGCTTCTCTCCTTCACCCGCTGTGGCAAAGAACTTAATTCGATCATGTTGAGGATGTCTGCAGCCTTGCGATGGACATGGTCGTGATGATGCGCGTGCTGATGGCCGGGTCCGTGATCGTGACCATGCGCGTGCTGATGCCCGTGTCCGTGATCATGATCATGCGCGTGCTGATGCCCGTGTCCGTGACCGTGACCATGCGCATGCTGATGGCCGTGTCGGTGCTCGTGACCGTGATCATGCGCGTGCTGATGGCCGTGACCATGATCGTGATCATGCGCGTGCTGATGGCCGTGTCCGTGATCGTGATCATGCGCATGCTGGTGCCCGTGACCGTGCTCGTGCGCGTGATCATGCGCATGCTGATGCACGTGATCGTGCTCGTGACCGTGATCATGCGCATGCGCATGACCATGATGATGATCGTGTATATGTAACTTCAGATATTTCGCAGATATTCCTCGCTTGATGACCGGTTCGACTTCCATCTCGAATGGGTCGATCGGCAGCTTCCTCAGCTCGGAGATGATATAATCGATGTCAGCACCGAGGTCGATCAGTGCAGCCAGTGTCATATCGCCAGCGATACCAGAGAAACAATCAAGATATAACGTCTTCGCCATGTTGTGCCTCCCATACGAGCTGTTGGATCGATGCGGCATAATAGCCGGCACCGAATCCGTTATCGATATTGACGACGGTAACGCCCGCCGCGCAAGAAGTCATCATCGCTAGCATCGGTGTCACACCACCTAGATGCGCACCGTAGCCGACCGAAGTAGGGACCGCGATGACCGGTCGGCGCACTAACCCGCCTATGACGCTTGGCAGGGCGCCCTCCATCCCAGCCACCGCGATCACGGCATTTGCCTTACGGATCCGATCACGCTGTGCGAGCAGCCGATCGATCCCGGCGACGCCAACATCATAGATGCGGTCCACGACACATCCGAGCCATTCGGCAGTCTCTGCTGCCTCCTCGGCCACAGGAATATCCGATGTGCCACCACTTACGACAGCGACGACGCCGGGATAACGACGCGGCGGTTGTCCATAGCGGATGATACGAGATACCGCGTTATACACCGCGTCTGGATAGTCTTCGTGAATGCTCGATGCCATCGCTTCATCCGCTCGTGTCACTAGTGCACGCCCATGGTTCACTACGAGTCGCGCAAATATCGCCTTCGCTTGCTCCGCCGTTTTGCCCATACCGAAGATGACCTCCGGCGCACCCGTTCGCGCTTCACGGCCGATGTCCACTTTGCTGAATCCAAGATCCTCGTAACCCATCATGGCTCTCCGTTCTATGATATAAACTTAACCTCAACACGAGATTATATAGTTGACCAACTTATGTGTGATGCGGAAGACAGCAGATATCGTATTTCGTCGTACTGCAGCTGCAGCCATCTATCGCAGCACACCGAACTTCAGCTTTCCATCCATGTGGTCAACTGCCCATCGTCATGTGATGCTGACTACCGCGCGCTAGAAGCTGTGTGCGGTGCGGAAAGCTCGACGCCCGACAGCCACCTATCGCACTGCAGCCTTCTATCGCACATGCGTTCGTCGCTACTACTAACTCCTCGATCACATATTCACTTCGTGCTAGCAGTTGCAGATTTCTCCAGCATTTTATTCAGATTACCACTCTTATAGCCACCCAGATCCACCGTCACAAATGTATACCCATACGACACCAGCGCATCCATCACTTGCTCGCGGTGCTGGAGCAGCTTCGGCATATCGTCCGCCTCTACCTCGATCCGCGCGATGTTATCATGTGTACGAACACGTACTTGCCGGATGCCGAGCGACATGATGTAGGATTCGGCCCGATCGACCCTCGTTAGCTTCGCCTGCGTGATCACTTCGCCATACGCGATACGTGACGACAAGCACGCGAACGAAGGCTTATCCCAAGTCGGCAGACCGAACTGCTGAGATAACTCGCGGATCTCATCCTTGAACAAGCCCGCTTCCTGCAACGGACCTCGTACTCCTAGCTCGACCGCTGCCTTATAGCCCGGCCGATGCTCCCCCATGTCGTCCGCGATTAAGCCATAGACGATATGCGTGTAGCCTTCCTTCGTCAGAAATTCCTGCAGATGCTGGAACAGGTTTTGCTTGCAGAAGTAACATCTGTTCGGTGTATTCTCCTTATACCCTGGTATGTCCAGCTCTGATGTATGGATGATACGATGGCGAGCCCCTAGCTGCTTCGCGATCCGCGTGGCTTCCTCCATCTCACGTGTCGGATATGTCTCCGAATCAGCTGTCACAGCAAGCACACGCTCACTGCCTAACGCATCCAGCGCCGCCTTCAGCAGCAAGGAGCTATCTACCCCGCCAGAGAATGCGACGACGACACTGTCCATGCTACGCAAGATGTCCTTGACCTGTTCATATTTCGTTAATGACACGGGCTTCATCCCCTCCACAGACAGTTCGTCAGCGAACCGCCTTACCCTCATGCTTATCTTATGTTCATCTAGCTTGCCACAGTCTGCACGGATGCTCGAAGGACGTACAGGACACTAATCTATTCATGTGAATAAAGGGTGAACCAGCCGTTCAACCGAGCATAACACGCAGCTTCCAGCAAACTCACACCTTCGGCAGATTCCCTTGCTCGTCGAACACCCACTCGTACGGTTCACTTAAGATCTCGATCTCTGGCTGCTGCTTCGCTTCCTCCAGTAGATTCACCGAGATCTCGATCTCCCCGAGATGCAGCGTATCCCGTATCCGAACTAGCTTACAGGTGTTGTAGTCTAAGATGTTACACGTCTTCACCGCTGCCTTGATGCAGTCCTCGTCATTCGCGAGAGTCGTCGCCTGCTTCGTCGGAGAGCATACGGTGGACGTCAGCCCATTCGCATACGTACCCGGCCAGTCCGTCTTGTCAGCTAGGCGCTGTGTCGTAAAGTCCGCCGTGCCAACCCCGTTCGCATTCCCCTTCGACTCCTCTGTCAAGTCTAGCACCGCGATCTTCGTCACTTCCGGCCCGCCATACGCATATGGAGTCGGATAACGGCCCACGATGTTCGGATCGAATCCATCTCCGCTGATGTTCTTGCCGATATAGTCGATCACGAGTACATCGATCTGTGGGAACATGATCTTCGGCAGACGGTTCTTCGCTTCGATGAGCAGTACCTTCTCCCGCTCTTCCATCTCCTCGGGACCGATGACCTCCACGTGGAAGATCTGATCATAGGCATTCTCGACGATCGCGACGCCGAATATGATCGGCAGCTTCGCCATCATCAGCTTCGCCATCGCTGGAACGTTCTCCGCCATATAGCGGAACCCGAGCTGGTGACAGGCTTCGGCACCCTTCTGCTTACCTAGGCCGATCGAGATCATCTTCATGAGACCGCTCTCGATCGGACCGCGAAACGCCGTATGCGGCTTGATCCGGTTGATCACGACGATCGCATCCGCCTCCTCTACTGCGATCTTGTCACAGTAGACTGGCAGGCCATTCGGCATGCGGTCGAGTAAGACGACTTCCATCGAAGACCGGACTGGCGCGCCCATCGTCGCTTCTGAGATGCCGAGATGCTCTAGCACCTTGGCCTGACCTTCCGCAGTGGCGCCACCGTGACTGCCCATACATGGAACGATGAACGGCTCCGCACCCTGCGCCTTCAGCGCATCGATCGTCGCCTTCGTAATCTCATCGATGCGTGATATACCGCGGCTGCCGACCGCGACTGCGATCTTCTGACCCGCCTGTATCGCTTGATACTTCGCATGAGCCTGCAGCTTGCCTTGCAGGTCGCCGATCGGATCCTCGAGCTTCGTCGCATCGAACTTCTGCCTGATCCGAACCATCTGCGGGATCGGGATATCTTTGACCATCTGGTGGAGTAGCTCACTCATATCGTATAACCCCTCGCATTCTATCATGATACCAACGTTGTTAATTTCTCATTATAAACGATCCTTGGTGAATTGTCTGTTATGTCTTGGTGAACGAAGCACCTAGAGTAATCGATGATCGCAAGATGCACAGATGAAGCCAGTACCACGCGTAACGCGCGGTGATAAGCTGCATGACGGCGGTCGGTTGAACGCGATGTCAGCATGATCTATACATGGTGATCCCAGGAAATCACTATCTAAGACGGATAATAGACGTACGAGCACCACTTCTAAGATCGTCCTGATCCTCATCGCGCTGCCCGTACGCCATCTATACTCATATGATTCAGACTCTATCCTGCAGATAAGGTGCTGCCGCCTCGGTATACGCACGTGCTTTATCCCGGATGAGATCGTAGTTACCCGTCTTCTCTGCTTCACTCGTCAGATCTGAACCGATCCCGACTGCGAATGCGCCGGACTTGAACCACTCGCCGATATTGTTCAGATTAACGCCACCGGTCGGCATGATGTTCAGCTGCGGCAGCGGGCCTTTGAGCGTCTTGATGATGCTAGGGGTGAACATGCTGCCCGGGAACAGCTTCACGACGTCCACACCGCTCTCGAGCGCCTGTTGGGCCTCTGCGATCGTCACGACTCCCGGCATGATCGGCACGCGGTACCGATGACACATCGTCACGACCTCCGGCTGGAATGCCGGACTGACGACGAACTCCGCACCTTCCAGTATCGCCAGTCTCGCGGTTACATCATCGAGTACTGTACCGACGCCGATGATCGGTCGCGATGCAGGATCGGCCTGCCGATAGGTACTAACTAAGCTGCGGATCGCCTGCAGAGCACCCGGCGTCGTCATCGTCACCTCGATCACACGAATGCCGCCGGCGATCGATTGCTCCGCCATCTGTACGACGTCTTCCGTCGACTTTCCTCTTAAGACTGCGACTACGCCTGCTTGATAGACTTGTTGGATCGTTTCATATTTTCTCATCGTGATGATCACCTTTCTATGACGGTTTCGTTCTGCATCGCTTGCTGCAGCTGCTGCCATGTCGGCACCAGCTCCCAATCTCCGTATCCTCGGATGACGAATCCTGCAGATAGATTGCCCATGCGGACGGACTGCTCAGGCGTATAGCCCTTCACGATGCCGGCTAAGAAGCCTGCTGCGAACGCGTCGCCCGCGCCGATCGTATCGACGACATCATCCAGCTTCTCATATGGCACCGCTGTCGTCTGCCCGTTATGAACGATGACGTTCGTCTCGCCAACACCTTTCACGATGGACAGTGCGGACAGCTGCTTGACATGATCCATGATCTCTAACTCATCATCTGACGCGTATAGCCGCTTCAGCTCATCCATACCAGGTAAGAAATAATCCGCCTGCTCAGCAAGCGGCAACAGTACGGCTCGCGCCTCCTCGATCGTCCACAGCTTGAGCCGTAGATTCGGATCGAAGCTAACGCGCACACCATGCTCCTTCGCGATCTGAACGGCTCGCTGCACCGCTGCTCGGCAGCTGTCGCTCAGCGCTGGGGTGATGCCGGTAATATGCAGAATCGCCGCTTCCTTCATATATGCTTCATCCAGATCCTCTGGACGCATCATACTAGCAGCCGAATGCTTCCGATAATAGAATACTTCCTCTCGCCCCGCAACCTTATGACGCATCATGAGGCCAGTGTTGGCTGTCGTCACGAGCCGCGCCTGACTGACATCGACGCCTTCGCCACGGATCCGCTTCAGTATGTATCTGCCCTGCGGTTCATCGCCGAGCTGGCCGAACCAGCCGACACGCACGCCCAGCCTCGCTAGCCCGATCGCCACATTGCTCTCGGCACCACCGAAGGACCGATTCACGGTATCCGAGTATTCCAGAGACTGTTCCCGCAGAGGGGTGAACAACGTCATCGACTCACCGAAGGTGACCACATCGAAACGTTTCGTCACGTACCCCATCTCCCTTCGTTATCCACTACGCGATTATTGTATGCTAACTATCCGGACAAGTCCATAACTAAGTCGTCAATTCCGTGCATGGAGAAGCGGTCTTGAGCGTTAGCTATCGAGGTTGGCCGTCAGGTTAGTCACAAGCGATGGCCGTCACTGTCGGGCGCTATAAAGTAACGTTAGCCTAAGCTGTTACTGTCGACCACGACCTACCAATGCAACGTCAGCCTAAGCTGTCACTGTCGGCCACTACCTACCAATGTAACGTCAGCCTAAGCTGTCACTGTCGGTCACTAGCTACCAATGCAACGTTAGCCTAAGCTGTCACTGTCGGCCACGACCTACCCAATGCAACGTCAGCCTAAGCTGTCAGTGTCGGCCACTGGCGTAGCTATCCGCTGTTAGCTCTCACGCACCCATACCGCCATCTCGCCTTCCCCGCGGTTCGCCCATAGATAGTAGGGGATGAATGTCAGCTTCGCCTTCGTCTTCACCTTCATCGCCGGTCGATACAGCGACTCACCCCACGCCTCGCCGTCCTCGCGCCAGCCCTCGCCCTCGATCACGACACAGCTGCCTAGCAGCTGTTCCTCGTATCTTACCGTAAGCTCCGCCTCAGTCGGCAGCAGCAAGGAGGTGATCAGCGCTCCGTTATCTACCTCTTCCACACAGTAGACGAGCGGCCCGCGCATGATCGCCGTCTTGCCCGCGTTCACGCGCAGCGAAGGATGCGCCTGCATGCGCTGTACAGACATATCGAGCACGAGCTCCAAGACATCGCCATCCTGCCATTCGCGTTCGACATAGGCGTATCCATCATGCAAGACAGCTGCCAACGATAGCTGCTCACCGTTCACCTGGAGCTGCGCGGACTCACACCAGCTCGGGATGCGGACCGCCAGCCTGAACGTCTTCGCTCCACCTGTCTCGACTGTTACAGCCACTCGGCCGTTCCATGGGTAGCTCGTCTCCATCCGCAATCGCACATCCCCGCTCGCTAGCGATACGTTCGCTTCTCCGCCGACGAACAGGTGGATATAAGCCGTATCGTCTGATGCTCCATATGCGTACTGTCCGAGCGAAGCGATCAATCTCGCCACGTTCGGTGGACAGCAGGCACAGCCGAACCAGCCCGGACGCGTCGGTCTCACGTGATGCTTGCCAGGGTTCTTGCGACTCGCATCCGGCCACACTTCAAGTGGATTCACATAGAAATAATGCTTCCCATCCTGCGACATCCCAGCGAGCACCGTATTGTACAGCGCGCGCTCCATCACATCCGCATATTCGCCTCGGGCCCGAAGCTGCAGCATCCGGCTCGCGAAGAAGATCAGACCGATCGAGGCACAGGTCTCTGCGTATATGGTGTCGTTCGGCAGGTCGTAGTCGAAGCTGAACGCCTCGCCATGATGCGTCGAGCCGATCCCGCCTGTGATGTACATCTGCTTGTTCACGATATTTTCCCAGAGACGGTCACATGCCGCCAGCAGCTCCGCATCGCCGGTCAGTCTCGCCAGGTCCGCCATCGCCGTATACATATAGACAGCGCGCACCGCATGGCCGACCGCCACATCCTGCTCACGCACGGGCTTATGCGCCTGATGGTATTCCAGATTCACGCGGAACTTCGTTCGACTCCAATGCGAGATCCCTCCGAGCCGCTTCCATTCCTCGAGGAAGAACTTCGGCTCTTGACCCCGCTCATCGATAAAATACTGTGCCAGCCTCAAATGCTTCTCATCGCCCGTTACCCCGTACAGCTTCACGAGTGCGAGCTCGATCTCCTGGTGGCCGTCATAGCCCGGAAGCTTGCCAGCCTCACTCCCGAAGACGGCGTCGATATGATCGACGAGTCGGCATACGACGTCCAGTATCTTGCGCTTACCCGTCGCTTCATAATAGGCGACGGCCGCTTCGATCATATGGCCGGCACAGTATAGCTCATGGCACTCGGTCAGATTCGCCCAGCGCTTGTCTGGCTCTGCGATCGTGAAGTAAGTATTCAGATAGCCGTCCGGCTGCTGGGCCTGTTCGATCAGCTCGATCACCTCATCCGCCTGACGCTCCAGCTCCGCATCGGGATGCGCCATCAGCGAATAACCGACCGCTTCGAGCCACTTCGCAACGTCGCTATCTTGGAACACCATACCGCCGAACTCACCTTCTTCAAGACCAGCAGCGATGCGAAAGTTACGGATCGCATAGCTCGGATCGACGTTCGGGATGCGGTCATGCAAAGCCTCGTATTGATACGGGATGACGACCTCTCGCACTAGCTGCCCGACTCTCGACCATAAGGGGTCGGATATGTTCACTTGTGATGGATTAAGCGGTTTGATGCTTCCCATTGTTCATAACACCCTTTCTAGCTATCTCGTTAATGATTTACATTCTACCTATCGTTCTTATTGCCTGCTCTTCTATCCTACACGATCCTTCTATTATCATCTTAACCTAAGTATAGTACCATTGTAAGCGTTCATATCTCGTTCACACTATGGCTTTATGAAAGATTGTTGTGGGAAAAGTGACGGATTTTTATCCCATATGTTGAACCTATGATACAATATCTCATAACGGCAATGAATGAAAACCAACATCGTAGCATCGGTATTCACGCTCTACCACCTACACGCCAACAGCATCCTAGCGACGGTTCAAACTCATATCGCGGAGGTTACAGATCATAGATGTCACCAACACCATACCTTCTATTCCAAGCTCCGCCCCTCCCCTATGTGTTAGAATGCGGCAGAACGGACTATCGGGCGGGCGACCAACATCCGAACAGGCACAACATCGGCATCTTCGATCTATTATTCGTGCAGACAGGGGCTCTCTATATCGGAGAAGAAGCTGCGAGGTGGACACTGGAGCCAGGTCATATGCTGCTATTGCGCCCCGATGCATGGCACTATTCGGTACGTGCTTGTGAGACTGATACGCGATTCTACTGGCTTCACATGCAGACAGCTGGTAGCTGGATCGAGACAGAGAGCGAGACACTGGACTGGCCTGCGACGGAGCGGACAGACCGTTACATGACGCCATATGTATGCCAGATCCCAAAATATAGCCAGCTAGCGCATCCCGAATCCGTCTATACATTGCTCGATACGTTACTGCAAGCATCATCCGAGCCTCAGACGAGCGCGTTCTGGCTGCAGCAATCGACGTTCGTTCAGCTGCTACATATGCTCGACATGCGGCGACTGACGAATCAGACCAGCCCGGTCGTCACGCTCGCGGAACAGACAGAGGCCTATCTCAAGCACCACTTCCGCTCAGAGATTACGAATGAGCAGTTGTCTCAGGCGCTGCATTTTCACTATAACTATATCACTCGCTGTATGAAGCAAGTATATGGCTTGACGCCGATGGAATATCTGCTGCGATATCGACTCGAGCAAGCGAAGCTGCTGCTGCTCCGCACCGACTCTCAGATCGGACATATCGCTGAACAAGTCGGCTTCGATAGTGCCGCTTACTTCACACGCCGCTTCACACAGGAAGAAGGGATGTCCCCGAGCCAATATCGCAAGAGATATCTACATGAGCTGTAGGGAGCTGTACCTTGAGCTGCTCCCAGCGCGCTGTGTTTAGCCGGCCTGTGTATTCGGGTTGGCCATACCGCCTGTGGACCTTGCGTAGCTCCCAGCACGCGGTGTATAGCTGCATGATGGCGATCGGTTGACCACATGGTCTCGAGATCGAGCATGTAGAGGATGAGGAATATACAGTATCAGGCAAGATAAGGATGGTACGACTGCATCATCGTGGTACAATCATCGTACATATAAGAATCGTCCACCCCTCTATGACATAGGTTGAAGCATATGGAACGATATCTGAGAGGAGCTGTCCGCAAGCCATGTCTAGTGACTCCACAAGCTATGAATACGCTTACTTGAATCCCGATCTCCCACTAGAGTCGAGAGTGAATGACTTGATCTCGCACCTCACACTCGATGAGAAGATCAATCTGATGTGTCAGTATCAAGACGAAGTCCCTCGGCTAGGGATCAAACCGTATAAGCACGGGACGGAGGCCGCGCATGGGATCGCTTGGCTCGGTGAGGCGACGACGTTTCCTCAGCCGATCGGTCTCGCCTGCACCTGGGATAAGGAGCTACTGAAGAAGGTTGGGGAGGTGATCGGCACCGAGGCTCGCGCTTTCTATCGCAAGAACCCCGCCTTGAACGGACTCACCTTATGGGCGCCGACCGTCGATCTCGAGCGTGACCCGCGCTGGGGACGGACGGAGGAAGGCTACGGCGAAGATCCGTATCTCACCGGACATCTGTCTGCCGCCCTAACGCAAGGGATCCAGGGTGACCATCCATTCTACTTACGTGCGGTTGCATCGCTGAAGCACTTCCTCGGCAACAACAACGAAGTCGATCGTGGTTCATGCTCAGTCAGCCTCGATCCGCGCAATATGCGTGAATATTACTTGAAAGTGTTCGAGATTCCGTTCGTCGAAGGCGGCGCCCAATCGATGATGACGGCCTACAATTCGGTGAACGGCGTTCCTGCGAACTTGAATCCAGATATCCTCCGTATCGTCAAGCAAGAGTGGAGGATGAACGGCTTCGTCGTCAGCGACGCGGGCGATGTGCTCGGCACAGTGAACGACCACCATTACTATGAGACGGACAAAGAAGCTGTCGCCCATACGATCAAGAGTGGTATCGATAGCATCACAGACGATCACGAGCGGTCCAAGCGAGCGATCCGCGAAGCGCTGGAGGACGGACTGCTATCGGAGAACGATCTCGAGCTCGCTCTGCGCAATACGTTCCGCGTGCGGTTTCGCCTCGGCGAGTTCGATCCGGACGAGCGTAATCCGTATGCAGCGATTCCAGAGTCGGCGATCCTCCGACCGGAGCATATCGCGGTCTCACTGGAAGCGGCACAGAAGAATGTCGTCCTCCTCAAGAACGAGGGGAGTCTGCTTCCGCTACACGCGAGCAAACAGCAGAAGGTCGCCGTCATCGGTCCGCTTGCCGATATCGTCTACCGTGACTGGTACAGCGGTACTCTACCCTACACGGTGACTGTGAAAGCAGCAGTGGAGGAGCGCTTAGGAGCTGGGACGGTAGCATTCGCGAACGGATGTGATGTCGTCAAGCTTAGGAGCAAGGTGAACGATGGCTATGTCAGCCTCGATGAAGCTGGCAAGCTGCGAGCTACCGAGAAGGAAGCCGAGCATGCTACGTTAGTGGAGGTGACAGATTGGGGCTGGGATAGCCATACGATGCGCATATTAGCGAACGGCAGATACATCACGACCGATGATCACCATCTGACCGGGACAGCGGATGAAGTGTTCGGCTGGTTTACGAAGGAAGTGCTGCTAACGAGCAAGGATGCGGAAGCTGCTGAGTGGCGGCTGAACACGTGGAACGGCCATGCGGTGCGGCTGGCAGCGGACGGCTCAGGAATCGTCGCAGAGACGAGAGATCGTGGCTTCGAGCAGGCTGACGCCTTCGCCGTGGAGACGATCCAGGACGGCCTGGCAGAAGCCGTGCAAGCAGCTACATCAGCTGAGGTCGCCGTCGTCGTCGTCGGTAATCATCCGCTCGTGAACGGGAAGGAGACGGTCGATCGACCGGACCTGACATTGCCCGCATCACAGGAGCGACTCATCCGTGCGGTATATGAAGCGAATCCGAATACGGTCGTCGTCATCGTCGGCAGCTATCCCTTCGCCGTTAACTGGGCGGAGGAGCATGTACCTACGATCCTGTATACTTCTCATGCCGGTCAGGAGCTTGGTCACGCGATCGCTGATGTGCTGTTCGGTGATGTGAATCCAGCAGGCAGACTGAACTTCACCTGGTACCGTTCGGTCGATCAGCTGCCAGACTTCATGGACTATGACATCATCAAGGGTAAACGTACGTATCAGTACTTCGAAGGCGACGTGCTCTATCCGTTCGGCCATGGCCTGTCCTATGCGAGCTTCGCCTATCGGGGACTTCAGCTTGATCGCGATCGGGTGGGGTCTAACGATACAGTGACCGTAAGTGTCGAAGTGACGAATGAAAGTGAGCTAGCAGGCGAGGAAGTCGTCCAGCTCTATGTTCGGGCGGAGCAATCATGCGTCGCGCGGCCGCTCAAGCAGCTACATGGCTTCGAGCGAGTCATGCTCCAGCCAGGTGAGACGAAGACGGTCGAGCTACAGCTGAAGGCTGCCGATCTCGCGATCTGGGATGTCACACGTGACAAGTTCACCGTCGAGACTGGTGCATATACGATCATGCTCGGCTCATCCTCTAGTGATATCCGCTTGAACGACACGCTACATGTGGATGGCGAGACGATCCCCGCACGTAACCTGTTGAACGTGACACCCGCGGTCAACTATGACGACTATGCCGGTGTGGTGATCGGCGAATGCCGGGAAGGCGGCAGCTGTATAACGGGGATCGATACTGGAGATTGGCTCTGTTATCGTGATGCAGCATTCGACGAAACCGTGACATCGTTCGAAGCTCGCGTCGCTAGCGAATCCGGCGGCACGATCGAGCTACGGCTGGGCAGTCCTGACGGAACGCTCATCGGCGAATGTGTGATCGCATCGACCGGCGGCCCTCAGAGCTGGCACACACTCACATGCGCGGTCACTGTAGCGACTGGACGTCATGATGTGTATATGCGGTTCACGGGTGAGATGAATCTCAGCTGGTTCCGATTCATCTGATACCTGCTGCGACAAACCTCCGGAGCGGACACTTAGCAGCCTTCAGCTGATACCTGCTGCGACAAACCTCCGGAGCGGACACTTAGCAGCCTTCAGCTG
>Ga0180215_1001961_pt1 | contig 21522 bp, 17 predicted proteins | sample eDN3rd37CBELigBY_FD_128871 | JGI IMG/M metagenome (GOLD analysis project Ga0180215, IMG submission 128871) | Enriched backyard soil microbial communities from Emeryville, California, USA - eDNA 3rd pass 37_C BE-Lig BY (version 2) (version 2) | ecosystem: Environmental > Terrestrial > Soil >... | reverse complement strand
GGCGAAGGCTGAGAGACGAAAAAATCGTGTCTCAGCGACGGAAACGCGGCCAGCGGAGGCTGAGAGACGAAAAAATCGTGTCTCAGCGATCGCTTTCCACATCGTCTCTCAGCCTGCGAACCCGCCTCCACTTCTCCTCACATCCGACTACTCACTCGTCACGATAAGCCCGCTCCAGCTCCGCAATGTCGAACTTCTTCATCTGCAGGAACGCTTGGGTAACTCTGGCGCGTTGTTCTGCAGTACCTTCGTGCATGAACGTATCAAGGATGGCGGGCGCGATCTGCCATGAGATTCCGTAGCGGTCTTTCAGCCAACCGCACTGTTCTGCCTCTGGGACGGAGGATAGCTTCTCCCAGTAGTAGTCGATCTGCTCTTGGTCGTCACAGATTACCATGAAAGATACCGCCTCATTGAAGCTGAAGGCATGTTCATGTGCGCTGTCCATCGCGGTAAACCACGTGTTCTCCAGCATGAAGTCGGAGAACATGACGGTACCTTCCTTGTCGGGTTCCTGGCCGGGACCATAATGGATCAAGGCACCGGGCTTCGTCTGTTGAAACACGGACACATAGAAATCGCGTGCTTCCTCTGCTTTCCCACAATTATCTCCGACGAACAACAGAGAAGGGATGATCTCGGGGCGAGGCTCGCCTTCGGGATCGGTGAGCATGATCTGCCAAGAGACGCCATATCTATCCATGATCCAGCCGAAGCGTTTGCTGAATGGATACTCACCGAGTGGCATGAGCTCGGTACCACCGTCAGACAGCTTGTCCCAGACCTGGTCAAGAAGCTCTCTTGGGTGCTCGAGTCGTGACGGGTCGAAGTTGACGGTAAACGAGATCGAAGGATTGATCTTAAAGAAAGGTCCTGCTGAGATGGCCATGAATGGCTGTCCCCAGATGTTGAACATAACCTGATCAGCGTCACCGGAAGGGGTATCCTTGATCGTCACTTTGTTCGTGATGCGGGAATTTGGAAATACCGATGTGTAAAATTCTGCGGCTTCAATCGCCTCTTTGTCGAACCATAGATGTGAGATGATGGGTTGTGTGAGTGACTTCATACTTATTATTTTCCTCCTTTGTGATTGGGGATCACTTCATTTCCATATTATCACAGCGTCGTTAGGCGGTTCTATATGCTCGTGTGTTGCAGTCCATCTTTTTTTCATTAGCTTCATATGTTGATTAGCTTTTGGTCGTGGTGGGCGTCTAAGGGTATAATAAAGCTACAGAACCAAAATTACCCGGAGGGCGGTTTCCTATATGAAACAAGATACAACATATCCAAGCGGTCATAAAGCCAATCGTCTGCAGTATGAGAAATCTCCTTATCTCCTGCAACACGCATACAATCCAGTCGACTGGTTCCCATGGTCTGATGAGGCCTTCGAGATCGCGAAGCGCGACAATAAGCCGGTCTTCTTATCGATCGGGTATTCGACTTGTCACTGGTGTCATGTTATGGAGCATGAGTCATTCGAGGATGAAGGAGTTGCAGCAGTATTAAATGCAGGGTTCATCTCGATCAAAGTCGATCGCGAGGAGCGACCTGATGTGGACAGTCTGTATATGACCGTATGTCAGGCGTTGACGGGACATGGTGGATGGCCGCTGACGATCATCATGACGCCGGATAAGAAGCCTTTCTTCGCAGGCACGTACTTCCCACGTGATCGCAAGTATGGGCGAGCGGGGCTACTAGATATCTTGGGAGCCGTGTGTAAACAATGGGAGGAAGCACCCGAGAAGCTGCTGGATGCGGCGTCTTCCATCACAGATGAGATCACGAAGCGGGTGAAGTCGACGAGAAGCGGTGAGCTAGATGAGGAGACGATTCGTCGCGCGCTAGCATATTACAAGGATACCTACGATCACACCTATGGTGGCTTCGGAGAAGCGCCTAAGTTTCCAACCGCACACAACATATCGCTACTGCTTCGGCTGCATAAGCGTTATCAAGATAAGGAAGCGCTCGAGATGGCAGAGAAGACGCTAGAGAGGATGTACCGTGGCGGCATGTATGATCATATCGGATATGGGTTCGCCAGATACTCGACGGATGAGAAGTGGTTGGTGCCGCATTTTGAGAAGATGCTATATGATAATGCTCTACTGGCCACAGCTTACATAGAAGCGTATATAGTGACTGGGACGCCACTCTATGCCGATGTCGCCCAACAGATCTTCACCTACATCTTGCGCGATATGACACATCCCGAGGGTGGATTCTACTCTGCGGAGGATGCGGATTCAGAAGGAGTCGAAGGGAAGTTCTATGTATGGACGCCAGATGAGGTGAAGGCGGTGCTAGGGGAGAAGGACGGAGCAGACTTCTGTGCGATGTATGGCATCACAGAGGAAGGGAACTTCGAGGGGCATAGCATCCCGAACTTGCTTGAGCCCGATCCGCTCATTCATAAGCTTGGCGAGCAGGTTCAGGACGTCGAGATGTGGTTCGATACATGTCGTGAGAAACTGTTCGAAGCACGTGAGCTTAGAGTGCACCCCGGTAAGGATGACAAGATCTTAACCGCTTGGAATGGACTGATGATCGCGGCTTTTGCCCAAGGCTATCGTGCGTTCCACGACGATGATTATCTTCAGGCAGCAAGGTCTGCAGCCCAGTTCATCGAGACGCGGTTAACGGACTCGAACGGCCGACTGCTCGCACGTTACCGTGACGGCGAAGCGAAGTATACCGCATATGTAGACGATTATGCCTGCTATATATACGGACTGTTGGAGCTGTACGAATCAACATTCGAGCTAGCGTATCTAGATAGAGCGATTCAGCTCTGCGATGATATGGTGCGTTGGTACTGGGATGAAGAAGCTGGCGGCTTCTATATGAATGCCCACGACAGCGAGCAGCTACTGATGCGGATGAAGGAGATCTATGACGGCGCGATGCCTTCGGGCAATTCCGTCGCCGCTTACGTGCTTCATCGACTCGCACATCTAACAGGAAGTGAGGAGCTGGGACGACTAGCGGATCGTCAGCTGCAAGCGTTCGCGGGCGAGGTGTCGAGGTATCCGATCGGCTATGCGATGTTTATGCATGCGGCGCTGTTCGCGATCGGTCCGAGTCGGGAGATCGTGATCGCCGGTAGGCTAGATGACTCGAAGACAACCGAGATGCTCGAGATGATCCGTAGCCACTTCCTGCCACAGACTGTCGTCAGCGTACATGAGCCAGGAGAGGCGGGCGCACGCGCAAGGGCGATCATGCCAGTGCTAGCGGGTAAAGATAGGGTCGACGGCCAGGCTACTGTGTACGTATGCGAGAACTTCGCATGCCATGCACCGGTTACGACAACTGAGGCACTGCAGGAGCAGCTGGCGATCGGGGCAGATTCGAGAGAGCGTTAATAAACGCATTCAGAGGAACACCAACATCAGGAAGTGATGGGAACGGGAGGGCATGGGCGACATGGATGAAATGGGCGGTATGGGCGAAATGAATGTCGAACGAGCGGAGCGTTATCCGGCGGCATACATCGAATATCTGGTGCAATTCCAGGCAGTCCGGGATTATTTCGAATGTCATGAGATCCTCGAGGATTACTGGAAAGAGCACCCGAATAGTCGGTATCGCGAGACGTGGGTGATGCTGATCCAGCTCGCGGTCAGTCTGTACCATGAGCGAAGAGGGAATATGCGCGGCGCGATCAAGCTCATGACAGGCGCGATCAGGCGATATGAGGTTGAGCATATGCGAGAGCTAGGTGTAGATGGCGAAGCGTTACGGGACATGATGCGGGAGCGGATCGTCGAGCTAACATCCGCGCGAGCAGATACAGGAAGAGCGTTCCAGGATCTTAACCTTCCGATCATCGATCCGGACTTAGAAGCTCGATGCAAGCTGGCGGCGGAGCAGCGTGACTCCGTCTGGGAGCAAGCGAGTAATCTGGAGGATGTGTATCTCGTGAATCGTCATAAGCTGCGCGACCGCCAGGCAGAGAGACAGGAGCGGTTAGCCGCATTAAAGCGAGCGATCTTGGAAGCTCCCGAGCAACCAAGTGAATGATAGGGAAAGCATAGTCTCTCATAGAGTAAAGCAAAAAAAAGCGGAACTCTGAAATGTATACATCGCCCTCTAGATGACGATAATTGCGTGTCAGAGTTCCGTTTCAGCTATCTGGATTATGCAGGAATCTCGCGGTTAAACAACAATGCAACGAATTGCTCGATCGTCAATTGACCGAAGTAGTGCGTCAGATTAACCTCACGCAGCTTGTCGCTCACTGCAACTTCCTCATATCGAGTGCTACGCAGTAGCTCCTCCAGCTCGGAAACATCACCCACACCGAAGAAGTCACCGTAGATTTTGATATTCTCCAGCATGCCATTCATCACTTCGAGCCTGATGTCGATGATGCCGGAAGGGAACTTGAAGGCATTCTGTATATTGAATTTTGGAGAACGGCCATAGTTCCAATCCCAGCTGCGGTAACGTTCGTCCGCGATCTTACGCACCTCGGCCCAGTCTTGCTCCGTTAGCTTATATTCCGGCACTTGGCTGGGCTCACAGCCGAATAGATGTCGTAGCAACGTGTCGCGGAACTGCTCGATCGTCATATCCTGATCTCCTGTGGATAGGAATTCTTTAATATTCGCTACCCTCGCGCGAACAGACTTCGTGCTCTTCGACTCGATCTTCATCGGCTTAACCTTCAGTGCTGCTGCGACATTCTCCATCGTCAAGTCGAACATGAGCGTGCCATGACTGAACATGCGACCGCGGGTTGCGAACTGTGCGTTACCAGATATCTTACGCTCCCCGACTTGGATATCGTTGCGTCCGGTTAGTGCAGCATCGACACCGAGCGCCTGCAAGGCATCGATGACGGGCTGAGTGAATTTGGCGAAGTTGTGGAACGACTCGCCATCGTCCTTCGTGAGAAAGCTGAAATTCAGGTTGCCCAGATCATGGTAGACAGCACCGCCACCAGACAGTCTGCGTACGACATGAAGGTTATGCTCACGGACGTACTCTTCATTAATTTCTTCGATCGTATTTTGATTTTTGCCGATGATGATAGAGGGCTCGTTGATATAGAACAGTAGGTACGTCTCATCCATCGGCAGGTTGCGAAGTGCATATTCTTCGAGTGCTAGGTTAAGGCTTGGGTCTGTGTTGCCTTGATTGTTGATGAACAGCATGGGACTGCCTCCGTTCATTCATAGAATATCGTGACGATTATTCGGCTTTGTGATCGTAGCCGTTGCTGACGACATCAAGCTTGCCTGTCTCCGGATGGATGAGCAGCCCGTGCACCACGGTTCCTGGTGGTAAGAGCGGGTGGTTGCGGATGATCTTCACGCTATTTTGAACACCTTCATAGACATTGTCGAAGCCTCTTAACCATTTTCTCAGGTCAATTCCCGAATGCTTCAACGTCTCAACGATATCCTCATCGATTCCTTTCTCGATCGCACTTTCGACGATCATCTCGGAGTTTAGTCCAGTCATCCCACAATCGTGATGGCCGATGACGAACACTTCTTCCGCATTCAGCTTGTATAGCGCCACGAGGATGCTACGCATGACGTTGCCGAACGGCTGCATGACGATCGCTCCGGCGTTCTTGATGATCTTAGCATCACCGTTACGAAGGTCGAGCGCCCTTGGCAGTAACTCGGTTAGCCGAGTATCCATACATGTTAGGATAACCATTCTCTTGTTAGGGAATCGATTGGTGAGGTATTCCTCGTATTGTTTGCTTTCGACGAATTGTTCATTAAACGATAAGATCTCATCTAGATTAGGCATGGACGTGTTACACTCTCCCTTTAATTGAAAATTGCCTTATATATGTCTCTTGTCGATGACGGCTAGATCATTCGTATAGATCTGTCCGGAGCTCTTCAGCTTGAAAGAACGAGAGCGATCATCGTAATCAAGCGCCAGCCGATCCTCGAAGAATACTTCATGCCGAGGCTCGTATATGATCGTCGGTCCTTCAGCAGCCGTAAGGTCTGTATCTAGCTTAGTCGATCGATCGACTAACCATAGAGCGGGTACACCGCTCACCGCGCAGCCGCAGCCTTCTGCATCATACACGAGCTTATATACGGCGTCAGATGTATCGCGTATCGTCTGAAGACGGCTTGCTGCTTCATTCGTCATATGGATGTGCATGTTGTCTAACCTCCTTCATGAAGAAATTGTATCACAATTGTTTTTCAGCGTCATTTTTCATACTATGGGTGTAAGGAAGTTAATCTAATCGAGGGTCAGGAGTGAGTGATAATGGCGGTTGAAGTGAGAGAGTTGTTCATGGAACAGCTGCGACGGATCAAAAGCTACGAAGAAGCAGTCGGCGTTCTATATTGGGATCTGCGTACGGGTGCACCGAGGAAAGGTGTTCCTCAACGCTCCCAGACGATCGGCATGCTGCAGACGGAGGCGTTCAAGCTTACGATCGCGGATGAGATGGGCGAATGGCTAGAGCAGTTGTCGAAGCCAGATACATATGGGGCACTCACGGAAGTGGAGCAGCGCAGCGTGGAGATCATGCGACGTCGCTATGAACGGAGTAGAAAGATTCCGTCGGATATGTTCCAGGAGTATGTCATCTTAACGTCTGAAGCGGAGTCTGTATGGGAGGAGGCGAAGCAGGAGTCGGACTTCACGAGGTTCCAGCCCTATCTGGAGAAGATCGTCGACTATAATCGGAAGTTCACCGAGCTATGGGGCTATGAGGACCATCCGTATGACGCGCTGTTAGATGATTATGACCCGGGCATGACGGTGCGTAAGCTAGATGAGCTATTCGGTAGAGTGAGGGAGCAGCTCGTGCCACTCGTCCAACAGGTCAAGGATAGTAGGATATCGCCGGACGTATCGTTCTTGAAGCAGCCGTTCCCGAAGGAGAAGCAGCGTGCTTTCAGCGAATATATCGTGAAGCAGATCGGCTATGATATGGCGGCGGGCAGGATCGACGAGACGGAGCATCCGTTCGCGACTGGGCTGAATGTAGGGGATGTACGGATTACGACACGATTCAAGCCGGACGACCTGACATTCTCGCTGTTCAGCACGATCCATGAATGCGGCCATGCGCTCTATGAGCAGAACATCGCCGAGGAGCTGAATGGTACGTTACTTGCGGAGGGCGCGTCATATGGCATTCACGAGTCGCAGTCCCGCTTCTGGGAGATCTTCGTCGGTATGAGTCGACCGTTCTGGCAACGATACATGAGTGAACTGCGGGAATATTTCCCTGAGCAGCTAGGGGATGTGTCGGTCGATGCGTTCTACCAAGCGATCAACAAAGCCGAGCCTTCGTTGATCCGGATCGAGGCGGACGAGCTGACGTATAACCTCCATATCATGATTCGGTATGAGATCGAGAAGCAGCTCATCTCCGGACAGATCGAAGTGAAGGACCTGCCGCAGATCTGGAATGATAAATACGAGGAATACCTGGGCGTCAGACCGTCACGAGATGCAGAAGGCGTCCTGCAGGATGTGCATTGGGCGGGTGGAAGCTTCGGATATTTCCCATCCTACTCACTAGGCAACATGTATGCGGCTCAGATCTGTGCGACGATGAAGCGTGAGCTTCGTGACTATACGGCGCTCATCGAGCGAGGGGAGCTCGGACCGATCAAGGATTGGCTGGCGGAGCGTATCTATCGTCATGGCTCGATGATGCGTCCAGAGCAGTTCATCGCGCAAGTGACCGGCGAAGAGCTGGACTCCCGCTATCTGATCGAACATCTGAAGGAGAAGTTTAGCGAGCTGCATGAGCTGTGATGGGATGAAGAGCTGGACTCCCGCTATCTGATCGAACATCTGAAGGAGAAGTTTAGCGAGCTGTATGAGCTGTGATGGTATGGCGGGATCGTGTCATGCAGTAAGATAGATAAGGTGGGTGATGTGATGAAGATGGATTCGGAGCAGCTTGGGGGCAGGCTTTATTGGACTTCTTGTACGATGGAACAATGGCAGTTTGTCATAGCAGCAACGGATGAGGGGCTCGTATATGTAGATCGAGAGATGGAACCTTGTCAGGAATTCTTGAGGTGGGCTGAGAGAACCTATCCGCAGAGTTCGTTGATGAGAGATGATGAGTGGATGCGTCCGTACGTGACTGAGCTTAGGGAATATTGGCTTGGCGTGCGTATGGAGTTTAGTCTCCCCATTGTACTCCATGGGACGGATTTTCAGCGGGCAGTCTGGAATGCACTAAGAGATATTACACTTGGAGAGACCCGATCTTATGCTGATATCGCGGAACAGATCGGGCGACCGAAGGCTGTGCGGGCTGTCGGGGCAGCGGTCGGAGCGAATCCGCTCATGATCGTCGTCCCTTGTCACCGTGTCATCGGCAAGGACGGAGCGTTAACGGGATTCAGCGGGGGCCTAGATCTGAAGGTTCGGCTGCTGGAGATCGAGGGACGGTCTGCGAAGGATGGCTATGTGCAGTACGTATGAATAAGTGTGTAGGGATGGATAGCGGACGGTTGCTTGCTTGAGTGGAGCGGCAGATCTACTGCAGAAGTGCATCAAATCCGGTGGATGGACGCCCAGGTGGCGCGGATCTACTGCAGAAGTGCATCAAATCCGGCGGATGGACGCCCAGGTGGTGTGAATCTACTGCAGAAGTGCATCAAATCCGGTGGATGGATGCCCAGGTGGTGTGAATCTACTGCAGAAGTGCATCAAATCCGGCGGATGGACGCCCAGGTGGTGTGGATCTACTGCAGAAGTGCATCAAATCCGGTGGATGGACGCCCAGGTGGTGTGAATCTACTGCAGAAGTGCATCAAATCCGGTGGATGGACGCCCAGGTGGTGTGAATCTACTGCAGAAGTGCATCAAATCCGGCGGAAGGACGCCCAGGTGGCGCGGATCTACTGCAGAAGTGCATCAAATCCGGCTGATGGATGCCCAGGTGGTGTGAATCTACTGCACGTTTAGGCGAGCGGAAGGTGCGAATGAACGGGAAAAATCCCGTTCATCACGCCACTGCAAAGCACCGCGCACCCACCGCCACTGCATCACCGCCGCACCGCATCCACCGCGCATCCACCGCGCTACCGCTTCATCCCGCGGATGAGCTGCTTCGTCTCCACATCGACCTGGTGCGATTCGATGATTTTCTGCAGAGCCTTGTTATAGGTGAAGTCGTCCAGCTCGTTGTCTCGCAGATAAGCGAGCGTACGCTCCGGCTGCCGGACGAAGCACATGGATACCGCCCAGGCGACCGCCATCTTCACGTAGTATCCGTCATGCTGGATCTGATCCAGGATGTCTAGCACATCCTCGATATACCTCTCATCAATATAATAATTCAGCAGCATCACAACCGCGAATCGAACCTCATATTCACCCTCCGACACTAGATACGGCTGCAAGAAACGCCATACCCTCGCTTGATATGATCTCACCACTTTTAACCCTGTACAGAAGCTATCGCATATCGACCAATTGTTGATCCTCGGCACAAAATCCTCCGTATACCGCAGTACGTCCTCGATATCCGCTTGTATGTATCCGATCACCATGCCGCACAGCATCGTCTCTTCGAAATAGGTATCCTGAAACTCCGCGAGAAAATCTCGCCAATCGCCATCTTCTCCTCGTGCGATCTGCTTCGCCAACTCCCGTAGCTTCGGAAGACGCACGCCGATGAACAACTTCGCATCCACATTAGGTATTAGTGAAGCAGAGAAAGCGCGATAATCCGCATCCGCCCACTCCATCAATCTCTCGCGAACCGTCGCATTCGTATATTTATCTGTCATCTCTAAAAAAGCTCCTTATAAAAGAATCATCATTTTCATATGTATATCATAACGTGTATTAAGGGCGTTTGGTAAGCGGCGTTTATAGAGTAGCGAAGCTTCATGCCGCCGAGATTTTATGCAAGGTGCGGGAATCGAGGGGTCTGTTGTGGCGCAAACAACACATTCAGCAAATGTGTGTCACCCTAGACGAATGTCCTGCATACACTTGATAGTGAATTAGATTGTATGGAGGAGGTTGAAAGGATGTCGATCGATAAAGACACACGCTGCCGAGAAATAATTACGAAAGCTGTATGCGGCAAAGGTCGTAAGTTTTCTCAAGTGACACATACCGTAACTCCGCCTCACAGACCGTCGAGCATTCTGGGCGCATGGCTGATTAACCACCAGTACGACGCGGTAAAAAGCGGTGACGGCATCGAGGTGGTAGGTACTTACGATATTAACATCTGGTATTCTTACGACAAAAATACGAAAACAGACGTAGCGAAAGAAACAATATCGTATTCGGAGATTGTGCCACTATCTTACCTGGATCCGAAGCATCGTGTCTCGACAGAGGAAGTGACGGCAGAAGCGACACAAGAGCCGAACTGCGTAGAAGCTAGCGTCTCCTCGAACGGCCAGCATGTTATGATCAGAGTCGAACGGGAGTACGAAGCGGAGATGATCGCCGAAACGAAGGTTTGTGTTGTCGTATGCGAGGGCGGCTGCGATGATTTCGATGATAAGGGAATCGATTTCGGCGACCAAATCTCGGAAGATTTTGAAGATCTGGACGATGATCTTCTGGATGATGACGATTTGTAAACCGGACTTGATAAATCTTATGCCGATACAGTCTTAGTGGAGAGGGCGGGCGCCCTCTTTCTTTTGTAATGAGGGAAATTTCGATCTCATCGAACGGTCCGAGTCACATGCGCGCAGGGAAGGGGAAGAGACCGCGATGAACGATGATCAGCAGATACACCGGGCGGAGGTTCTGACAGCGAAGGACGAAGAGGTCAAGGTCATGATCAAAAAACGGCTAGTGGATGAAAAAGTGACCGTTAGATATCAACAGTGGCTCGAAGCAACAGTAGGCGAACAATCGGAAGAGCTCAGCAAAACAGCGGCATCGTTACACGGCTGGGTCTATGCAGAGCGTGCGTATGACGAGCAGAGATGCCGCCGCATCTTATCCTGGAATGGGCTGATGACGGACGCCGATCTGCCCGTAGGCGCGATGATACCGGAATACTTAGTGGCTGTGTATCAGCACTCCTGTATCGCCGTGTATCATCGATCCGTCAGCGGGAGCAGCGGCAGCCTACACGGCGTGCCGCGGGAAGTCCCGCTTCCGGAGGGCGGGCCAGAGGCGGAGCGCTTAACCCGGCGTCTGTATCGGACTGCCGTACGTGCCGTATATGCGCTCGGCCTAGACTACGGCCTCGTGCGCATCGCGCTAGCGGCACGTGGCAAGCTGGCCGTATGTGGCGTCGAGCCGTTCCCGACGATGCCGCTAGGGGTCGGCGAGAGATATGCCACGGCGATGCGGACGGCCATCGGAGGCATCGAAGGCAACGGAGGAGCGCGCGTCGACGGTGGGGCGGCGAGCACAGTCGACGCGCGGATGGCCGCCGCGGGGGCTCCGCATGGCCGAGCGGCTGGCGAATCTACTGCGGCAACGTCGTTCGGCGCAGCAACGGCCTTCGCTGGCGCTTCGGCAGCCGCAGGAGACGCTGCGGCTACTCCGCGCAGCAGTAGCAGCAGCGGTAGCGCCAGCGCAGCCAGCGCAGCCAGCGCCAGCGCGGCTAGCGCCGTCGGCGTCGCCAGCTCGACCGAGCTAACCGACGACGACCGGATCGTCGTCGGGCTCGATGTCGAGTTCGTGCTGACGGACTCGCGCGGCGCACTCGTGCCGGCCGACCGCTACCTGCCGCGCAGCGGTGCGGCCGGCCACGACGCGGCCATCATCGACGGCCGCGTCATCCGTGCGCTGGCCGAGCTACGGCCAGCGCCCAGCGCGAACCCGCGACAGCTGTTCGCGCATCTCCAGCGCGCGATGCGGCTCGCGGCCTCGCGCATCACAGATCCCGCCCTCGCCTGGCGGGCGGGCGCATCTCCTGTGGCCGGCCTCTATACCGGCGGCCACATCCATCTGAGCGGCGTGCCGCTCGGCTTCGAGCTGCTGCGCGTGCTCGATAACTACCTCGCGCTGCCGCTCGCGCTGCTCGAGGACCGCCGAGCGATCGCACGGCGGTCCGTGTTCGGCTGGCTCGGTCACGCTCGCCAGAAGCCGCATGGCGGCTTCGAGTATCGCACGCCAGCCAGCTGGCTCGTCTCGCCGATCGTGTCGCGCGGCGTTCTCGCACTCGCGAAGCTATGCGCTGTTCATCGCGACACCCTTCGCCGTCGGCCGCTCACGCAGCTACGCATGCAGAAGGCCTACTATGAAGGCGATGACCACACGCTCAGAAGCTTCCTCACCATATGGAAGCAAGATATTACGAACACCCCCTCCTATATGACGTATGCTGCAGAGCTGGAGCCTCTCATCCGATTGCTAGACGAAGGCTGGCGCTGGGACGAATACACAGATATACGAGAAGCGTGGGGGCTCAGCCATCCGATCCGCAAGATTGCTACTCCAGCACGCATCCGAGTTCCGACTTCCAGCAATTAATCGTACAATTTCTCTCGATCAAGATCGCATTCCACAATCTATCCTTCTATGAATCGTGATATAATAGACGGTAGTTTAGGCTGGAGGGATCGTTCCTTGGTTCAATATACCCCGATGATGCAGCAATATTTGCAGATTAAAGCTGAGGTTCCGGATGCGTTTCTATTCTTCCGACTCGGTGATTTCTACGAGATGTTCTTCGATGATGCCGTGCTTGCAGCGCGAGAGTTAGAGATTACACTGACCGGACGTGACGCTGGTGCAGCAGAGCGAATACCGATGTGCGGAGTGCCTTATCATTCGGCAGATAACTATATATCCAGACTGATCGACAAAGGCTACAAAGTCGCCATCTGCGAACAAGTCGAGGACCCTGCCACTGCGAAAGGTGTCGTGCGACGCGAGATCGTGCGGATCGTCACGCCGGGGACCGTCATGGAAGATAAGACGCTGCCAGGCTCGGCGAATAACTTCATCGTCTCGCTGGCGGAGCATGAACATCCGAGCGGCGAGACAGTATGGGCGCTGGCAGCTGGTGACCTGTCTACTGGCGAGCTGTATGTCACGGACTTCGAAGCAGACCGCGAGCAGATGTTCGAGGAGCTGAATGCTTACACGCCAGCCGAAGTCATCACAGACTCCAAGCTCTTGCAGCTTGTACATACGTATAACAAGCAGATGAACAAGCAGACCGTCCTATCGGTGCAGGATCAGGTCGATGCATCTCTGTCGGACGAGCAGTTCCCGCGTGAAGAGCTATCCGGTCTATCGGCTGCTGCTCGGACGAGCATCGATCGGCTGGTCGGATATCTCGTCCACACACAGAAGAGATCGCTCCGACATATGAGTCATATCCGCCGCTATGAGAAGCAGCAGTATATGATCATCGACCCGTTCACGAGACGGAACCTCGAACTGACCGAGACATCGCGCGACCGCTCGAAGCGAGGCTCGCTCCTCTGGCTGCTCGATAAGACGGTCACGGCGATGGGCGGGCGCTTGCTTAGACGATGGGTGGACAAGCCACTCGTCCAGCAGCAAGCGATCGAGCGGAGACAAGAAGCAGTAGAGTGCTTGGTGCAACAGCTCATCACGCGTGAGGAGCTCCGGCAACAGCTGCGAGATGTGTACGATATGGAGCGGCTCGTCGGCCGGGTCGTGTACGGCACGGCTAACGCCCGTGATCTGCATGCGTTGAAGCTGTCACTCCTTCAAGTGCCTCAGCTGGTCGAGCTTGCAGCTGCCAGTGGATCTTCGATGTTAGCGCAGCTCGTTCACGAGGCCGATCGATGTGCGGATATCGCAGAGTGGGTCGAGAACGCCATCGCAGATGATCCACCGATCTCCGTGCGCGACGGCGGCCTCATCAAGCCTGGCTATGATGAGCGATTGGACCGACTGCGTGAGGCGAGTGTTAACGGCAAACGCTGGATCGCCGAGCTAGAGCAACAGGAGAGAGAACGGACCGGCATCCGATCGCTTAAGATCGGGTTCAACAAGGTATTCGGATATTACATCGAAGTGACGCGAGCGAATCTCAGCTCGTTGCCGGAAGGCATCTATGAACGCAAGCAGACATTGGCGAATGCCGAACGGTTCATCACCCCAGAGCTGAAAGAGAAAGAAGCGCTGATCTTAGAAGCGGAAGAGAAGATGGTCGACATCGAGTATGAGCTGTTCACTGGTCTGCGAGAACGGATCGCGAGCGAGACTGAGCGACTGCAGAAGCTTGCGGAGATGATCGCTGTGATCGATGTGCTACAGTCCTTCGCGACGGTTAGTGCGGAACGTCGCTATCGCAAACCACTCATCTCGGACGGCTACGATCTGGAGATCGAGGAAGGGCGTCATCCCGTCGTCGAAGCGGTGTTAGACGGCGAGTCGTTCATCGCGAACGATACGGTGCTAAGCGAGGACAGCTGTCGTATGATGCTCATCACCGGACCGAATATGGCGGGGAAGAGCACCTATATGAGACAGGTCGCCTATATCGCGATCATGGCGCAGATCGGCTGCTTCGTGCCGGCAGAGCATGCGAAGATGCCGATCATCGATCGCATCTTCACACGCATCGGCGCTGCTGACGACGTGATCAGCGGCCAATCGACCTTCATGGTCGAGATGAAGGATATACAGCTGATGACCGCGAAGGCGACATCACGCAGCCTCGTCATCATCGATGAGCTCGGTCGCGGTACGTCGACCGGCGAGGGGATGGCGATCGCACAATCTGTTATCGAGTACATCCATGATCATATCGGCTGCAAGACGCTCGTCTCGACCCATTTTCACGAATTAGCTCATCTCGAGCAATCGCTTCACTATCTGGATAACTACTGTATGGACGTTCAGGAGAGCGGCGACGAAGTGACCTTCCTGCGTAAGCTGATCCGTGGAGCGGCGAGTACGAGCTATGGGATCTACTGTGCGAAGATCGCGGGGATACCCGATCCCGTGATCGACAGGGCCTATCAGATCCTAAGCACACTGGAGATTAAGACGAGCGAGCTGGCGTCGGCCGTGTCGACTGCGGGTCCTGTGCAGCTTAGTCTGTTCCAAGAGGAGCTGCTTGAGACGAAGCAAGCCGCATCCCAACAGTCCCCGAAGGAGCAGAGAGGGACGCCTCGCGTGACTAGTGGTACAGCTAGCGGTGCGACAGCGATAGAACCACTCATCCGAGAGCAGCCAGCTGGTACGCAAGATACGGATACGGCCTTACAGGTCTATCAGAAGGTGCATGAAGCAGACTTGATGAATATGACTCCACTACAAGCGATGCAATTCATACTAGAACTCAAATCTATCAGATAAGGGTGATCCGACAATGACTAACCGCAGCAAGCGGAACCGATTCACAAGCATGCTATCGAGACGATGCACCATATGGATGATCACAGTCATGTTGCTGGTCGCGTCCCCAGTGACTGCATGGGCAGACGAAGCACAGACTGAAGGAAGCGTAATCGATGAAGTCAGACAACTGTTACAAGATTATCATCTCAGTAATGTCAGTGATGAACAATTGATCGATGCAGCGATCGACGGCATGATCGAGTCGTTAGGCGACCCATATACCTCCTATATGACGGATGATGAATGGCATGAATATCAAGATTCGATCGAGCAGAACATCGTGGGGATCGGCGTAAGACTTAGCGAGGATGATAATGGCGTGTATGCCGTAGATGTATTCCCCGACTCTCCTGCTTATGAGGCCGGAATACTCCGAGGCGATTACATCATCGCGATCAACGGACGTTCTGCTCTCGATAAGTCGACGTCAGAGATCGTCGCGATGATCGCAGGTGAAGAACATACGGATGTTAAGGTAACCATCTTCAGATCGGGGAGCGCGATGACGTTCCAGATGACCCGCCGTAGCTTGAACATTCCCAATGTAGAGAACAAGTGGTTGAAAGATGATGGCATCGGGTATATCAAGCTCCATACGTTCTCAACCGATGCGGATGAATTATTCGAAGAGTATATGACGAAGATGAAAGTAAGCGGACTGCAAGGGCTGGTTATCGACGTAAGAAGCAATCCTGGCGGATATCTCGACACAGTAGGTTATATCGTAGGCGAATTCCTGCAGGATGGTAACCTCATGTATACACGCGACAAGGACGGGTTCGAGAGTCCGATCACGATCATGAATGGCTATAAGGTAGATGTGCCAGTGGCCATCTTAATCGATGAGCATAGCGCCAGTGCTTCGGAGATCTTGGCGGGAGCGCTGCAAGACCACGGCCTTGCTACGGTGATCGGCGTTCGCTCCTTCGGCAAGGGGAGTGTCCAATCCCTCTTGTTCTTGACGAGTGGTGGCGTATTAAAAACGACCGTTCAGGAGTATCTGACGCCGAATCGGCTTCCTGTTGACGGAGTGGGTATCACCCCTGACATCGAAGTCCAGGGAAGCGTTCCGCAGCTGTTGACGGCATTCCGTGAGGTTGGATTAACGGCATTAACGATCCAAGCTAACTCACGCGAGCTACTAATTAACGGGGTTAACTTCAGTGATAGACTACCATTCATTCATCAGGATGACAGCGTGTACGTGCATTCTCGCGTACTGGGCGCACTCATGGGGATGCAGGTGACATGGGACCCTGTGAACGGGCAAGTCGTGTTCGTCGGAGACGCTGGCCAGTATACGTTCCCCGTTCAATCACCAGATGTTATACAGCAGACCGGTATGACATTGATCGAGCTGTCAAGCTTTGCGAAGCAGGCACAAGGCTTTAGCTGGGGATATGACGAGGGTGAACTGACGATGTCGATCCAGTAAGACAGCAGAGACATCGCGGTAATAGGCATATGAAGAGGGGTTCCCTACGTCGTAGCATATAGACGGAACTGGAAGCCGTAGAGACATTGCGTTATAGGCATACGAAGAGGGGATGGATATGGGCACGATACGCATATTGGACGAGCATGTAGCTAACCTCATCGCGGCTGGAGAAGTCGTGGAACGCCCTGCTTCTGTCGTGAAGGAACTAGTGGAGAACGCGATCGATGCAGGCGCCGACACGATCAAGGTTGTGATCGAAGAAGGAGGGCTACAGCTCATTCGTGTGACGGATAACGGTAAGGGCATCGAGGTAGACGATGTACCACTCGCATTCCAACGCCATGCGACGAGTAAGGTAGCGGAGAGCCGAGATCTGTTCCATATACGGACTCTTGGTTTTCGCGGTGAGGCACTGCCCAGTATCGCCTCCGTGGCACGGGTGGATGTCATCACCTCGACAGATAAGTCTGGACTCGGGACGCGCTGCCTGATCGAAGGTGGACGTATCCGAGAGATCGAGCATACGAGGACGACACGTGGCACAGATATTCAAGTCCGCGACCTGTTCTTTAATACACCGGCTAGATTGAAATATTTGAAGACGATTCAGACCGAATTTGGCCATATATCAGACTTCTTGTATCGGATCGCACTGGCGCATCCGAACATATCCTTCGTGCTGCAGCATCATGATAAGCAAGTGTTCCGCACGCCTGGTGGCGGCGAGCTGCAGCAGACGATCGCAGCGATCTACGGGACTGCCACCGCACGTGCGATGATGCCCGTACAAGCGGAGAATGCCGATTTCACGCTGAACGGCTGGATCGGCAGACCGGAGCTCACGCGGGCGAACCGCTATGGGATGACGACGATCGTGAACGGTCGATACGTGCGCAGCTACACGCTACAGCTCGCGATCACCCAAGCGTATCATACGCTGCTACCGATCAATCGCTATCCACTCGCCGTGTTGACGCTAGAGATGGATCCTTCGCTTGTCGATGTGAATGTTCATCCTGCGAAGCTTGAGGTCCGTTTCAGTAAGGAGCGAGAACTAACCGCCTTCATCGAGGCTGAGCTAGGGAAGCTGCTGCGCGGTGCGGACCTCATCCCACGTATGCAAGCGCCGCAGCCTAAGAAGCCGGTCATCCAGGAGCAACTGAGCTTCTATGAAACATCCGCTGGGCAGCATGCGGTCGATCTCCGTTCGACAGATCGGCAGGGGGAAGCAGAAGCTCCGCAGCAAGAGCTAGCGGGGGCGAGGACGTATCAGTCTGACCCCCAGCAGTCGGAGTTCTCGTCAGAGGCATCATCAGGGCAGGCCATTGTTGCGGCATCTGCGGGAGATGCTTCGCAGGCAGCTACTGACGATGAAGCTAGAGTCGCACCGCATGCGCATACCACTCCCGGACAGGGGAGCAGCGCCGAACAGCAACGTGCATACGCGTCTGATACGAGGTCCGCACCAGTTGCTGCGGATGAGACGAGCATCACCGGCAGAGATGCCGCGTACGCGTCTGATCTGCGATCTGCGCCAGCTGCTACTCATGATCGAGAGAGAAGTGCCAGCTATCGCCAGACAGCCGCTGGAGCTTCCTCAGGCGGGAGAGCGATGCCTGACAGTGGGCGCGCTCGTCCGAACGCTTCGGCGGTCGATTGGCAGCGTTATATGCAGGTTGTGGAGCCAGCTGCCGCACAAGCTTCGCAACCAGCTACTGGGAGGCTGCCACGGCTACGCGTCATCGGTCAGCTGCATGGCACTTATATCATAGCGGAGAACGAGGAAGGCTTATATCTGATCGATCAACACGCGGCACATGAACGGATTAACTATGAATACTTCTATCGTCGATTCGGTCAACCGGAGCAAGTGTCGCAAGATCTACTCGTACCGATCACCCTGGAATTCACACCTGTGGAGGCGGATGTACTGCGCGATCGATCCGCCTTGTTCGCCCAGATCGGAGTTATCTTCGAACCGTTCGGCGGGAATACCTTCATCGTAAGATCTCTACCGGAATGGATGCCAGAGCATGAAGTGACGAATCTCTTGCAAGAGATCGTCGATTGGGTGCTGCAGGAGAAGACGCTTGATGTGGCGAAGCTGCGAGAGAAGTCTGCGATCATGACCGCCTGCAAAGCATCGCTCAAGGCGAATGATTTCCTGACGAGGGAAGAGATCGAGTCCTTGCTCCATCGGCTTGGTCAATGCGCAAGCCCGTACACTTGTCCTCATGGGAGGCCGATCATCGTCAGCTTCTCGGCTTACGAGCTAGAGAAGATGTTCAAGCGGGTGATGTGATGATCGTGACGACTTCATATAACCCGTCAGAGCATCTCGTATCGAAGGCGAACGAGCTTGCGGAGCAATGGCAGACGAGAACGGTTCGCCGCGGCCATATGACGATCCCTACCATACAGAAGATATATCAAGAACGCGATATACTAGTCGTAACGGAAGAAGGACTGACCTGCTATCGACAGGGGAATAAACCGCTATTCTTCCATCCAGGGTCTTCGTTCTTCCGCGTCAAACGGATGTTAGCTTCGCTTCAGACAGAGCCGATGCTGCAGCTGGCTGGAGTGCGTCCGGGAGATACAGTCGTTGATTGTACGGCAGGTCTATGCGCTGATGCGATCATGTTCTCACATGCTGTCGGGCGTGAGGGCAGAGTCATCGCGATCGAAGCGGACCCGCTTATCAGCCTGATCGTTCGTGAAGGATTAGCAAGCTTAGAGACGGATATACCCGAGATGAATGAGGCGATGCGCCGGATTCATCTTCAGCACGGACACCATCTTGAAGTGCTCCGTCGGATGCCTGATCAGAGCGCTGACATCATCTACTTCGATCCGATGTTTCGTTCGCCGGTTGAGGCATCTAGCGGGATCTCGCCTTTGCGGGCTTATGCTTATGAGCATCCACTATCCGTAGAGGCGGTCGAGGAAGCAAGGCGTGTTGCGCGTCGGACGATCGTGCTCAAGGAGCTGCGTGGCAGCCAGCTGTTCGCGGAGCTTGGTTTCACCGAAGATGATAGACGTAATGCGAAGATTGCCTATGGAGTGATTCATATCCGATGAATGATACTAGACAGAAGCTTCTCGTATTAGTAGGTCCTACAGCCGTAGGCAAAACAGCTCTCAGCTTCGAGCTTGCTACTAAGTATGATGGTGAGATCATATCTGGAGATTCGATGCAGGTGTATCGAGGGATGGATATCGGCACCGCCAAAGCGACACCCGCAGAGCGAGCGTTAGTGCCACATCATCTGATCGACATCCGAGATCCTGACGAGTCTTACTCGGTGTCCGATTTTCAAGTCGAGTGCAAGCGAGCGATCCTGACGATCGCTTCCCGAGGGAAGCTTCCATTCATCGTCGGTGGTACCGGGCTATACATACAGTCGGTCTTGTACGGATATCAGTTCAGTGAGGCGGGACAAGACGAAGCCTATAGGCAGGAGCTTCGTGAATATGCCGAACAGTATGGAGCGGATGCGCTTCACGACCGGCTGCGGAAGATCGATCCGGAGTCTGCAGCGCGCCTACATGCGAATGATACACGGCGAGTCATACGCGCGCTCGAGGTCTACCATCTCACTGGACGTACGATGACACAGACTCTGGCGGATCAGCCTGCAGCTTCTTCGCCTTATCACATATGTATGATTGGACTGACGATGCAGCGCGACCTCTTATATCGCAACATCGAGGCGCGGATCGATCTGATGATCGAGCAGGGATTGATCGATGAAGTGCAGCGTTTGCTAGATGAAGGATACAGTCCGGGATTGATTTCCATGCAAGGTTTAGGTTATAAAGAGATCATAGGATATTTGCTTGGCGAATATAATAGGCAACATGCGATTGAGATACTGAAGCGTAATACGCGTCGCTTTGCTAAACGTCAGTTATCTTGGTTTCGGCATATGGAAGGCATCTCGTGGGTAGACATAACAGATCGTGAAAATTTTGTTTCCAACCTTGCTACGATTAATGATATAATAACTTCTAAGCTGGAACTCTAGTTCGGATGTACAATGACCGTATAGGATCGCCAATCTATATAGGAGGTTTCATACCCATGAACAAACCCATTAATATCCAAGACCATTTTCTGAATCAGCTGCGTAAGGATAACGTACCGGTGACCGTCTATTTGACGAATGGTTTCCAGATACGCGGTCTCGTACGGGCATTCGACAACTTCACGATCATCCTAGACAGTGAAGGTAGACAGCAGATGATCTATAAGCATGCGATCTCGACATTCACTCCGCAGCGTAATATTAACTTAATGCCGGATCAATCCGAGTAACACGCGGGGATGATGACGAAGCTATAGTATCGTGGAAGAGCTCGAAGACAGGCTGATTCAGTGTTGCATACGCAACGTGGGTCAGCCTTTTCATTCATAAGAACAAGCCTAAGATGGCAAGTATAAGGAAGACCGCCATGCAGGGTAGGAAAGCGATCGAAGCATATGGTATAGGGCGCTGCGAGGAAGGATCGCCATGTATGGCAGGTAGGCGAACGAAGCGTATGGGGCGCTGCGTTTAGGTCGAATCTAGACGGATCGAGAGGCGTTGATGATGATGAGTGAACAGACCGTACAACAGAAGACTTCTACTGCGCTATTGTTCCACGGCTTCACTGGTGCGCCGTCTGACATCGAGCCGATCACAGATATGCTTCGTTCGCAAGGCTGGACCTGTCATGCACCGTTGTTCCCCGGACATGAAGACAACTTCGCCAACATCGGAGGCACGAGATGGACAGAGTGGCTGGATCGCGCCGTC
>Ga0180215_1001960_pt1 | contig 21535 bp, 13 predicted proteins | sample eDN3rd37CBELigBY_FD_128871 | JGI IMG/M metagenome (GOLD analysis project Ga0180215, IMG submission 128871) | Enriched backyard soil microbial communities from Emeryville, California, USA - eDNA 3rd pass 37_C BE-Lig BY (version 2) (version 2) | ecosystem: Environmental > Terrestrial > Soil >... | reverse complement strand
GCCTCCGCCTCCCTCTCGGATGGACGCACCCTCGTCACCTGGTCCGAGCTCGAGCTGGAGGACCTCGGCGATCCCGGCGCCTCCAGCGTGATCCGCGCCGCGATCCGCGGCGCTGCGGGAGGATGGAGCGAGCCGCTGGAGGTCGTCGCCTCCGACCTCGTCGCCCACGGCCTCACCCTCGCCGCGACCGGCTCCGGCGCCGTCCTCGTCTGGGGCGAGACCCACGAGGGCCCGATGTCGAGGGAGCGCTCGATCCACGCCGCCACCTTCGACGGAGAGGGCTGGTCTGCAGACGAGCGGATCCGCCACACGGCTGCGGTGCGGGATCTCGCCCTCGCAGCCGACCCTGCAGAGGAGACGGTTGCGGAGCTCGCGGTGATCGAAGCGGACGGAGCGCTGGAGACCTGGTCCCTCGACCCGAGTGGCTGGGAGCTGCGCCGGTGGATGGGGGAGGGCCATACGGCGGCCGGCCTCGACTTCGACGGCGCCGGGACGCGCTGGCTGGTGGTCGGCGAGTCGACCCGGCTCACCCTCGCGACCCAGGGACGCGGCGCGCCCTGGAGCGAGCCGCGGCCCATCGCCGAGACCACCGGGGCCAGCGAGCTCGGTGTGCTCACCTTCGAGGGCGGCGCCTTCGTCGCGTGGCTCGAAGCGGAGCACGAGGGAAGGCTGCGCTATCTCTGGCTCGACGACGCCGGCACCGTGGTGGAGGGGCCCGCGGCGACCGACCCGGTCCCGGGGATCTTCCGCGACCTGGCCCTCGTCCAGGGGAGCGGCGAGGAGCCGACGGTGCGGGTGATCCTGCGAAGAGACACCGCAGCAGGGAGCCGGGTGGAGGAGATCGTCGTCGCGCCTGGCGAGCGCCCCACCGTGCCGGAGGGGTCGGAGGGCGGGAGCGGCGGATCGGACGAGGGGAGCGGCGGCTCGGGAGGCAGAGGCGGAGGCTCCGGAGAGGGCGGGACCGCTGCAGGTGGCACCGGGGGCGGGGGAACCGGAGGCGTCGGCGGAAGCGTCGTCGACCCGACCGGGCCCGGAGGAGGCGGCGACGACGGCCAGGGCTGCGGCTGCGGCTCTGCCTCCGGCGCAACGGCTGCAGGCTTCTTCGCCTGGCTCTCCCTCTTGCTCCGGCGGCGCGGCGGGAGGGCGGAGCGCGACGCAGCGTGACGACGGCGTGGGATGCAGGCAGCCTCGCGTGAACCCCGAAGCCACTCTCCGTGTGGCGACGCCCTCCCTTGTGAAACAGCTGCCGAGGCCCTGGAGAAATTGAATACATCCACCCACCGGCCGTGTCGATTTCCTTGCGGCGCGAAGGCGGGCCTCCCTATAGTTTGTCCACCTACCATATCCGGGCCCGACGCCACATCCCGCCGCCCGGGTTCAGGTGTCTGTATCAAATCGTAGACATTTCCCGCTCCCATGGAGTGGCTTGCCCTGGCTCTTGCTCCAGGAAGGAGACACGCGTGCATTCGCCTGCCCGTCCCGTCGCTCGGCGGGAGTTCTCATGGTTCATCTTCGGATTGATGGCCAGCGTCACCTTCGTCGGCATCCTGTCCGAGCTGGTCCCATCCGGGGTGCTGCCGCAGATGACTGCGAGCCTGGGTGTCACCGAGACGAAGATCGGCTCCCTGGTCGGTGTCTATGCGCTGGCCTCCGCCATCTGTGCGATCCCCCTGATCAGCGCCACCCTCGCCTTCAACCGCAAGCGGCTCCTGCTTGCGCTGCTGATCGGCTTCGCCGCCTCCAACCTGGTGGTCGCGATCTCGTCGTCCTACGCGATCATCCTCTCCGCCCGCATCCTCGGCGGCATCTGCGCCGGGGTGATGTGGCCGATGATCGCAGCGTACGGAACCCGGCTGGTTCCGGAGAACATGCATGGCAAGGCGATCACCGTGATCATGGCGGGAAACACCCTGGGGATCAGCCTCGGGCTGCCGGTGATGGCGACCCTCGGCTCCAGCTTCGGCTGGCGGACCGTGTTCATGGTCCTCGCCTTCGCCGCCCTGGGAATCGCTGTGCTCTCCTGGTTCTCCCTCCCATCGGTGGAAGGCGAGAAGCTCAGCAAGAGCAACTCCCCCTTCGCCATCCTCAAGATCCCCTCGATCCTCGTCGTGCTGCTGCTGACCTTCCTCGGGGTCACCGCCCACTACGGCATCTACACCTACATCGCCCTGCTGGTGGAGCGCATCGCCTTCCCTGGGGGCATCGGCCTGGCGCTCTTGATCTTCGGGATCGGCTCCGTCCTCTCGGTGGTCGTCTCCGCGAAGTACATCGACGCCCACCTGCGTGCGCTGACCGCGATCATGCTCGCCGTCGGCGGGCTCTCCATGGCGCTCTTCCTGGCCTTCCGCGGAACCTCTGGGATCGCCCACCTCGCGTTCTTCCTCTGGGGTCTCGCCTTCGGCCCCCTCGTCACGATGTTTCAGACCGCCGTGAGCAAGCAGGTCGAGAAGGCGAAGGACGTGGCCACGTCGCTGCAGTCGAGTGTCTTCAATTTCTCGATCATGATCGCCACCTGGATCGGAGGCCTCCTGCTGACGAACTTCCCCGCGACCGGGGTCGAGGCGATCGTCTGCCTCTCCCTGATCGCCTTCACCCTGGCCACGGTCGTCTCGATCCTGGCCAAGCGCACCCTGCGCTCTTCCTGATCCCCCCACCGCAAAAAGGAGAAGACCATGAAGAAGTTCACCAACGCACGCATCTATCGCCAGCATGACGAGGTCAGCGAGATCCTCGTAGACAAGGGCGTGATCCAGCAGGTCGGGAAGAACCTGCCCAAGGCCGACGAGGAGGTGGACCTGAAGGGCCGCCTGGTGGTCCCGCCCTACGTCGACGCCCACCTGCACCTGGACTATGTCTACACGGGCCGCAACGACGGCGCCAAGAACGACAGCGGCACCCTCTTCGAGGGGATCGCCCGCTGGCACGACGTCAAGAAGTCGCAGACCTTCGAGGACGCGAAGGCGCGGGCGCTGAAGGGGATCCAGGAGGAGGTCTCCCGCGGCGTCCAGTTCATCCGCACCCACGTCGACGTCGACGATCCCAAGCTGACCGGCCTGAAGGCCATGCTCGAGCTTCGGGAGGAGCTGAAGGACAACGTCACGATCCAGATCGTCGCCTTCCCCCAGGAGGGCATGTACGCCTACAAGGGCGGCGACGAGATGGTGGAGGAAGCGCTGAAGATGGGCGCGGACTGCGTCGGCAGCATCCCCCACTTCGAGTGGGCGAGGGAGATCGGTGAGAGGTCGATCCACCGCACCGTGGAGCTGGCCGTCCGGTACGACAAGCTGATCGACGTCCACTGCGACGAGACCGACGACGCGATGAGCCGCTTCGTCGAGCTGCTCAACGCCCTGGTGATGGCGGAGGGGATCGGCGGCCGCACCGCAGCCAGCCACACCTGCTCCTTCGGATCCGCCGACAACGCCTACGCCTTCCGGATGATGGGCCTGTTCCAGAAGTCGGGCCTGAACTTCATCTCTCTCCCCACCGAGAACGCCTACCTGCAGGGGCGCCAGGACACCTACCCCAAGCGCCGCGGCCTCACGCGGGTGAAGGAGCTCTGGGAGAGCGGCATCAACGTCTGCTTCGGTCAGGACTCCATCAACGACCCCTGGTACCCGGCGGGCAACGGCAACCTGATGAACATCCTCGACAACGGCATCCACCTGGCCCAGACGATGTCCTTCGACGAGCTGGATCGATGTCTCGATTTGATCACCTACAACGGCGCCAGGACCCTGAACGTCGAAGACCAGTACGGCATCGAGACGGGCAAGCCCGCCAACTTCCTGGTGCTGGATGCGGACAGCCCCTTCGAGGCCGTCCGCCAGCGCGCCGACGTCCTCGCCTCCATCCGCAACGGCGAGTACCTCTTCAAGCGCCCCGAGCCGAAGTTCGAGGTCGAGCTCGACGTCTTCCGAAAGACGCGCTGACCGGGCGCGGCTGCCGATCGGGTGGTCGCTCGCTCGGCGGCGGGTGACCGGCGGCCTCGGGGCGGCGTTCGTAAGGGCCGAGAGACGAGGCCGGGTTCAGAGCCTGCAGGCGAGCAGGGTCGACAGGCGCCATCCATCGGCGCCGTCGTCCCTGCGCTCGACCGGTCTAAATGCCCGCAGCAGGCATCGACCGGATCTTGCACCTTGTTTCTTTCCGAGGAATTTGGATCTATCCGCGCCCGGAGGCGTCACCCGAATTGCAGCCAAGTCATGATCCCGCCCTGCTCCGCCGTCTGGAGAAGCTCCAGAAGCTCGTCCACGGCAGCACACTCCCCATCTTCGCCCATCTGCGCGTCCGTACCGCGGGCAAGGAGCGCGACCTCCTGCTCGGCGGGCCCAGCGCCCCTGCAGCGTCCCCCCCGGTGCTCGCCTGGGAGCGCGCGCCCCTCGCCGACGTCTTCTTCGAGAGCCGCGAAGGGGACGACTACGAGCTGGAGCTCGGCGATCGGATCCTCGAAGGCGAGGTGATCGAGCGGAACCTCCTCCGAGTCGAAGACGGCGCGCTGGTGGAGGTGATCACCGAGGATCTGCGCTGCCTGCGCTCCGAGGGGGGCTGGGAGACGCGACCGCCCGTCCCGCTCCTCCAGCCGCGCGAAGGGGCGCGAGGGCCCCGCAAGGTCGAGCTGGACAAGGCCCAGCGAGAGATCGTCGATCTTCCCGCGCGCGACGCGGTCCTGGTCCTCGGCGAGGCGGGTGCAGGGAAGACCACCGTCGCCGTCCACCGCATCCAAAAGCTCCTCGCCAACCATCCGCGGTGGAGGGCCGGGGTCATCGTCCCGACCGAGCCGCTCCGCCATCGGATCCAGTCGATGCTCGAGCGCCTCGGCGTCTCCCGGGTCCAGGTCTTCGGCTTCGACCGTTGGGCCCTCGCAGAGGCGAGGCAATCGTTTCCCGGTCTTCCCACCCGCGACAGCAGGCACGCCCCTGCGGGGATCGTCCGCATCAAGCGGGATCCGGCGCTGCGGGTGGCGATGCGCCGGCTCGTCGAGCGCTGGCGCGGAAAGAAGCAGCGGATCGTCCGCAACGATCTGGGCGAGCTCTTCGGCGATCGCGAGCTGGTGGAGCTGGCAGCAGCCCACGCGGATCCGCTGATCCCGCTGCCGCAGATCGAGGAGCTCCTCGAGCACACCCGGCTGCAGTTCTCCGAGACAGCGGAGGAGCTGTGGGCGGGGGCGGACGGCGACGCGTTGGTCGGCGTGGACGGCTCCGGCCTCGACGAGGACACGGCGCTGGCAGACGCAGGGACCCTCGATCCCGAGGATCCGCCGGTGCTCTATGCGCTGGAGAAGCTGCGGGCTGAGCGAGCCGGCGAGCAGCCCCTCGCCCCCCGGCCCTTCGACGTCCTCTTCGTCGACGAGGCCCAGGAGCTCGCGCCCTTCGAGCTCGAGCTGGTCGGGCGCTCGTACCGGCGCGCCCTGATCGTCGCCGGCGACGCGGGGCAGCAGGTGGATCCGTCCGCCAATTTTCGGGGGTGGGACACCACCATCCAGGACCTCGGGATCCCCGAGATGGAGCGGCGGGAGCTCACGATCGGCTACCGCTGCCCACCGGCCGTCTCGGATTTCGCGAACCGGATCGCCGCCGGAGAGTCGGCCCCGGCATCGGAGGCGGTGCGCTTCTCCCCCCACGCCCACGACAGCCATCTGATCGTGTGGCTCGTCGACGAGCTCCGCGCCCTTCGCCTCCAGGATCCCGCGATCACCGTCGGCGTCGTCGTCCGGGACGCGGAGCGCTTCGGCAGGCTCCTGGGGCGGGCGATCTCGATCGTGGGTGCGGAGGAGCTGATCCCGGGCAAGACCCATGTGGTCTCGGTGCAGGCGGCCAAGGGCCTCGAGTTCGACACGGTGATCGTCGCAGACGCAGGCGAGCTCTCGTATCCGGACACACCCGAGGCCCGCCGCGCGCTCTACGTGGCCATGACCCGGGCGACCCACCAGCTCGTCCTCGCCTGGAGCGGAAAGGCCTCGCCGCTGCTGGCGCTCGATGAAGGAGCTTTCCCTACATCGGGATGACGGAACCCCCGGAAATACGTGTCTCCGGGGATCATTTGCAGATTAGTTTGTACACCTATAGAAGATGTGCGGAGCCCTCGCCGAGCAAGCGCCGGCGGAGGGCCGATCAGCCGCAGCCGATCAGCCGGCTTGGAGATTCCGCCATCATGAAACTTCGGACCACTCGATCCCTTGGTGTCATCGCATCTGCGCTCCTCGCGGTCGCGTGCTCGAGCCCACGAGCCGAGCCGCCTCCTGCCAAGGTCCAGATCCAGAGCTTCACCTCTTCGGCGAGCGCCATCGTCGCCGGCGAGACCGCGACCCTCAACTGGATCACGGTCAACGCTGTGGAGATCGAGCTCCTCGCAGGGGGATCCAGGGTCGAGCTCGGCAACCTCTCCCCGAACCGGGACAGCCTCCGGGTCTCTCCCACCTCCACCACCGTCTACCAGCTTCGCGCCATCGGCAGGGACGGTGAGGTCGCCACCGAGTCTCTGACCCTCGAGGTCCAGCGCCCCCAGGCCCCCGTCATCGCCGCCTTCGAGGCGGAGCCGGAGACCATCGGCGTCGGCATGAGCTCGACCCTCTCCTGGCAGGTCGCCGGTGCGACCTCGATCGAGATCGCGAGCCAGGCGGGTGAGTCCCTCGATCTCGGCGGCAAGGATCCCCTGGCGGACTCGATCGAGGTGCAGCCCACCGAGACCACGATCTACGAGCTCGTGGCCAAGGGGCCAGGTGGAGAGGCCCTGCGCGCGGTTCGGGTCGACGTGGTCCCCGCGCCGACCCTGGTCGCCCGCGCCTCCCCCGGGACCATCGCCGCCGGCGGCAGCTCGCACCTGATCTGGGAGACCGAGGGCGCCGATCGGGTGATCGTCAAGGAAGGCGAGACCCTCCTCTTCGAGACCACCGAGCTCCTGGATGGAGAGCTCGAGGTCACGCCCCTGGCCCCCACCACCTACACCATCGAAGCGCAGGGCTTCGGCGGCGAGACCTCGGCGACCGTCGACGTCCGGGTGCAGCCCTCGATCACCAGCTTCACCACCTCGATCCAGGCCCCGGTGCGGGTGGGGATGGTGGTGGATCTGGCCTGGACCACCCTCGGCGCAGAGGAGCTGGTCCTCACCAACGACGACGGGCTCCGGATCGAGATCCCCGCCGAAGAGGTCGCCGAGGGAGCGACGCAGGCCCCGGTGGGGACCAGCGGTGTCTTCACCCTGGAGGCCCGGCGGGGGAGCGAGGTCTCGCAGCGGACCCTGGCCTTCACCGTCACGGAAGCCCCGGTGATCCTGGAGCTGACCGCAGGTGACGGACCGGTCACCGCAGGGCCGGACCTCCCCGCAGCCGTGACCATCCGCTGGAAGGTCGAGGCTGCCCGCAGCCTGGCCCTGCGCGCGATCCCGGGAGGCGTCCTGCCCATCGCCGATCTCCCCGTCACCGAGGGCGAGCTCGAGACCTTCGTCACGGGGCCGACGACCTTCCTCCTCGAGGCGGAGAACCCCTTCGGCCTCACCTCCCGCCAGGTGCAGGTCGAGGTGAGTGAGGCGCCGAGCATCCTCGACTTCGCCGTCTTCCCGCTCAAGGTGGGGCAGGGCGAGCTCGCCACCGTCCGCTGGTCCACCGGCGGCGACACCGTCGCCGTGGAGATCGAGCAGGACGGGGTGAGGCTGCCGGAGCACGAGCAGCTCTCGGGGACCTTCGAGACCCAGATCGCGGCGGACACCACCTTCCGGCTCACCGCGATCAACTCCGCGGGCTACCGCCTGCACGAGGAGCGGATCGTCCGGGTGGGCGCGCCGCTGATCGACTCCTTCCTCGTCGATCGCGAGTGGGCCCCGGTGAACGGCAGCGTGACCTTCTCCTGGCGCTCCGATGGAGGCGGCACCCTCGAGCTGCAGGATCAGGCGGGCACGACCCTCTTCTCCACCTCCGATCCGGAGACGATCCTCCAGGGCTCCCACACCCTCCAGCTCCCCTCGACCCGCCAGGAGATGACCTATGCCCTGGTCATCACCAACGCCAGCGGTGAGGACCGACGAACGGTGGAGGTCTCCATCATCGACGGACCGGTGATCGAGAACTTCTCGGCGGGACCGGCGCTCATCACCTCCGGGGAGGCGCTCGTCTTCTCCTGGGAGGTCGAGAGCGACGCCTTCGGGGTCCTCCCCACCCTCCAGCTCACCGACGACCACGGCGGCAGCTACGACATCTACGCGATCGATCCCAACCGGGGCGAGGCGACCTTCCCGATCCCCGTCGCTGGCTCCTACGTCTTCACCCTGGAGGCATCGACCGGCGGCACCACCCCCTCCTCCGCCACCGCAGCCGTCGACGTGGTCCCCGCTGCGGAGATCCTCTCCTTTACCGCCAACCCTCCCTTCGTGACCGAGCCCGACCAGCCGGTGCAGGTGAGCTGGCAGGTGAGCCACGCGGCCTCCCTCGAGCTCTTCTCCGTCGACGACGAGGGCCAGGTGGGCAGCTCGCTCTTCTCCGCGACCTCCGACCTCGACGAGGGCACCATCAGCTACGCCCCCACCATCGAGTTCCCGAACGTTCGAATGGTCGTGAAGAACCAGCTCGGCACCGAGGTGGTCCAGGACCTCCGCATCGGCGTCGAGCCCGCGAGCCTCAGCTTCGAGGCCGACCCCGTCCGCTTCATGCGCGGCTCCACCACCACCCTTCGCTGGACCACCGAGCGCGCCGACGAGGTCCGCCTCGCGGCCTCTCCCTGGGTGGAGACCGACGAGCGGTTCATCGACATCAGCGGCGCGGAAGGCGCACGAAAAGTCGGCCTCGGCGCCTCCACCTACGTGACCGGGCTGATCCAGTTCTACGACGGCTTCGTCTTCCCCTTCCAGGGATCCCTCCGCCGCAGCGCGCGGGTCCACTCCTCCGGCGTCGTCTCGCTCAACGAGGCGCAGGAGTCGAGCCCCAGCGTGGTGGCGGCGATCCCCTCGTCGAACTTCCCCTACATGCACCTGGCGCCCTTCTGGGCGTCCCTCAACCGCTCGGCCCACGGCGGCGAGATCTGGTACCAGGTCCTGGGATCCGGGCCGGAGCAGCACCTGGTGATCCAGTACAAGAACTTCTCCATCACCAACCACCTGACCGCACACCTGAACTTCCAGGTCGTCCTCTGGCGGGATGGCTCGTTTGATTTCCGATATGGAGACATGAGCAACCCGGCGGATCAGGACGTCGCAGACGGGCTGGTCGCCTCCATCGGACACCAGAACGTGGACGGCACCGAGGGCCTTCAGATCTCGCGCAACCAGCCGGTCCCCGGCGGGCTCTCTCATCGAACCTTCCACTTCCCCGCCATCCCCCACGAGCTGACCGCGCAGCCCATCAGCGAGGACTTCGTCAACATCGCAGGGGCCGACGACGCCGTCGACGCGGTGGCAGGCGAGGTCTACTTCGCCACGGCCCTGGTCGATCCCCTCCCCGAGGGCTTCGTCTTCCCCTTCGCTGGCCAGGATCGCACCTCGCTCCGGATCTCCAGGGCCGGCTACGTGAGCTTCGCCCCCGAGAGCTCCAGCGAGAACCGGAACGAGCGGCTGGTGCAGGGCTACTCGCTGATCGGTGCACGCGCCGCTTCGAAGGTCCACCTGGCGCCCTACTGGACCGATCTGACCCTCGAGCCCAACAGCGCCAGCGGGTCGATCTGGTACGCGCTCCGCCAGGACGATCAGGGACGCTTCCTCGTGATCCAGTGGGCGAACGTCGCCCACAACAGCCACAAGAACAACGACCTCAACTTCCAGGTGATCCTGCGGGAGGACGGCTCCTTCGAGTATCGCTACGGCACCATGACCGGCGGGAGCGGCGGGGCCGCAGGCGCCAACGGCTCCCTGGCCAGCATCGGCTTCCAGGAGCCCAACGGCGTGATCGGCGTCGACCTCTCCTACAACACCATCGTGCCCGGCCTCCTGAACAGCAGCGCTCCCAGGGGCTGGCGCTTCGCGCCGATCTTCCGACTCCCCCTCGAAGGGGAGCTCGAGGTCCGGCCCAGGGGACGGGTCACCTACACGATGACCGCGTCCAACGGACACAGCAGCCACGCGATCAGCCGCGAGGTCGAGGCCCTCGCCGGGGTCGAGCTCGCCGCCTCCTACGCACCCGAGCTGCCGGTGCCTGGCGAGCCGCTCACCCTGCGGTGGAGCAGCTTCGGCGCCGTCGACCTGCGCGTCTTCGACGCAGACGGCAACCAGCTCTACCGCGCGCTGCCACACGAGCTGGCGGGGGGCTCGTTCACCTTCGAGGCGAGCCGGACCGAGGGGATCCACGGCTTCGTGGTCCGCGCCTGGGGCGCCTCCGGGGATGAGGTGGAGCAGACCTTCGAGATCCCGATCTTCCCCGCCTTCCAGATCGACGAGTTCCGGCCGAGCTCCTACCGGATCCTCCCGAGCGAGGGCGTCTCCCTGAGCTGGCGGACCATCAACGCCGATGGCCTGCAGCTCGAGGCCTCCCCCGGCGGCACCATCGATCTCGCCGGAAAGAACGTGGAGACCGACTCGATCCACCTCCTCCCGGAGCAGACCACCACCTACGTCCTCACGGCGACGAGCGCCGGGCGGATCCTCACCTCGACCACGACGGTGGAGGTGCGCTCGGTGTCCGTGGATCGGTTCGAAGCCAGCGCGGACGAGGTGGCGGCGGGGACCCCGGTGACCATCTCCTGGGACACCAGCGGCGGGGGCAGCCTCTCGCTCCCGGGGGCGCCGATCTACACGGACGTCTCCGACAGCTCCCCCTTCGAAGACATCTCCGGCTCGGGAACGCCGCTCACCCTGACGACGACGACCGCACGCGCGGCCTTCGACTTCCCGGCGGGCTTCTCGTTCCCCTACCTGGGCGAGAGCGCCAAGACCCGCGCCTGGGTGGGAGCCTCCGGCTTCATCAGCTTCGCCTCCGGGGACTCGAGCTCCACCAAGCATCGCTTCCCCGGCAGCACCTCCAACCGCCCCCGGATCGGCGTCTTCTTCGACGCGCTCAACCCGGGGAACGTCGCCACCACCTACTGGAAGCACATCGAGCGGGAGGAGGGTCTCTCCTCGATCATCGTCCAGTGGAAGAACGCCCGCTTCAACCGGGCTCCGATCGCGGGCGATCTGAACTTCCAGGTCGAGCTCTACGAGGACGGCTCCTTCATCACCCGCTACGCCAAGATGAGCGGCAGCAGCGACGAGACGCCTCCGACCCCGGAGAAGGCGCTGATGGCAATGGGGAGCACCGCGAGCATCGGCTACCAGCTCTCCTCCCGGGAGGGTCGTCAGTTCTCCTACGACGCTCCCTTCCCGGGCGGCCTCGAGGGTCGCGCCTTCCGCGTGAGCGCCGCCCCCCTCGACGCCTCGGGATCGATCGTGGTCGCGCCGACCGAGACCACCGACTACGAGCTCTGCACCACCGGCCCCACCTGGACCGAGTGCAGGACCATCCGGATCGTCGTCGCATCGCCGGGAGAGCTCGCCATCAGCGAGCTGCAGCTCTCGCCTGTGGGCGGCCACGCGCTGCAGTGGATCGAGCTGCGGAACCTCTCGCCCGATCCGATCGACCTGGTGGGCAAGACGATCCGCGCCGGATCGGCGGAGCACACGATCTCGAGCGCGAACCCGCTCTACGTCGGACCGGGCGAGTACGCGGTCCTGGCGGCTTCCCCCTCCTCCGACTTCGCCGTGGACTACGTCTACGGGGTCGACGCCTTCGATCTCGCGACCGCCTACAGCCTGGAGATCGTCGACGGGCACAGGGTCCTCTCGAGCCTGGTCTGGGACGAGACCTGGGTCCTCCCCGGCGTCTCCCTCTCCCTCGACACCCGGCTGCAGTTCGTCGAGAACGTGAGCGCCCTCGATCGCGACTCCTGGTGCGAGGGGGCCCTCTTCTACGACGGCCAGAACCGGGGCACACCCGGTGCACACGGCACCACCTGCTCCTCGGATTTCTATGACGTGGACTGGTTTTCGGATCGTCCCTTCATCGATATTCGAGACACAGGCGTGAAGGTCCCCGAGCTGATGGTGCGGTTCAAGAACGCCTGGCTCCCGGAGGCGGCCGGCTTCACCTTCCCCTTCTTCGGCAGCCTCGTCACCACCAACAACCTCTGGGCAGCAGGGTCCGGAACCATCGCCCTGGGTGGCTACGCGACCACCTCGTCCAGCACCATCGACAAGGCCGTGGACCTCTACCAGCAGACGATCAGCAACACGGGGCTGATCGCCGTGGCCTGGGGCGAGGCGGCGCCCCTTGCAGACAACTCCACCCTCTTCCACGTGGAGCGGAGGATGGAGGACGGGATGGAGGTCCTGATCCTCCAGTGGAGCAACATGGGCAAGTACAACACCGCGGGGCGGATCACCTACCAGGCGCAGCTCTGGTCGAACGGCGACATCGTCGTGGCGGTGGAGGACACCGAGGGCGCCGCCTTCAACGGCTCCCTCTACTCCACCGGCCTCGCAGGGTCCGGGCCGGGGATGGTGCTCCCCTACTTCTTCAAGAAGCCGCTCGTGACGCCGCACTCGTCGATCCTCTACAAGCACCGCTGATGGAGCGCCTCGGGGAACGAAGCAGCTGACGTTTCCCGAGGCCGCCGCACATCGAGGGCGCTCGTCGGCCCGCCGGGCAACGAGCGCCTGCCCCGATCCTTCGTCTGCTGGAGACCAGCCGTTCCCCGGACGGGGGGTTCGACGAGGGAGGGCTCCGTCCCAGTTTCGCGAGCTCGGTCCATCCGCGGAGGCGAACGTGTCCTACAGGGTCGGTGTCTTCATCGGGAGCATGGCGAAGGAGTCGATCAACCGAAAGCTGGCGAAGGCGCTGATGCGCCTCGCGCCGGAGTCGATGAAGCTCGAGGAGATCCCGATCCGGGATCTCCCCATCTACAGCTACGACTTCGACTCCAGCTACCCGCAGGTGGCCCAGGACCTCAAGGACGCCATCGCCCGTTCGGACGCGCTGCTCTTCGTCACGCCCGAGTACAACCGCTCGGTTCCCGGCGGCCTCAAGAACGCGATCGACTGGGGCTCCCGCCCCTGGGGAAAGAACTCCTTCGCCATGAAGCCCTCCGCCGTGATCGGGACCTCCCCCGGCGCCGTGGGCACCGCTGTCGCCCAGCAGCACCTTCGCAGCATCCTCTCCTTCGTGAACTCCCCCGAGCTCGCCCAGCCGGAGGCGTACATCCAGTTCGTCAACGGACTGATCAGCGACGACGGTGAGGTCACCGTCCAGAGCACCGCCGATTTCCTGCGAAACTGGCTCCGCGAGTTCGAGATCTTCATCGGCAAGGTGACGAGCGTCGTCGGCGGCTCCCAGGCGTAGCGGCGGCGCTCCGAACGTCCGCCCCCCGCCTGTGGCCTCGTCGCCAGCTCGGACGACCCCTACCCTCCCGCGAACCGCGAGTCCGCGTCCGATCGAGAGGAGACGGCCATGCCGAAGCGCCCGCAGCCCCCCTACCCACCCCAGCAGCAGGAGCCTCCGGGCACCACCCGCTCCATGCACCCTCGCCCCGATCACGGCGAGACGAGCTACCGCGGCCATGGCAGGCTCGAAGGGAAGGCGGCGCTGATCACGGGCGCCGACAGCGGCATCGGCAGGGCGGTGGCCATCGCCTTTGCGCGGGAGGGAGCCGACGTCCTCATCTCGTACCTGGACGAGCACGAGGACGCCAAGGAGACGGCACGGCTGGTCGAGGAGGCAGGGCGAAAGGCGGTGGTGGTCCCGGGAGACATCCGCGATCCCGACCACTGCCGGGACCTGGTCGAGCGGGCGGTGAAGAGCTTCGGCAAGCTCGACATCCTGATCAACAACGCCGCCTACCAGATGAGCCACCACACCCTGGAGGAGACGTCGGACGAGGAGTTTCGGCTCCCCTTCGAGACCAACGTCTACGCGATGTTCTACCTGGTGAAGGCAGCGCTCCCCCACCTGAAACCCGGCGCCTCGATCATCAACACCTCCTCCATCAATCGAGACAAGCCCCGGGAGACCCTCATCCCCTACGCCGCGACCAAGGCGGCGATCGCCAACTTCACCGGCAGCCTGGCCAAGCTCCTCGGCGAGAGGGGGATCCGCGTGAACTGCGTCGCCCCGGGGCCGATCTGGACCCCGCTGATCCCCTCGACGATGACCGAGGACGACGTGGAGAACTTCGGGACCGACACCCCGCTCGGGCGCGCCGGCCAACCCGCCGAGCTCGCGCCGATCTTCGTCCTCCTCGCGTCCGACGAGAGCAGCTACATGTCCGGCGCCCTCGTCCCGGTCACCGGCGGCACGCCGATGCTCTGAGCGCTTGCCTCCGACGAGATGCGAGCGCAGTCGGGTAGGATGGGCGGATGCCCTCCGCTCGACGACCGAAGAAGGAAACCCGCAGCGCACCTGCCGCCGGCTCCGGCGACGACTCCCTGCAGAAACAGCCGCCCCGTAAGAAAGCGGCGGGGGGATCGAAGAGGAGGCGGCGGGTCCGGATGCCGGGCCCCACCCTCCCCGGAGCGCCGCCGGGGATCGAGAGCAACCCCCAGGTCCACGAGCTCCCGGAGGCGGGCGCCGTCGCCATCCGCTACATCGACTTCGGTCCCGAGCGCGCGGAGGCCGGCGAGATCTCCGACCTGGAGGCCTTCCTGGCGAAGCCTCGTCCCGACTGGGCTGCTGTGCGGTGGATCGACGTCGCGGGCCTCCACCCGCAGGTCATCAACCGCTTCCGGAGCCACTACGGCTTCCACACCCTCTCCGCGGAGGACGCCCTCAAGGTCCCCCAGCGTCCCAGGGTGGAGCCCTATCCCGACTACCTCTTCATCGTCGCCAGCATGGTCCGCCGCACCGAGGAGCGGTTCACCACCCGGCAGGTCAGCTTCTTCTTCTACGGACCCACCCTCCTCAGCTTCCAGGAAGATCAAGGGGGTGACGTCTGGTCCGGCGTCCGCCAGCGGCTCCAGGTCTCCGGCTCCAACCTGCGCCTTGGCGACGGCGGCTTCCTCCTCTACTCCCTCCTCGACGCCATGGTCGACCACGTCTTCCCCGTGGTCGAGCACTTCGGAGACGCGCTGGAGGAGCTGGAGGATCGGATCCTCGAGGCGCCCTCCACCGAGCAATCCCGCGAGCTCCACACCATGCGCCGCAAGATGCTCGAGCTGCGCAGGCTGCTCTGGCCGATGCGGCTGATGATCCACGATCTGGAGATGGAGGAGTTTCCGAACCTCTCGCCCAACGTGAAGCTCTACCTCCGCGACATCCACGAGCACGCGGTGCAGCTCATCGACGTGATCGAGACCTACCGGGACATGGCCTCCGGCATGATCGAGCTCTATCTCTCGTCGATCTCCTACCGGATGAACGAGATCATGAAGGTCCTCACGATCATCGCCACCATCTTCATCCCGATCACCTTCCTCGCCGGCGTCTACGGCATGAACTTCCGCTACATGCCCGAGCTGGAGTGGAGGTCGGGCTACTGGCTCTTCTGGGCGATCTGCGGGGTCACGGTGGCGGGGCTGCTCTACTACTTCCGGCGCAAGGGCTGGCTCGGTGGAGTGGGAAGCGCCGGGAGGGGCTGAGCGTCGGTCCGGGCATCGAGAGGTGGCGCTTCGCAGACCCGGGGCCGCCGATCGCCACGCGGCGCCGAAGGGAAGCTGCTTGTCTTTCCCCAGCCGCCGAGGATGATCGGTGGATGCGGATCCTGCTGGTGGAGGACGACAGGCTGTTGGGCGAGGGGGTGAGGCTCGGCCTGGCCCAGGCAGGTCTCGCGGTGGCCTGGGCACAGGACGGCGAGGAGGCCCGGCTCGCGCTGGAGACCGAGACCTTCGACGCGGTGGTCCTCGATCTGGGCTTGCCGAAGGTCGACGGCCTCACGGTCCTGCGCTGGCTCCGGGAGAGAGGCATGGTGGTCCCCGTCCTGATCCTCACCGCCCAGGACGGGATCGAGGATCGGGTGAAGGGCCTCGACGCCGGCGCCGACGACTACCTCACCAAGCCCTTCTCCCTCGAGGAGCTGAAGGCCCGCTTGCGTGCCCTGCTGCGCCGCTCGAAGGGGAGCCCCGATCCGATCTTGCGCCATGGGCGGATCGCCCTCGACGTGGCGGGGCAGACGGTGACCCTCGACGGCGAACCGGTCGAGCTCTCGGCGCGGGAGCTGGCGACCCTCGCGCAGCTCCTCGCCAACGCGGGCAGGGTCATGTCGCGGGGCCAGCTCGAGGAGAAGCTCTATGGATGGGGAGACGAGGTGGAGAGCAACGCCGTGGAGGTCTTCGTCCACAGGCTGCGCAAGAAGCTCTACCCGGAGCTGATCCAGACCGTCCGCGGCGTCGGCTACCTCATCCCCAGGGAGAACCCTTGAAGACGTCGCTCTCGAAGCGGCTCGTCGCCTCGCTCTCCTGCGTGGTGCTCGCTGCCTGGATCGCAACCGCCGCCTTCTCGTACCTCGACGCCAAAGAGCGGATCGGCGCCATGCTGGACGACCACCTGGTGCAGGCGGCGAGCCTCCTGCTCGGAAGCGACAGGACCCAGGCCGAGCGCCCAGCGGTCCATTGGGGAGATGAAGGGCACGCGCTGGTGTACCAGGGCTGGGGCGCCGACGGGCGGCTCCTCTTCCGCTCGGCGGACGCGCCGGCGCAGCCGCTCAGCGAGGTCTCGGAGGGCTTCTCCCTCGTCGAGCGGGACGGCCACCTCTGGCGGGTCTTCGGCGGCAGGGAGGACGACCTGCTGGTGCTGGTGGCGGAGCACGCAGGGTTTCGCGGTGAGCTCGCCTCGCGGATCGCCCAGCACCTCCTCCACCCGGTGGCCTTCGCCATCCCGCTCCTGGCGATCCTGATCCTCCTCGCCGTGCGCTGGGGGCTCGCGCCCCTGCGCCTCCTCGCGAGGGAGGTCGGCAGCCGTGCGCCCACGAACCTCGCGCCCATCGACGCGAAGGGTGCGCCTGCGGAGGTCCAACCCCTGGTGGACGCCCTCGACTCGCTCTTCGCCAGGGTCCAGGCCGCCGTCGAGAACGAGCGGCGGTTCACCGCGGACGCAGCCCACGAGCTGCGCACGCCTCTCGCCGCAATCCGGACCCACGCGGAGGTCGCGATCGGCGCGAGGGACGACGCCGAACGAGCCCGGGCCCTGGGACACGTCGAGGAGGCGGTCTCGCGGGCCAACCGCCTCATCGGCCAGCTCCTCGTCCTGGCTCGCCTCGACGCCAGCTTCGCGCCGCCCACCCGGACCCGTGTGTCGCTCGAGCGGATCGCCGCCGAGCAGGTGGCGGAGGCGGCACCCGAGGCGGCGCGCAGGGAGATCAACCTGGGGCTCCTCGACCCGCAGGGAGATCCCACCGCGATCGGCGATCCGGATCTGATCGCCATCCTCCTGCGAAACCTGGTCGACAACGCCATCCGCCATTCGCCTCCTGGAGGCACCGTCGACGTCTCCATCCAGGCCGAGGGGGATCGTGTGGTGCTCCGGGTGGCGGACGCGGGGCCCGGCCTCGGCCTCGACGAGCGCACCAAGGTCCTCGAGCGCTTCCACCGCGGCAGGGCGAGCAGAGAGGGGAGCGGGATCGGCCTCTCCATCGTCGCCAGGATCGCGGAGCTTCATGGGGCGGAGCTCTCGTTCTCCGAAGGCCTCCACGGCCGCGGCCTCGGCGTCGACGTCCGTCTTCCGGCTTCGTTCAGCCCTCCTTAAGGTTCGCCGGCGACACTCGCTTCACCGTCGCGAATGAACGCGCCGGTGAACGAGAAAGGTGAACCGGGATGAAGTCGAGAAGATGGGTGTCGATCGGGGTGGGGACGGTGGCGCTGCTCGCGGGGGCGGTGGCCATCGCCCAGGTGCACGGCGCGCACGGCGATCATTCACACGGCGACGCCCACGCCGCCCATGGACACGAGGGGCACGGGGCGCACGGGGCGACGCTCGCGCTGAACGAGGGGAAGAAGTGGCAGACCGATCCGCCGCTGCGCGCGGGCATGGAGGCGCTGCGGGAGGAGGTCGCGAAGGCAGTGGATCCGATCCACGGCAAGACCTACACGGCGGCGCAGTACGAGGCCCTCGCAGGGAAGGTGGAGAAGCACCTCGTCGACATCATGGCCCAATGCAAGCTTCCTCCGGACGCCGACGCGCAGCTCCACATCCTCCTCGTCGAGCTCTTCGGAGGCGTGGAGACGATGAAGAAGGGCGGGGACCGCAAGAAGGGGGCTGCCCGGATCCTCCGAGCCCTCGAGTCCTACCCGGCGTACTTCGATCACCCCGGCTGGAAGGCCATCGAGCATTGATACGCAACGATACGTAGCCTCGCTCGCGGCTCCGCAGATGTTTCGACGAGGGAGGAGGCCCCTGGGGGTCCACCGGCTCCGGCGTGGACCCCCTGCCTCCCTCTGCACGAAACGCGATCGACCCTCGGCCCTGCTCAACGCTTTGAAATTCAAACAACTTTTGTATTCGAAAAGCGCGAGGCTTTGCTGCAAGATTCCCCCGTCCGCACATCACACATACAAACTCGAAAACGAGGTCTCGATATGTCGATACGCATTCTCGCCTTGCTGTCGGTGCTCGTTCTCGGATTCGCTGCCTGCGGCGGCGACGAGGAAGATCCCGAGCCAAAGCAACAGAACAATGGGCCCCACGCCTGGTGCACGGAGCCGCCTGCGCCTTCGTCGCCAGTCACCGAGACCCAGATGACCACGGAGTACCCCGAGGCGACCGGAGGAACGATCGTCGACGGCACCTATGAGCTGACGCGGTTCGAGATCTACCCACCCGACTCCTCCGACGACTCGGTCCGCGCGCGCCTCCTCCAGTTCGACAAGGGGACGATCGCGTCGGTGATGAAGGACGGCAACTCCACCACCGTCATCGGCGGCACCTACACCACCTCGGGAAACACGATCACGGTGCAGGTGACCTGCCCCCAGAAGACCCAGTTCACCCTGAAGTACTCCGTCTCCGGCGACGAGTTCTGGTTCCAGCCCCCGGACGAGAACAACGTGCAGGTCTACGTGCGGCAGCCCTGACGCCGCAGGAGATCGGCCTCGAGAGCGAAGCCCTCGACCCCGCCGGGGAAGGGGGCTTCGCTTTTTTTGATCGTCAGGGATGGGTCTGCCGAAGCGAACGCGCCGGGACGATCACGCGCACGTTGCTGCGCTTCAACGACGTGACGGGAAAGTTCCGGATCCGCTCCAGGAACCGCTCGGTGATCTCGTAGCCCCTCGCGACCAGGAGCGCTCCGCTCTGCAGCTCCACGTCCTCCGCGAGGATCATCCCGACCCGCAGGCCGCTCATGGGGAGCTCTCGCACGTCGCTGGCGTCGGTCCCCCCGCGGAGCTCGACGAGGGCATCCATGACCCTGCGGTCGTAGCTCCCCTCCCTCCCGCGCATCGTGGCGACCGAGAGCTCCGGAAGGGATCCGCTCGACTCCAACGCGTCGAAATCCACCGCCACGCGGAGGACCTGTGCACCCAGGGCCACCACGTGGGCCCGCGTCTCCGCCTCCTCCGGCACCTCGGGGAGCCGGGGCTTCGCGTAGAGCCGAAGGATCTCGCGGACCGCCTCGAGGCGGGGAATGTTTCCGAGCAGCTTCTCGGTGAGCGAGGGGAGGTTGGCGACGAGCTTCTGCTCCTCGAAGTGGAGCGGCCGTCCGTAGTAGGCCCGCTCCGCCGTCTCGGGCGGCAGGGTGATGGCGCCGAGCTGCGACAACATCGCCGCCACCTCGACCTGCCACTTCTCGGTCACGCCGAGGGCCTCGACGAGCTCGCTCACCAGCTGCTTGATCCGCATCGTGCGCCCGAAGGCCGCAGGGCTGATCAGCGCCAGGACGTCGGTGAGGGCCTGGACGCTCCCGAGGAGGGTCTGCTGCAGGAGGACCCGCTCCGCGGTCACCAGGCGGTGCTGCCGGACCGCCGCCTCCACCGCGGCGAGGAGCGTCGCAGGCGGGCAGGGCTTGGTCAGGAACCGGAAGATCCCGCCCTCGTTCACCACCGCGATGGCGCCCTCTACATCTGCCTGACCTGTCAGGAGCAGCCGCACCGCGTCGGGAGCGACCTCTCGCGCTCGGGACAGGAACGCGGCGCCGTCCATCCCCGGCATCCGCATGTCGGAGATCACGACGGCGATCGACGGGTCGCGCTCGAGGATCGCCAGCCCTCCCGCCCCGCTCGTCGCGGTCTCCAGATCGCAGTGTCGGCGCAGATGCAACGAGAGCCCCTCGAGGATCTGGGGCTCGTCATCGACACAGAGGACCCGAGGCCGGTTCATCCCGATCAATTCCGCTGCTCCCTCCGCCATGCCCGGATCTCCTCGTCCGCGAGAGCGCACCACCCGGGGAACACCTTCTCCCAGGCCGTACCCTCGATCACCGCCCGGTTCAACTTTCCGACTGCCTCGAGCTCTGCCGGCTCACCGGGCTCCCGTTGGCTGAGGGCGTTCGCGACGTGCACCGCGATCAGGAGCTCCGTGGGCTCGACCAGCTCCGGATGGTGGTGGTAGGCGACGGCCTCGACGATGTCGAAGGGCAGCCCCCACAGCCCCAGGAGATACGCGCCGACCTCCGCGTGCGACGTGCCGAGGAGCTCCTTCTCCACCCGATGCATCTGGCCACCGGCGTCCGGGGCGCGACGGACCACCTCCTCGAAGCTCTCCCGGACCCCCATGGCGAGGATGATCTTGCCCACGTCGTGGACGAGCCCGGCGGTGAACGCAGCGTATGCGAGCGTCTCCTCCCGGAAAAAGCGCTTCGCGATCCGTGCCGTCAGGAGGGAGTGCTCCTGCAGCTGATCCAGGGTGAAGTTCGGGATGGAGGGCGTCGCCGAGACGAAGACCTGCGCCGTGAGCGCGAGCGCCTTGAGCATCTCCGTCCCCAGATAGGCGACCGCATGCCGCACGGAGGTCTGCCGCTGGGCGAGGCCGAAGTAGGACGAGTTGACGAGCTGGAGCACCTTCACCGCCATCGCCGCGTCCTTCTCGACGATCTTCGCGATGTCGGCGAGCCCCACGTCGGGCTGCGACGCTGCCTCCGAGATCTCCAGGTAGGTGCGGGGCAGCGACGGGAGGCGATCCACCTTGCCGATGATGTTCCGGATGCTCTCGTCCTGCAGGAGCCCCTGCAACCCGCAGGCCCGCTCCACCACCGCGTACAGCACCTCGACGTCGCAGGGCTTGCTGAGAAACTGGTGGGCGACGGGGAGCGCGTTGACCACCGCGTCCCGCTCGGCCTGACCGGAGAGGACGATCCGCGCGATGGCCGGGTACCGCTCCTTCACCAGACGGAGCAGCGTGACGCCATCGATCCCCGGCATCCGCATGTCGGAGATCACCACGTCGAAGGGCCTCGTCTCCAGTAGGGTGAGGGCCTCCTGGCCACCCAGGGCAAAGGACATCTCCCACTCGCGACGCCGCTTGTGCAAGAGATCGCGGAGACCATCCAGCACGTGCGGCTCGTCGTCGACGAAGAGGATCCGCCTCACCCTCGCGCTCCGAGGGCCTGCTTCCCGTCGATCGGCAGCCGCACGAAGAAGGTGGTGCCGGCTCCCTCCCGGGTCTCGAAGGTGAGCTCGCCCCCATGCTTCTCCTTGACGATGTTCCACGCCAACGCCAGCCCTTGGC
>Ga0180215_1001959_pt1 | contig 21538 bp, 12 predicted proteins | sample eDN3rd37CBELigBY_FD_128871 | JGI IMG/M metagenome (GOLD analysis project Ga0180215, IMG submission 128871) | Enriched backyard soil microbial communities from Emeryville, California, USA - eDNA 3rd pass 37_C BE-Lig BY (version 2) (version 2) | ecosystem: Environmental > Terrestrial > Soil >... | reverse complement strand
TCTCGGTCATGGTGAAGCCGGCCTCGTGCAGCGCCGTCGTGATGCCGGCCTCGCCGATCACGAACGCCGACCCACCGGGGGACTGCGCCTTCAGGAACTGGGCGGTTGCCAGGGCGGAGGTCCAGAGCGCCTCCTCCGGAACGATGAGTCCGGATGCCCGCAGGCGTGCACTGAGGTCACGTGGCGTGAAGATCGAGTTGTTGGTGAGCACCAGGAACCGCTTGCCCTGCTCCCGCCACTGTTGCAGCAACTCGGATGCGCCGGGGATCGGCTTGCTCTCGCGCACCAGCACGCCGTCCATGTCGGTGAGCCAGCACTCGACTGCGTCCCTATCGGCCATGTGGCCATAGTACTGAGTGGCCCGAAAGCGGAGACTAACCTTGAGGTCGTGCACGATCAGCAGCCGAACCCGTCCCACGAGCTCACCACCCACGGGGTCGGGCCCTGGCGGGGCGAATTGCCGAAAGACGAGCGCTACGACCCGGAGTTGCTGGTGCGCGGCGACACCCGCAACGTGATCGACCGCTACCGCTACTGGCGCATGGAGGCGATCGTCGCCGACCTCGACCAGCGCAGGCATCCGTTCCATGTGGCGATCGAGAACTGGCAGCACGACATGAACATCGGGTCGATCGTGCGCAGCGCGAACGCGTTCGCCGCCGACACCGTCCACATCATCGGCAGGCGGCGCTGGAACAAGCGCGGTGCGATGGTCACCGACCGATACCAGCACGTGCTGCACCACCCGGATGTCTCAGACTTCGTCGCGTGGGCGAAGGCTCGCGACCTGCCGATCATCGCCATCGACAACGTGCCGGGAAGCGTGATCATCGAGACCTTCGAGTTTCCGCGCGAGTGCGTCCTGCTGTTCGGCCAGGAGGGCCCCGGGCTATCTCCGGAGGCCGTCGAGGCGGCGGATGCTGTGGTCGAGATCAGCCAGTTCGGCTCGACCCGCAGCATCAACGCCTCGGCCGCCGCGGCTGTCGCCATGCACGCCTGGATACGTCAACACGTGCCATTCGAGCACCACCGCGACTGACTCCCGGCCATCGACATTCCGTGAAAAGGGCCAGCGTTTGCATGCTCTACGATTGTCACGTCCGGGCAGTGTCGCCCGAAAGAATCAGGGGAAGAATAATTGGCTCAGCCTGCTCACGTCGTCATCGTCGGTGCCGGAATCGTTGGTCTATCCACGGCATGGTTCCTTCAGGAACGAGGAGTCGAGGTGACGGTGCTCGAGAAGACCGGGGTCAACGCCGGATCCTCCTGGGGCAACGCCGGGTGGATCGCCCCCGCGCTCACCCTGCCGCTTCCTGAGCCCTCCATCTTCCGTTACGGGCTCAAGGCAGTGTTCAGCCCGTCGTCTCCCGTGTACATCCCGCTCAGCCTCGACCCGAAGCTCATCCGCTTCCTGCTCGGGTTCGCCTGGTACTCCACCCCTGCGAAGTGGCGCAAGAACATGGCCACCTTTGCCGAGATCAACAAGTGGGGCGTCGACTCGTTCGACCGACTGGCAGACGGCGAGGTCAAAGAGAAGTCGATCACGGCCGACCCGTTCCTCACCGGCTTCGTCAACGAGCGCAACGTGGCCGTGCTCGAGCACGAGTTCGCCGAGATCGCTGCCCGCGGCGGCGAGGTGGAGTTCGAGCGCATCACAGGGGACGAACTGCGCGCGATCGAGCCGACGATCAGCCAGAAGGTGACCCATGGCATCCGCATCGCCGGTCAGCACTACATCAACCCGCCCAAGTACGTCGACTCGCTCGCTGAGGCGGTCACCGACCGCGGCGGCAAGATCGTGACGGGGGCGGATGTCACGGGCATCAACGATCTTGGCGCGGACGGTGTCGAGGTTGTGGTGGCGAACGGCGAGAACGTGCGCGCAGATCAGGTCGTCATCGCGACCGGAACCTGGCTCGGCGCCTTGGCCCGCAAGTTCGGCGTGCGCCAGCTGGTGCAGGCCGGCCGTGGCTACAGCTTCAGCGTGAAGCCGAAGGTCATCCCGAGCCACCCCATCTACTTCCCGATCGAGCGTGTCGCCTGCACGCCGCTCGGTGACAGGCTGCGCATCGGCGGAATGATGGAGTTCCGTCCGGCGCATGCCGCACCCGACCAGCGGCGCATCCGCACCATGGTCGAGGCGGCCAGGCCTCTGTTTGACGATGTCGACTGGGAGGCCAGGGAAGAGGAGTGGGTCGGATCCCGCCCGTGCACGCCAGACGGCCTGCCCCTCATCGGTCGCACCAACTCACCCCGAGTTCATGTTGCGGGCGGCCACGGCATGTGGGGGGTCACCCTCGGCCCGTTCACGGGACGCATCGTCGCAGACAGCATCACCGGCAACGGCGAGCATCCGCTGCTGAAAGACTTCGACCCGCTGCGCTGACAGCAGCGACTGCGTAGCTCTTTCGGGGGGCGCCGGGGTGAAGGCCGGGGTGAAATGAGGGTGAAGCGCAAAGCGCGGTGACCTCTCGCCCAAGGATTGAAGCGTTCACGGTCACCCGTACGCCCCTGAGACGGCCCCGACCAGCGCCGAACCCGACAACACCGACGTTGGGCGCATGGTCGTGGCTACGGGCTTCCCCGAAAGAGTCCCATGCCGCTTACCCCCGCCCTTTCGCACGCCAGAAAGCACCGTCGCGGCCCGCGCCGCTCACGCGCGTTCTCCGCGCTCGCAGTGGCCATGGCGTTCGCGATTGTGGGTACGACCCTCGTGGCATCCATGGCCAATCCGGGCGCCGCATACGCGGCAAGCGGCGCGCTCGATGTGGTGAAGACGGTTGAGGCTGCCACCCCGCTTGCGGCGGGGGATGAGTTCACCTACTCGATCAAGGTCGCCTGCCAGGACGAGCACTGCGTGAATACCACCCTGACCGATGCCCTTCCCGATGAGTTCGAGGGCTTCGAGTTTGTCGGTGCGCCCCAGGTGACCACCGCATCCGTGCCGACCACCGTCAACCTGAGCAACTGTGGCGACGGAAGTGCCGTCACGACAGACTGCGAACTGGTGGTCAGTGCGGTCGATCCACTGCCCGACTCCGGTGTCGGCCTGAAAGCGGGTGACGGTTTCACCGTCGTGTACACACTGAAGGTTCCGCAGGAGCTCACGCCCACGTGGCCACACAATGGCAACCCCATCACCAACACCGCACTGGCCACCGCCGACAACACACCGCCGGCCGACGACAGAGCCAGCGTGACCGTGGAGATTCCGGTCGACGTCGATGTCGCCGTGACCAAGAGCTGGACGCCGGCCAGCCAGCAGTACCAGCCGGGTGTCGAATCCACCCTGACCCTGGGCATCCGCAACACCTCGAACGTCGCTGCCAGCAGCCTGGCACTGCAAGACCCCAAGGTGGCGGTGGATGCGCAGCCCGACCTTCCCGCATCCAATCCGTTCCGCATCGTCGACTTCGTCGGTTTCGGTACAGTCACGCCGCCGCAGGGGGCCGACCGTGTGAGTGTGGACGCCTACGTGCTCGACGGCGGCAGCTGGTCATGGGCGACCGGAACACCGACAGCCGCCGCCTCCATAGCCCTCCCAGCGGGGGTGAGCGCGGAGAACGTCGCCGGTCTGCGGCTCACGTTCACCGACGAATCCGGGCAGGCGGTCATCGCTGCGGGTGGGGCGGCCGGAGCGGTCGAAGTGCTGGTCAAGCAGCGCAGCACAGACCGGCAGGGCGGTGCGAACCTCGTGCTCGGCGCCTCGGCCAGCAACGTCGTCACGGGAACCGTGCGAGTGCCGGATGAGGCACCGTACTCCGTCGACGCGACCGCACCGTACGAGATCGGCGGTCTCACGGTCACGGTGAACACGAGCAAGACGATCAGCCCAGAAGACATCCCCGCCGGCGGTACCGCGGTCGGAGAGATCAGCGCCAGGAACGACTCGAACGGGCCGTTGCAGAGCCTGACCATCACCGACAATGCCGGCTTCTTCAACTCCAACGTCGTGTTCGACAGGTTCGCAGCGCCGCCGACCTGGCCTGACGGTGCCACCGCAGCCGAGATCGTCTGGTACGTAGACGACGATGCTCAGGCATCCGTCGCCTTCGCCGAGGGAACGACACCCGTACGCCCGGGCGGGGTCATCACCGGATTCGCCGTCACGTTCACAGGCACCATCGCGACGGGAGCGACGGGTGGTGTCGTCTTCGACATTGCGACGACGACCAGCCTGGTGCCAGACGCAGACGAATCGCCGCGGAGAATCATCAACGCGGCATCCGCCACCGGCACCAACCCCGCGGGAACCGACACGGCTCACGACACAGCGCCGCTCGACGTCTACTTTCCCGAAATCGGTTTGACGCTCGACAAGACCGTGAGCCCTGCAGGAGCAGTCAACATCGGCGGAACCGCGGTGGTGCAGCTCCCAGCGGTGACGTCGGCCGGATCACAGTATGTGCGGCCCGACAGCATCGTGATCACCGACCTCGCCACCGGAGACCCCGACGACTTCTGGGAGGCCTTCAACCCGGTCGGCATCGCGCCGACGCAGGGGCTGGCCCGCTCGGCGCTGCTGGTGGAGTACACGACGGACGGCACCACCTGGAGCGTGCTGCACACCGAGCCCGTCGCCCCGACTGCCCGCGTCGTGGAACTACCCATCGAATCGCCGCTGTCAGAAACCATCACCGGGCTGCGCTTCACCTTCACCGATGAGGCGGGATTCGCACAGCAGACCGGGGTGAGCCCCGCCATGGTCTTCGAGGCACGGTCGCACCTCCGCACGAGCGGTACCGCGGTCGCGGCGTCAGCGACAGAGCCCACGCGTTACGTGAACGCCGCCATTGCGAAGGCCACAGGAGAGACCGACGGGGTGCCGGTCGAGAGCGACGAAGTGGGTGCCGACGCGCCATCTGACGTCGTCACCAGCCCGGGAACCGGTGTGCTCTACGCGGGCAAACAGTGGCGCAACGTGGGTGGTAGCGACAAACCGACCATCGTCGCGCAATCCGGCGATGACGCAATCACCCGACTGTCGTGGGGAGTGCCCACCCGCGGGTTCACCTCCGTCACCATCACAGACCCGTCGAGCGACGAAGCGTCGCCGCAGAACACCGTGTTCCAGGCGTTCGACCTCACGCACATCCGGCCACTGACCTTCGCAGCCAGCCCGCTGCTCAAATGGGACAGTGTCAGCAAGGTTGAACTCCACAACGGCACGACCTGGGTTGAGGTCTTGCCGCCAGCCGGAAACTGGATGAACGCATCCGGCTTCAAGGGCCTCACCCTCACGGCCCCGCAATCGGAGACCACGACCGGTGTGCGCATCACCCTCGTTCCGAACGACACCGCTCGCCAGAACGCAAGCCTCGACCCGACGTCGATCGACCCCACCCGCCCGGCGCCCTTCTCCGGAATAGCGGTGGGGGCAGCAGGTGCCAACCGATACTTCGACCTGCAGTGGACCCTGCGCAACACCCTGAGGGTTCCGGATGCCGACAAGTGGGCAACAGCATCCACTCCGTTCAACTCGGGAACGGATGGCACGGTTCGCAACACCGTGGGGATCAGCGGTGCGCACCCAGACGGTGCTGCGTCGGGTCAGGCATCCGACGACATCCGCCTCGTGGACCTCTCGCCCGGGGTCGACCTTACGGTCGGTGTGTCGAAACCCTCGCTGGTGATCCCGAACCCTGGCGACATCCTCGATGCCGACTACCCGACGATTGACCTCACCTTCACCGCGAACAACACGGCAGTATCCCGAGCCTCATATCTGCGCGTGAGCACGCCAGCCTGTGGAACAGCCATGCCCGGTTGCGTCTCACCGGCGAGTGACTGGGGGGCCAACCCATACGCGGGTGCGAGCTACGACCCTGGCAGCAACCCGTTCGAACAGGTCACGCTGACCGGACTCACCTTCACGGTGCCCGGTACTCAGGTGAGCAAGGCGGACTCCCTGGTGACGCTGTGGCTGCGCGATGACGGTGGTGCCCTGAGCACCAGGGTGCTCTCCATCGCAGATGCTGAAGCACTCCCCGCTTCGGAGTTGACCCAGGTCGTCGGAGTCAGCGTCGTCTACCAGGGCGCGGACCCCCAGAACACCGGTGGCTCGATCACCGACGACGTCAGCCTCGTGATGGTGCTGCAGACGCAGGTGCGCAAGCAGCTCCGCAGTGGGGGAGCCACCGACTTTGTGACGGCGGGAACCGTGAATGCCGTCGGCGTTGCCCAGAGCTATGACCCCGTGCTTTTCGCGAGCGGTGCTCTGTCGACACCGAACGCCAGCGATCCGGGAGACTTCACGCTGTTGAGCGGCGTACTCGACGCCACAGCGTCCAAGCAGTTCACGCCCGACACTGTGCTGGAACGTGACCGCTCCGCCACCGTTCAGGTGCGCCTGCATGCCACGGACGGCGCCTCCACCGCACCCACTCATCGGGTGACGATCACTGATGACGATTCCGACTTCTGGGACGCCTTCACGCTGACCAGCCTCGGCGCAGTGACGTTCCCGAACGGGTCGGACCGCGTGCGCGTCGACGTTCTCACGGGTGGCACCACTTGGATCGAGGGTACGCCGGCCGCCGTGGCAGGTCTGCCCGCCGTTGACCCGGCAGACGTGACCGGCATTCGCTTCATCTTCGACAGGGCAGACGGTGCCTTGTTCTCGACCAACACCCTGCCCGCCGACTGGCAGGCGACAGCGCTGCTCAACGTGACGCTGCGCGACACTCTGCGCAGCACGGATGCAGCCATCACCTTCCCCGCGAGCATCGAGAACACGGTGCAGGTCGAGTCGGCCCGCACCGAGGATCCCGAGGTCTACGCAGCGGCATCGGACGCGGCCAACGGCACCGTGACGCTCGACACCGGAACCTTCGGTCTCGACGTTGCCAAGCAGATCGCCGGCAACATCCACACCATCGACCCGGGTGAGGTGGCTGCCTGGACGCTGACGTTCCGCAACACGGGAACCGGCTACCTCACCATCAGCGAGCTCGTGGACGAGCTGCCCAGCCACGTCACCTTCACGGGGGAGGAGCCCGGATACTCCACCACGGGAACGCTGTCGACAGCAGTCGAACTCGACACCACCACCGCGGGTCAGCTTCGCTTCACGTGGCCCTCGGTCGGCAAACGGATGAGCCCGGGCGAGACCTTCACGATCACGCTCGCCACGGTGCTTCAACCCGGTGCAGCGCCCACCAACACCAACCAGTTCGTGGTGACCACAGACCAGACGCTCGGCACCTGCACCAACCAATCCGGTAACGGCCAGGGCACCCTGGGAGGACTGGCGTCAAACCAGTGCGGTAGCAGCAACTTCGTGCAGCCGCGGGCTGGGGCATCCATCGTCGCGTTCAAGGGGGTTCGGGGCGAGGTTGACGGCACCATCGTGAGCGGCGCCGTCAACGTGAGCAACCCCGACCGCGACTGCGTGCCAGACGCCGACGGGTTCTTCGTCTCGCCGTGTGCCGCCAACACGGTCATCGGAGCGACCGACGAATGGAAGCTGCGCACTGTCAACAGTGGAACCGAACTGGTGCGCACACTGACGTTCGTGGAGCCGCTTCCGGTGGCGGGAGACCGGATGCTCGCCACCGGCGCAGCTCGAGGCTCAACGTGGCGGCCCATTCTCGACCACAACTTCGGTGTGCAGGTCGACGGCCTGCCGACAGGCACCACCTCCCAGTGGGAGGTCAGTACAGACGGAGAGCTCTGTGTCGGGTCGGGCGCCTCGGCCTGGCCGACCGACCCCACGTGTGAAGCGAACGCGTGGATACCGTCCGGTTCTTTCGCCGGAGACTGGGCGAGCGTCACGGGCATCCGCATCCTGTTCGATTTCACAGCGGCACCCGGCGGCGGACTGCAGCCGGGGCAGTCAGCATCAGCCCTGTTCCGCACCGTCAATGAGCCGGCAACCGCCGCAGACCCGACGCTCGCGTCGGTGACCGTTCCCGCAACGAACCAGTACGCCTGGAACCAGTTCGGAGTCACGGCGACGTTCCCCGCCGACCTGCCCATGCGTCGGGCTCCCGTCAAGGCCGGGGTCACGCTCGCGACGAGCGACCTCGAGGTTCAGAAGCTGATCACCGGGCCCGCATCGGCGTTCGCTCCGGATGAGTTCCAGGTCGACGTCTCGTGCACGGTCGCCGGGGTACCGCTGGACCTGGGCGCATCCGCCAGGCTCACGCTGGAGGAGGGTCTCGGTCTCGAGGCAACGATCACGGGGATCCCGCTGGGCTCCCAGTGCACCACGAGCGAGGTGGGTGACGTCGGCGAATTCGACGAGACCCAGAGGAGCGGAGACGACGCGGTGACCTCGTTGCTGTCTCCCGCAACCCATCAGGTGGCGATCACCAACGACTACGACTGGGGTCAGCTCAGCGTGACCAAGACGGAGGATCGCGCCTTCGCCCCCCTCGGCCAGGAGGTCACCTACACCGTGGTCGTGGCGAACGAGGGGGTCAGGACTGCGCTCAACCGCGTCGTAACGGACACGCTGCCGCCGGGTGCTCGGCTCATCTCGACCGCTCCGACGGCCGTGCAGAACGGGGCGGAACTCAGCTGGGACATCGCCGAACTCGCCCCGGGAGACCGGGTCAGCTTCACCGTCGTCGTCGACTACAGCAAGGTCGGAACCCACATCAACCGCGCCACAGTGACCAACCCGCCCGGCCCCTGGCTTCCCGTGAGGTCGGACAAACCGTGTCCAGACGACCCGCAGTCCGCCTGCACCAATGTGACTGTGACCGCGCTCACGATCACGGGAATCGTCTGGCTGGACTGGGCACTGGTGTTCGCAGGGGTGCTGACCGCGCTCGGCTTGCTGGTGCTTCTGATGACGCGGCGCATCCGCTTCGTTCGGTAGAGGCCGGGCGTGCAAACGGTGCGCTGGTGGCGGCCACCTTGGCCACGAGCGACCAATAGAGTTGTCAAGATGGCTGGCGTCTACGGAACCCCCCGCGTACCCAGCGGCGTTGTGTCTCGCGAGCGAATTTCCGCTGCGCTGTCCACCGATGCGCCCCTTGTGGTGGTGAGGGCACCAGCGGGCAGCGGGAAGACTGTGGCAGTCGCCGACTGGGCGAACCAGCTTTCCCCGGAGACGCGGGGCGTCTGGTTCACCGTGAGCGACGACACCACGAGTCGCATCTCGGTGTGGGAGGGACTCCTCCAGGTGATGCACGACGCGGGCCTACTGCCCGAACGCGGCGTACTCGAAGCGTCATATCCTTCGCTCGAGTCGTCTCGCGACCTCCGGCGGCTGCTGGTGCGTGGCTTCGCCCAAATGCGCCACGACGTGTTGCTGGTGATCGACGACCTGCACCTGGCAACTGATCCGGAGATCAGGAACGACCTGGTCGCGTTGCTCGAGGCCACCCCCGGTCTGCGCATCGTGGTGATCACGCGCATCCGCGGGGTGCTGGAAGCAGACGTGGTCGCCATCACGCTGAACACCCAGGTCATCGAGACCGCCCAGCTGATGTTCACTGAGCATGAGACTGCGCAGCTGGTGAGAAACCAGGGACTTGCGGATGCCGACGGGCAGTTGGCGAAGGTGCTCCACTCCGCTGTCGGCGGGCTTCCCCTGACCACGCGGGGGGTGTTGCTCCTCATGCAGCGTGAAGGGTTCGGACTCGACAGCGCAACGGTGGAGGAGCGTCTCAGGGCCGCCGGCGCAGACATCTTGCGCGACGTCTGGACCCTGCAGGTCGGGGATGACAAGGACATCGATTTCGTCATCCGCTGCTCTATACCCGAGAGCCTTAACGAGGAGTTGGCAACACGGCTGACCGGGCGAGGCGACGCATCCGCCGTACTCAACACTGCGGAAGGCATGGGTGTCGGCATGTGGACGGAGAGCGCCAACGGCCCCATGTTCACCTTCACCCCCGTGGTTCGTTCCGAACTTCGTCGTGAGCTGCACCGACGCTTTCCGGGCGAGGTGGCCGAACTCTCGCGAACGACGGCCCGCTGGCATCTCGAACGCAGGGAGTATTACGCGGCGCTACGGCTGGCCGTCGAAAGCGACGACCTCGGGCTCGCTGATGAGGCGGCCATCCTCGGCTACCGAGGGTTCCTGCGCCCCCACACCGAGAGCGTCCGGGAAATCCTCGACCCCACCCCGCTCAGCAGGCTGCGCAAGAGCCCCCTCTTGACCATGCTGCTCGCACTCTCGCTGAATGCGTCAGGCGCCCAGCGCATCCGCGCCATCGAACTGTTCGGTCTCGCCGTGGCGTCGGCGAGGATGCTGGGTGACAAGGTCGACCCGGTTAAGCGAACCGTGCTGCTCACCATCGAGAGCGCCGCACTGCGCGTCATGGGAAAACCCGGAACCGCGCTTACAGCGGCAGAGCGGACGGTGTCTCACTACGAAGGTCTCACCCTTGCCCAGAAGGACAAGCTCGCAGACCTCGCGCCACTTCTGTTCACGCAGACCGGACTCTCCTTCTTCTATTCCGGGCGACCCGCACGAGCCCTCGAACTCTTCAGGGCCGCCTACGCGATGCCGCCAGACAAGCACAGTGCCGGTCAGGTGCACTCGCTCTCACTCACCGCAGGAGTTCATGCGCTCAACGGTGACCTGCCGGAAGCGCAGGCCCTCGTCGAGCTGGCGCGTTCGCAGACGTGGCCGGATGGCCAGCGGGAGGGCTACCTCGGGGCGCTCTACCAGATCGCAGAGGGCTGGCTGGCGCTGGAGGCGGCAGACTTCGACCGGGCGCTCAGTCATGTGACAGTCATGGAGCCTCACCTTGACACGATCGAGCACTGGCCGCTCTTCATCCAATTGAGATGCCTGGCGATGCTGGGGATGGGGAATGCGCCCGCAGCAGCGACCGCTCTCGCCTCAACACTCGGTCGAGGTGCCAGGCCAGCTGTCACGCCGTACGTTCGCGCGAGCCTCGACGCGACCCGTTCGCTTCTGTTCACCGCCTCCGGCCAGTTGCGCAGTGCTGAGGATGCGCTGAAACGGCATCCCAAGCGCGTTCCCCAGATCGCGCTCCAGTGGGCGACGCTCTACCTGACGCTCGGGAAACCCGATCTTGCTCGACTGGTTCTGCAGCCTCTGCTGGATGACACGTTCACCGCCCGTCAGCAGGCGCAGCAGCTCCTGTTGCGGGCAGCCATCGCCCTGCACCTGGGGGAGGGTGAGCTCGCGCTCGACACCCTGGACCGGGCAGTGACACTGATGACCGATCGCAGGCTGCAGCTCCCGCTGCGGCTCATCCCCGACAGCGATCGAGTGGCGTTGACGGCTGCGGCCGAGTCTGCGGGGCGAAGCCATGGCCTACTCACCGACTTTCACGGCACTACCCTGCTGACGCACTCGGTTCTCTCCCCGGTCGTGCTCACCGACCGTGAGCACGTCGTGCTCAATGCCCTGGTGACGATGTCGAGCACCGCAGAGATCGCGGCAGCGCTCTACGTTTCGGTCAACACTGTGAAGAGCCAGCTGCGCAGCGTGTACAAGAAGCTCGGGGTGAGCTCGCGCGAGGAGGCGCTTCGGCGCGCCGGCGAACAGGGTCTGCTTCGCGGCTGAGGCGACCGGCGCCATTGCTGTACCCCGTTCGGGGCCAGTTGGGGGTTAACCTGCGGGTGATTACCAATCTGAGCAGTTCTATCTGTACCCCCGAGAAGGCAATATATTTGCGTGCAGGATGCCGCCCCCTGGATGTCCTGCACTTACCCACCGCGATGACTGCGCCAGATCGGACCCCCCGTGGGTGCGGTAATCGCTGGTCTCCGCCGTTGACGAGAGACCATGAAGTGCCCCTGCATTCGGGTTGCAGGGGCACTTTTGGTGTGGACTCAGTTGCGCAGCTTTCCACTCGGACGCGGCTTGAGGATGCCCCGTTCTCGGGCAATGGCGAGGGCCTCATCTCGGGAGGAGACCCCGAGCTTGCGGTAGATGCTGCGCAGCTGCGACTTGACGGTGTTCGCCGAGACGAACAACCGCTCCGCTGTGGACTCAACGGTGCCCATTCGATTCAGGGTGTCGAGCACAACGCATTCGCGGGGGGTCAATGGCACGACCCCCGACGGTGACGGGAATACGTCGGGCACCCCGTCGAGAAGCCGCTCGGCGGGCTGACCGTTCCAGAAGCGAAGGCTCAGCAACAGTTCGCGCAACTCGCGGCGGGGAACCATCATCAGTGGCCTGCGCAGGCCGTTGTCGTCGAGGATGGCGAGCGCGCGCTTGAGCGAGTTCACCGCGCCATCCTCATACCCGATGCATTTCAGGCTCACAGCTCTGAGCAGGAGCGCTTCAGCGCGATAGCGCGACAGAAGCGCCTCATCCCATACCAGCTCTTCCACCAGGGTGCTTGCCTCGGCAGGGTTGTTTTGCGCCAGCCTGGCGCGCGCCTCTCCCAGGATGAACTGTGGGGTGCTGACCGAGTATGACGATAGTTCTTCGAGAGCGCGTTCTGGATAGCCTGCGGCCACCAGGAGGTCCGCCCTCCCCACGGCGATGAGCGGGGCGAGCGCGGAACTCGCCCGCATCGCCCGCCGCGAGTGGGCGGAGATGGAGACCCTGTCGAGGTCGCTCAACGACTCGCCTCTCGCGAGTGTGATCATCAGTTCCGTTCGCATCACCACCGGGCGATACTCGATCGCCTTGCGCATGGCGTTCAACTCTCTGAGCTGTGACGCGGCGCCGTCGACATCAAAAGTCTCCAGACTCAGGAGCGATCTGGCGAGGTAGTAGGCAATGACGGCATGGATGTTCTTGCGCTCCGAGGGCGGAAAGCCGTCCCCTACCTGGTCAAGCAGTCGCGCGCACTCTCCCATGTCTCCCCGGATCGCGTGGCACAGCGCCATCAGGCAGGAAGCCTTCACCCGGCGCCACTGCTGCTCCGCGTTCCGTTCACTGCAGAAGACCCGGAGCGCGTCGGTGAAGCGCCCAACGAACGTGAAGGTGATGCCCGTCTGCATTCGGAGCATCGCGATCGTGTCAGATAACTCCGGATGCTCCGCCGAGACCTCGGTCAGGCAAGCGGCCAGAGCATCCGCCTCCTTGGCAGCGTTCGGGTAGTTTCCGGCGAGACGCTCCAGGATCATCCTGCAGGCGAGTGTCCACATCTGGAGTTCGGGACGCCCGTCTGGCGGCGGGTGTCTCAGCGAGCCCTCCCCCGTGTTGACGATCGCCCGCAGGTGTTCCATGGCCAGCACGTCGTCGGCGTCAAGTGTGAGCGCATAGATGGTCACCAGGAGGGGGTGCCTGCTGATGATGCCCACGGGGACGGTGCGAAGCACAGACTGAACCGTGCTGGGGTGCCGGTGCAACGCGGCGGTCGCATGTCGCCTGAGAACCTCGGCAAGCAGCGTCCAGTCTGCGATGCGGGCAGCCATCCCCAGTGCGGTCAACGTCTCCCCTGCGTGGCACGCCCAGCGACCGACGGCTCTCCTGAGGTTGATCGACTCGATGGGATCGCGGCTGTCCAACTCCGTCTCAAGGGCCGAGCGGATGAGGGGGATCAGCCGTACTGTGCCTTCGAGATCGCGCTGGGCGATTCCTTCTGTCAGCGCCCAGTCGAGGTGCTCTCTGTACTCCGCGCCTCCGCCCAGGGTGGCCGCGAGTGTCGGATGGAGTACCTCCGTCACGGAGGTTCGTCGCAGGTAATGGAGGCGTGGCGAGTTGGCTTCGCTCGCTGACCTTCTGGCGACGACCGTGTGCGCGACACGTCGCAGTGCAGCGTGCACGCGCTCGTGGGCTACCGGCGCTGCACCCGCGCCGCGCAGGTCTGCGACAACCAGCTGCACCCCGAGCGGCCACCCCGCGAGTTGCGTGGTGATGTAGGCGGCTGCTGACTCGTTGAGCAGCACTCCTTGATCTGCAGCAACACGGAGGGTCTCGTTCGCGGTGAAGCCGAGCGTGCCGGAATCGATGGTGACGGCGTGCAGCGGCGCCGCAGTCCGGGCGGAGGCTGCAGGATAGAGCGACCGTGCCGACGTGATCAGACGCAGGTTCTCGGTTCTCTGCAAGAGCCACAATAGGGAATCGAACGTCTCGGGGTCTGCCGAGTAGTCAACGTCGTCGATGACCAGCGTGATCGGCTCAGGCAGCGCCCGGAGCAGGTTGAGCAGCGTGGTTCTTGTGAGCTGCCCACTGTCGCCGTGCGTCGTCGGTACGGCGGCCGGCAGCAACCCGGCGTGCTCGATCGCGCCCCGTATCCAGGCCCACAACGTGGCACTGCCCGGTTCCACTTCAGAGGCAGAAAGCCAGGCGACACGGGCACTGCGAGCTCGACTGGATGTCACCCACTCAGCCAGGAGGGAAGTCTTCGCCCAACCCCGACCAGCCTGAACTACGACAAGGCGCCCAGAGTCCGAGGAGTCCACCGCCTCGATCAGTCGAGCGCGGTGAACCGTATTGGGGTACGTCGGCACCCTGAAGGGACCTGACATCATCGACGCAGTGACCATGAACAAGTAGCGGGCAATTTACTCGTTTTCTTCCGGAGCACCCGCATCATTGCGCCGGGTTGGTGCTTCGGACAGCTTACTATCGAGATGTCAATGGGGTACAAGGGTGTTCCGTCATAATGAGTCTCCGTCGTGCTGGCCGATGGGCCCAGCTGGGTTCTTTCGCGGGCGGTAGGTGGGAACTGTACCCCGTTCGGGGATATTTGCGGGTGAAGAAGCGGGTGATTGGCAGTGCTCGCAGAAGGCGCTGTACCCCGACCCCCGATATATTTGCGACGTAGGTTCACAGCAGTGAACCTGCGCCTTGCGCGAGACGGACGCTGCACGGCGTTGGACCCCCCTTCACGGCAGCTCCGTCGGTCTTGACCTGATCAACCGAGACCGAAGGGCGCCCTCCATTCGGGTTGTGAGGGCGCCCTTTCTGCGTACCCGGTGCCGCTTCGCGCGAGGCCAGCGCTACGGGTCTTGCGTTGTGGCCCTGTCGCGGCGGATCTCGTCCGCCTTGGAGGAGCGCCGGCGCGGTTCGGGTAGTTGATCCACGCCGATGCCGGTGATGAGTTCCCCGGGGTCTGTGCCCAACGCATCCGCGAGCCTGATCAGGTTGTGGAAGGTGACGTTTCGGAGTCCCCTCTCCACCTGACCGATGAAGGTCCAGTGAAGGTTTGCGAGTTCAGCCAGGGTTTCCTGGCTCGCCCCCATGGCTAGTCGCATGCTGCGAACACGCTTCCCGAGAGCAATCGTGGCAGCTGACTTAACCGGCGACTCTTTGGACTGCCGTTTCGATTGGGCCATGCCCTAAACATAGATCGTTGCGAACCACCATGGGTTACCGATGGTTCATCAGCTGGTAATAGTGGTCGACCACGGTCGACAACCATGCGAGCACGCCGGCTGGCTCTTCGTGCCGAAGGTACACGCGGGCGACTTCCCTGCCGTTGACACGGTTGAAACGCACGCGTGCCTGGGGGGAGACGGCACGCACGAAGAATCGGATCTCGGCCCTCGCGCGAACGAGATCCCTGTCTCGACTCGGCCTGACAAGCTGGAGCGGGTCCATTGCAGGCCGGGTGCTTCGTGGTCGTACCTGAGTGATGGCCATTGGCTCCTCCGGCATGGTCATCGGCGATTGCCGATGCACCAATATACTATACTTATATGCTTTAGACCCTAGACACTCTCACCCGCCCAATGGAGCCCAGTTGAACCCCCAGGAAAACGTCATCGAGTTTCGCCGCACCATGCGCGGTTACGATCCCTCCGATGTCGACCGAATCGTCGAAGAACTGAATGAGCGGCTCGACAAGTACAACGCCGAGCGCGTTGAGAGCGCCCGTACCATCCAGAGGCTCCGTCAAGAGCTCGCGGAAGCCCACGAGCGTGCCGCGCGCGTCAAGCCGTCTTTCTCAGAGCTCGGCACCGCGTTCGAGGAGACGCTGCGAGTCGCAGAGACGCAGGCAACCAAGATGCTCAGCGAGGCGACGGATGAGGCCAACGAGGTGCGTTCCAAGGCGCAGGCCGAGGCAAACCGCATCCTGGAGCACGCAGCAAAGCAGAGCCGGGCCATCGTTGACGAGGGGCGAAGCTCCGTCGAGGAGATGCGCCTGGAGGCAGAATCCGACATTGCTCGCAGCCGCCAGCAGGTGGATGACGAAGTGGCGAAAGCGCGAAACGCGCGAGCCCGCGCCGAGCGCAGCAGCGCCACCATGATCTCGCAGGCGGAACGGCAGATCGCGCAGCTGCAGGCCGAGGCCAGTCGCCAGGCAGAACAGGTGAAGCGCGAAGCCGCAGACATGCTCCACGACGCGCAAGAGAAGCTGGTCTCGACTGAGGCCTCGATCAGGGTGCAGATGGAAGAGGCCGAGCTTGCTCGTCAATCCATCCATGAGGAGGCCGAGCGCTACGCGCAGAAAGCTTACGCCCAGGCCGACGCCCACGTCGAGAACGCGTCGAAGCGAGCGGCAGCAGTCACTCGAGAAGCAGAGACCCTGCTCGCGAACGCCGAGCAGCGTGCAGAGGCCGAGCTGCAGGAGGCGCGGGAGCAGGCAGAGAGACTGCTTGCCCGAGCCGCGGCACGCGCGAACGCCGTTCACCGCGACACCGACGAGCTGGTTGCAGCCATGCTCAATGACAGCGAGCTTCAGTTGATCGACTTCCGCCGGCAGCAGGCGCGGTTGAAGGAGTACGTCGACCAGGTGCGGGAGCTGGCCTCAGGCTACGAGCCGGCTGCACCCGTCAACTACGCCGTGCAGGCGCGCAGCATCACCGCGTAGCTCGCGCGCACACGGGCTCGCGCGCAGGGCTCAGTCGGTGCCGAAGTCGAAGGCGGCGCCCTCGAGAGCGCGCTCGGCGGCATCCGTCGCCTCGCTCTGCTCGACACCCGCAGCGATCTCGTCGGCACCGCCGCTCTCAAGGCTGCCCATGAGCTTCGCCGTCTCGCCGGTGACGATCCCCTGGCTCACGTACTGTTCGAGGCGCATGCGGGAGTCGGCGATGTCGAGGTTGCGCATGGTCAGCTGCCCGATGCGGTCCTCTGGGCCGAAGGCGGCGTCGCCAACGCGCTCCATCGACAGCTTGTCGGGGTGGTAGCTGAGGGCGGGCCCCTCGGTGTTCACAATCGTGTAATCGTCGCCACGGCGCAGGCGCAGCGTCACCGAACCGGTGACGGCAGACGCCACCCAGCGCACGAGCGACTCGCGCAGCATGAGCGACTGCGGGTCGAGCCAGCGGCCCTCGTACATGAGGCGGCCCAGGCGACGACCCTCCTGATGGTAGTTCGCCACAGTGTCTTCGTTGTGGATGGCGTTAAGCAGGCGCTCGTAGACGATGTGCAGCAGGGCCATGCCCGGGGCCTCGTAGATGCCTCGGCTCTTCGCCTCGATGATGCGGTTCTCGATCTGGTCAGATACCCCGAGACCGTGGCGACCGCCGATCGCGTTGGCCTCGTGAACCAGAGCGACGGCATCCGCGAACTCCCTGCCGTTGATCGCGACCGGGCGACCGGCCTCGAAGGTGACAGTGACCTCCTCGGTGGCCACCTCCACGTCGTCGCGCCAGGCGGCGACGCCCATTATCGGCTCGACGATGTCGACCCCCGCGCTCAACTCCTCCAGGTCTTTGGCCTCGTGCGTGGCGCCCCAGATGTTCGCATCCGTGCTGTACGCCTTCTCGGTCGAGTCGCGGTAGGGGAAGCCGTGGGCCACCAGCCACTCGCTCATCTCCTTACGGCCGCCGAGCTCGTTCACGAACTGGGCGTCGAGCCACGGCTTGTATATGCGCAGGCGCGGGTTTGCCAGCAGGCCGTAGCGGTAGAAACGCTCGATGTCGTTGCCCTTGTAGGTGGAGCCGTCGCCCCAGATGTCGACGCCGTCCTCCTTCATGGCGCGCACCAGCATGGTGCCGGTCACGGCACGACCGAGCGGGGTCGTGTTGAAGTACGACTTGCCGCCGCTGCGGATGTGGAAGGCACCGCACTGCAGGGCGACCAGGCCCTCCTCCACGAGGGGCGCCTTGCAGTCGACCAGGCGCGAGAGCTCAGCGCCGTACTCGGTCGCCCTCGCCGGAACGGATGCGATGTCGGGCTCGTCGTACTGGCCGATGTCGGCCGTGTAGGTGCAGGGCACAGCGCCCTTCTCGCGCATCCACGCCACAGCAACAGAGGTATCGAGACCGCCGGAGAAGGCGATCCCCACGCGCTCACCGACGGGAAGACCAGACAGAACTTTCGACATGACTCAAGAGTATTGCGTCCACGCAACATCCTGCACCACGGGCGGATTCGACCCCGAAGGCCTCCTGTCACGGGGGCTTCGGTAGACTGAAGTGCAATCCCCCACCTCGAACGAAGGGATCACCCATGCCTGCAATCGTGCTGATCGGCGCCCAGTGGGGCGACGAGGGCAAGGGCAAGGCCACCGACCTCCTCGGTGACCGCGTCGACTACGTCGTCAAGTTCAACGGCGGCAACAACGCCGGCCACACGGTGGTCGTCGGCGACGAGAAGTATGCGCTGCACCTGCTGCCGTCGGGCATCCTCTCGCCCGGGGTCGTCCCCGTCATCGCCAACGGCGTCGTCGTCGACATCGAGGTGCTCTTCGAAGAGCTGGATGCGCTCAGCGAGCGGGGCGTCGACGTCTCCAGGCTGCTGGTCAGCGCCAACGCACACGTCATCACGCAGTACCACCGCACCATGGACAAGGTCACGGAGCGCTTCCTCGGCAAGCGCCAGATCGGCACCACCGGTCGCGGCATCGGCCCGACCTACGCCGACAAGATCAACCGCGTGGGCATCCGCATCCAGGACCTGTTCGACGAGAACATCCTTCGCCAGAAGGTGGAGGGTGCGCTCGACCAGAAGAACCATCTGCTGGTGAAGATCTACAACCGCCGTGCCATCACGGTCGACGAGATCGTCGACGACCTGCTGCAGTACACCGAGCGGCTGCGCCCGATGGTCGCAGACACCGGACTCGTGCTGAACCGCGCGCTCGACGACGGCAAGATCGTGCTGTTCGAGGCCGGGCAGGCCACGATGCTGGATGTCGACCACGGCACCTACCCGTTCGTCACCTCATCGTCTGCCACCTCAGGCGGTGCAGCAACCGGCTCGGGAGTCGCCCCGAACCGCTTCGACCGGGTGATCGGCGTGATCAAGGCGTACACCACGCGAGTGGGGGCAGGGCCGTTCCCCACCGAACTGTTCGACGAGTCCGGCGACTTCCTGCGCGAGGCGGGTGCCGAGTTCGGCACCACCACGGGGCGCCCGCGCCGCTGCGGCTGGTACGACGCCCCGATCGCCCGCTACACCGCCCGGGTCAACGGGGTGACAGACTTCGTGCTCACCAAGCTCGACGTGCTCACCGGGCTCGAGCAGATTCCCGTGTGCGTCGCCTACGACGTTGACGGCGTGCGGTACGACGAGATGCCCGTCAACCAGTCCGACTTCCACCACGCGGTTCCCGTGTACGAGAACTTCCCGGGCTGGAGCGAAGACATCACCGGGGCACGCCAGTTCTCCGACCTGCCGCAGACGGCGCAGGACTACGTTCTTGCCCTCGAGGCGATGAGCGGCTCGCGCATCTCAGCGATCGGCGTCGGCCCCGCCCGCGACGCGATCGTCGTGCGCCACGACCTCGTCGGCTGACGCCGCGGCACCACCCGCCGCGCCCGCCGCACCCGCCGCGCCCAACAGGCCCGCCGTGCGGCAGGCCCGTCGCACCCGTCGCACCGAACAGTCCCAACAATGACGGTGTTTGTCGACGGCGACGGCCGATGTAGCGGCGTCATGGTCGACAAACACCGTCATCGTGGCGAGCACCGTACGTCGGACTTTGCCGTTCGACCCCACAGGCTGCCACACTGCATAGGTGACTGCCACGCGCCCAGAACCCGCACCCCTCGTCGGCGCCTTCATCCGTCTCGACCCGCTCACAGCAGAAGACCTGCCCGCCCTGTACCGAGCAATCGGGCATCCGGTGATCTTCAGTTGGGGCTACGGGGGCGGGCTCGCCAACTACCGCGACACCGAAGAGGGTTTCGTTGAGTGGGCGCTCGGGCACTACCGCTTCGCCGACGGCATCCCGTTCGCCGTTCGTCTTATCGGCGGCCCGCACGACGGTGAGCTGGTCGGCACCACCACGCTCGCCGACTTCGATCTGCGGCGAGAGTCGACGCACATCGGGTGGACGGCATACGACCCGCGCGTCTGGGGAACAGCGGTGAACGCGGAGGCCAAGCTGCTGCTGCTCGAGTTCGCCTTCGCGCACGGCTTCGGGCGCGTGAAGATCCAGACCGACGAACTGAACGCGCGCTCGCGGGCGGCCATCGCCGGAATCGGTGCAACGTTCGAGGGAGTGATTCGCCGCGAACAGCCGCGGGCGGACGGCACCTGGCGCGACACGGCTGTCTTCTCGGTTCTGGCCGACGAGTGGGCGGAGGTTCGCCGCACCCTCGAGGAGCGCCTCGACCGCTACGAGGGCCGCCCGGTGCTGTACCGCACGCGCCTGGTCTAGCCGTCTCGTCCGCACCTGATTCGAGTAGCGTTGTCCCAGGAGGAACCATGACCCCCAACGATGCACCCGCCCGACTCCTCAGCCTGCGCCAGAGCATCGACAACGTCGACGCCGCCATCATCCACATGCTCGCCGAGCGGTTCAAGTTCACGCAGGAGGTTGGTCGGCTCAAGGCGAGCGCGGGTATGCCGCCATCAGACCCCGACCGCGAGAAGGTGCAGATCGCGCGCCTACGGATGCTCGCCGAGGAGTCGCACCTCGACCCGGAGTTCGCCGAGAAGTTTCTGGGCTTCATCGTCGCCGAGGTGATTCACCACCACCAGCGAATCGCAGACACCGGAACCATCGACGCTCAGTGAGGGTGGTATCGCTCGCAGGCAGTAATGTCGGTCTGTGAAAGCAAATCTGGCGCTGCTGCGCCAATCGACCACCCTGCTGCAATTCCTGGGCATGGGGCTCATCTGGGGCTCCAGCTTCCTCTTCATGAAGGTGGCCCTCACCGGGGTCGCGTTCACCCAGATCGCGTGGTCGAGGGTGATCCTCGGCGCGATGGTGCTCGGTATTGTCGTGCTGGTCGGGCGCTACAAGCTGCCGAAGCAGCCGATGGTGTGGCTGCACTTCGCGGTGATCGCGGTGTTCAACTGCATCATCCCGCACCTCCTGTTCGCGTGGGCCGAGCAGCACGTCTCATCGAGCCTCGCGGCCATCTACAACTCGATCACCCCCATCGCCACTGCGGTCATGGTGACGCTCGTGTTCCACGTCGAGAAGCTCACGAACAACCAGATCATCGGCGTCGTCGTCGGCATCATCGGCGTGTTCGTCGTGATCGGCCCCTGGCAGGAGGGTGCCCTCGAGGGTGACATCCTGGGGCAGGCCGCCTGCATCGCCGCCGCGAGCAGCTACGGTGTTGCGACCGCCTACCTGCGCAAGTTCATCAGCCACCGCCCCATCCCTGGCACGGTCGTCGCGTTCATGAACATCGGGATGGCGGCGGGCATCATGATCCTGCTGACCCCGGTGATGGCGTTGCACCCCGTGCGCCTCGACTTCTGGGTGGTCACGTGCCTGCTTCTGCTCGGCGGTCTCGGCTCCGGGCTCGCATACATCTGGAACATCGCGGTGCTGCGGGCGTGGGGCCCGACGAGCTC
>Ga0180215_1001957_pt1 | contig 21556 bp, 18 predicted proteins | sample eDN3rd37CBELigBY_FD_128871 | JGI IMG/M metagenome (GOLD analysis project Ga0180215, IMG submission 128871) | Enriched backyard soil microbial communities from Emeryville, California, USA - eDNA 3rd pass 37_C BE-Lig BY (version 2) (version 2) | ecosystem: Environmental > Terrestrial > Soil >... | reverse complement strand
TTATGAAATCAGGTGTATTAGCACCATTTAATCAGAAAATGCAACAAAGTTCTGTATTACCAACTAACTCTATTGCTGATACATTCGGCATTAATCATTGGTTTATTATCATTCCATTTGTAGTAATTGTTGCTTTCATTTTATATAAACAATTAACAAAACCAAAAGTTGCTATTCCATCGTTGAAAGCTAAACGTACAGGCTTAGCACATCTATTATTTGAAAAACGTTGGAATCCGTTTGCAACAGCAGCTTTAATAGGTGTTATTGCACTTATCGCTTGGCCATTAAGTGCTGCAACAGGCCGTGTATTTGGTCTTGGAATTACAACGCCTTCAGCAAATATTCTTCAATATTTAACGACTGGAGATAACTCGTTTATTAACTGGGGAGTCTTTTTAGTATTAGGTATTTTTGCAGGATCATTTATTGCCGCAAAAGGTAGTAAAGAATTCCGTTTTAGAATGCCAGATGTTAAAACTGGTATAAACAGTTTTATTGGCGGTAATTTAATGGGCGTTGGTGCTAGTCTTGCAGGTGGTTGTTCAATTGGGAATGGCTTAGTGATGACTGCAGTAATGACTTGGCAAGGTTGGATTGGATTAGTCTTTATGATTTTAGGTACATGGACAGCATCTTATTTTGTTTATGTTCGTCCACGTCAGAAAGCTAAAGCTGCGAAGTTAAAAGAGCAAGTAGCAGCAGTCTAAATTAGGAGGAAATTGTGATGATAAAAAAATTGGAAGTATTAGGTATGGTTTGTCCATTTCCTTTAATTGAAGCACAAGAAGCAATTCAAGAGCTTAATTCTGGTGATGAATTAGTAGTAGATTTTGATTGTACTCAAGGGACTGAATCGATTCCTCGCTGGGCAGCAGAAGCAGGGCATACGGTAACGAATTTTGAACAAGTTGATGAAGCGGCTTGGACAATTACAATTCAAAAGAAATAATAAAGCGACTACTAAATAATAGAACCCTATTATGTAATTGAAAAATTACGTAATAGGGCTCTTTTTGTTCTATCTAGTTTTTCCAAGTACCATCAATAAATATTTATTCAGCATTTGGATAGATCATCTTACTTGGATCAATATATTGCTCAAATTGTTCTTCAGTTAATAATTCAAGTGCTAATGCAGCTTCTTTTAAAGTTGTACCTTCTTTATGTGCCTTTTTAGCAATTTTAGCAGCATTTTCGTATCCGATATATGGATTTAATGCAGTAACAAGCATCAATGAGTTTTCTAAATTACGCTCTAAAACTTCAGTATTCGGTTCAATTCCAATCGCACAATTGTCATTGAATGACTTCATTGCATCTGCAAGTAATCTTGCTGATTGTAAGAAGTTATAAATGATGACAGGTTTAAATACGTTTAATTCAAAGTTCCCTTGGCTAGCTGCAAACGCGATCGTAGCATCGTTCCCAATAACTTGAGTTACTACCATCGTCATTGCCTCAGATTGTGTAGGGTTAACTTTCCCTGGCATGATTGAACTTCCTGGTTCATTTTCAGGAATTGTAATTTCTCCAATACCACTACGTGGTCCACTTGCTAACCAACGAACGTCATTTGCAATTTTCATTAAGTCAGCTGCTAAAGCTTTTAATGCTCCGTGCACTGTAACGATCTCATCATGGCTAGTAAGAGCATGGAATTTATTTTCAGATGACTTAAATGTTTTACCAGTGATTGTGCTAATTTCTTCTGCAACCATATCCCCGAATTTCGGATGGGCATTTATTCCTGTACCAACAGCAGTACCACCTATTGCAAGATCTTTTATGAATTCTGTTGTTACTTGAATCATCTTTTCTGATTTTACAAGCATATGGTGCCATCCGCTAATTTCTTGCCCTAGAGTTAATGGCGTTGCGTCTTGTAAATGTGTGCGCCCAATTTTAATAATATCTTTAAAGGCGTCAGATTTATCTTTTAATGTATCTTTTAAAATTTGAAGTCTAGGTAGTAAATAATCTTCAACAGCTTCGACCGCTGCAATATGGAGTGCAGTTGGAAATGTATCGTTAGAGCTTTGAGATTTATTTACATCATCATTTGGATGAATACGATCTTTTGAGCCTTGCGCTTCAAGTAATTGATTTGCACGGTGAGCAATAACTTCATTCACATTCATATTAGATTGTGTACCGCTACCTGTTTGCCAAACAACTAATGGGAACTCATCATCCCATTTACCTTCAAGAATTTCATCAGCAGCAGATACAATTGCATTTGCTTTTGTTTCTGAAAGTTTACCTAATTTCTTATTCGTAATTGCAGCAGCTTTTTTTAAGATTGCAAAGGCACGGATAATTTCGATTGGCATTTTTTCATTACCAATTTGAAAATTCTCTTTACTTCTCTGAGTTTGAGCACCCCAAATCTTATCCGCTGGAACGCGAACTTCACCTAAAGTATCTTTTTCAATACGATAATCCATTCTATCAACTCCCAAAAATAAGTATATGTAGATTATGCCTAAAAAAATCACTTAATAATAGTAAAAAGGATTGTAACCATTGAAGTTGTAGTTCTTTATATGCGAATTGCGAGTATTTTTTGTTTAAAAAGAGCAAAACAAATAATAACAGAGAATAAAATCTTTGAGATATAATTTGGGGGAGTACAGCTCAAAGATTATCTTCATATATAATGAAAATCATTATTTATTAGAACGTCAAATAATTCTTTCATAAAATACGAAACACCACATGATCAAGAAAGCATAGAGCTTTACAAGAACAAGTGGTGTTCTTAACCTGTTTTCAATTCATTTCACTCCAAAATCAAATGATTTTTACGTAAAAATCTTGTCCATTGTTTATTGAAGATACAATCGATCCATTTTTATCTAAATAATAGTTAGCAATGGCTTTTGCTAATCCTGAATAGCCATTTAAAAGTATCTCCTGCTGAATGGGTTTACCTGGATTATGAAACTCAAAATATAACCTAATATCCTGTGGCATGTCATTTAAGATTTGTTCGAAGTCCTTTAAAGGGATATGAATTCCACGAGTATAGCGACATTCCCTTCTATAAGTATCATGCGATACATTAACAGGCTTTGATTCTAATACAATTTGGACATCCTTCATGTAAACAACTCCTCTTCTATAATTTTACTAGGTAAATAGTTATAACAATTATAGCAAAATTTCTTTATATTATCAGAAAATTTTGTCAAAGGGGAGATTTATATAGAAGATTTATATTTTAAAGTCACCAATCAGATTGTTGAATCTCTTCTGCAATAACTTGGAGATCATAAGCATTTACAATAATTATTTCATAATCGTGATTTTCAGCAAACTTATCGGCCAATCGTTTCAAATATTTAGGGGATCCTTCATTTTCCTCATCGTAAATTAATAATAGGGCATCTGTATTTTGAATGATAAATTTATCTTTCTCAGTAAATTGCCAAGGTGCTTCATATGGCCTTTTCGTTACGCTCGTAACAAAATCTGCTTGACCAATGATATAAGAGTATTTTTGTTGTTTTACCTCATTCCAATTTTTTTCTTGCTCTAAAAATGGCGTGATGATGGAATACTTTAAAAATGTAAACTCTTTTCGTAGTTCAATAACAACTTCTGCAGTCCACGTTTCTACTCCTTGACCACCGCTAATTATGACCCATTCAAGGCCGTCATCTAGTAATTTTCTTAACTCATTTTCAATTGCTTTTTTAATAATCTGAATGCCAGGATGCTTATCGTTAAAAATGCCCAATTCATGCGCACGGTAACCTGAAACATAAATGGTTTTAATCATGATAACTTTCTCCTTGTACCTTTCTTTACTACATACTATAAATGATTTGAGTAGGAAACACGAAAAAAGAGGTTATTCGATCAATGTACGAATAACCTCTTAGATGTTTGGTTAAGCAAAAACCTTTTTGATTTGTTCTATTGCCCAATCGAGTTCTTCCTTGCTAATCACTAAAGGTGGGGCAAATCGTATAACGTAATCATGTGTTTCTTTACATAATAGGCCTAAGCCCATTAGTTCTTCACAATATTTTCGTGCAGGTTCCGTTAGCTCAACACCAATAAACAACCCTTTTCCACGTACTTCTTTAATGACGGGATTGTTAATTGTACTTAATTGTCCTTGGAAGTAGTTTCCTAATTCTAAAGATCGTTCAGTTAACTTCTCCTCTTCGATTACTTCTAAAGAAGCAAGAGATACAGCACAAGCTAATGGGTTTCCGCCAAAAGTAGATCCATGAGAACCAGGATTTAATACGCCAAGGATATCACTATTAGCACAAACAGCAGAGATTGGCATTACCCCACCGCCAAGTGCTTTCCCTAGGATAATGACATCTGGAGTTACTTCATCCCATTGGTGAGCAAATAGTTTACCTGTACGAGAAAGTCCAGTTTGAATTTCGTCAGTAATGAATAATACATTATTCTCTTTACAAATTTGTTCTGCTTCTTTTAAGAAACCTGCTGGAGGTATTACAATTCCGGCCTCACCTTGAATTGGTTCAACGATGAATGCAGCAGTATTTGGAGTAATAGCTGTTTTGAGTGCTTCAATATCCCCATAAGGAATTAATTTAAATCCTTCAAGCATTGGACCAAAACCACGTTTGTATTCTGACTCGGATGATAAGGAAACAGCCCCCATTGTTCGACCATGAAAGTTGCCATTACAACCAATAATTTCAGCTTTATTATTTTCTACTCCCTTTACTTCATAAGCCCAACGACGAGATACCTTAATTGCAGATTCAACAGCTTCCGCACCAGTGTTCATTGGTAAAATCATGTTTTTACCCGTCAATTCAGTTAGTTTTTCGTACCAAGGGCCAAGTTGATCATTATGAAACGCACGTGACGTTAAAGTAACACGGTCTGCTTGGTCTTTTAATGCTTGAATGATTTTTGGGTGACGGTGACCTTGGTTGACTGCTGAGTATGCAGAAAGCATATCCATATATTTAGTGCCTTCAGGATCTTTTACCCAAACTCCTTCGGCTTCAGAAACTACGATCGGTAGTGGATGATAATTGTGTGCACCAAATTTTTCAGTTTTTTCTATTAGGTTAGTAGATGTTTTGTTAGTCAAAGTAATTCCTCCCTATTATTAATAAATGTCTTGCATCTGAAAATGTGTGGACCCAAATCGAAGCAACAACCGATTAAGTGTTTTTAATACCCACCATTCATTTATTTCTATTACCAATTAAAAAACCCTTTAAATTATGAAAGGCATTCGATAAATACATATTTCCTAAAATATCCTGTTAACCAATTAACGTATTACTCCGAGAGTGGATTTAAGGTTGGCTTCCTTGTAACAATGTTAAAAATATTACTAATCATGCTTAATATCTGATGATGAATTTCCGCTAAATCTTGTACTGTTTTCCCCTCATAGTCTTCCAACCACTCTTGAAAAAGACCTAAAATTGCAGAGGTGAAAAATGCTGAAAAATATTTATTAAATTCCTTATCAGCAAGAATAGGGGAATATTCAGCCAAGCGTGCAACAATCGTGTTTCTAAAAATATCCTTCACTTTATTTGAAAAGGAAGGGTCGCCTTGATTTCCAAGAATCGCTCTTATTGCAACAGCATTATCTAGTATAAATTCATAGATTCCTAAAAATGGTGAATAAATTTTTCGCTGTTGTATGGAAATAAATATTTCAGATGGGGCAATATTATTCATTTTTTCTTGTAGTTCATCTAATAGTTGGACTTGTATTTTTTCCATACAATCAAATTTATCCACATAATGTAAGTAGAAAGTACCTCGATTAATACTTGCACGTTCAGCAATTTTCTTTACAGATACATTTTGAAATCCTTCTTCTTGTACTAAGTCAATAAAACACTTTTGAATATCATGCTTTGTTTTTTGTGCCATATGTTCATGAACAGTTCCCATATGTTCTCTCCAATCACTTAACAGTTATTGTAAATGTGTTTATTGTATTTGCCAATATGCTACTCTAAAATGAACTTACAATCAACATGTTGTTTATTAATTGGGTAAGGATGTGTTGTAAATAATGAATGTAATCAACCTTCAACATGTTTCAAAAAGTTTTAAAAAAAGGCATGTTATTAAACCGACTACGCTATTTATTGAAGAAAAGAAAATTTTTGGCCTATTAGGACCTTCTGGTTGTGGGAAGACAACATTGATTAAACTGATTGTTGGCATGTTAAAAGTAGATTCAGGTGAAATTACGGTATTAGGAAAACAAGTGCCAAATGCCTCTTTACTTAGGGAAATTGGCTACATGGCACAATCTGATGCGCTTTATTCAGAGCTGACAGGGGAGCAAAATCTAGAGTTTTTTGCAAAGTTATTTGGTTTTTCAAAGAGTGAAAGAAAAGATCGTATTCAATACGCAGCAAATATAGTACAACTTACAGAAGCTTTAAAAGTACCTGTTTCATCTTATTCAGGTGGTATGAAGCGCAGATTATCTTTAGCGATTGCACTGATTCAAAATCCAAAAATATTAATTTTAGATGAACCCACTGTGGGTATTGATCCCTTACTAAAAAAATCAATATGGAATGAGTTAGAGAGATTAAAAGATGAAGAGGATAAAACCATTGTAATTACGACTCATGTTATGGATGAAGCAGAAAAGTGTGATTATCTAGCTATGATGCGTGATGGTGAATTGATTGCAACAGGAGAACCAACAGAGCTAAAAGCGCAATATAACGCACAGAACTTTGATGAAGTGTTTTTAAAAATCGGGGGTGATCTGTAATGCGAATACTTGCTTTAATCAGTCGAATTATACAGCAGCTCCGAAAGGATAAACGAACATTAGCATTGTTATTTGTGGCACCGTTACTAGTATTAACGCTTATGTATTTTATTTTTGATTCAGAGGCAAGCGATTTAACACTCGTCGTTACTGATGTAAACAATAGAGTAATAGAATTACTAGACGAATCTGATTTTGATATATCCAAGGAAGAGACTTACTCTATTGAACAAATGACAGAGGAGAAAATGGATGGTTGGTTACATATGGAGGAAGATGAGTTAGTTCTCTCCTTATTAAATGATCAACCCTCACGATCTGGATCTGTAAAAGTGTTATTAGCTCAAACCTTTAATGTTGGAAATGTGGCAGCGAATCCTTCCATTAATACTGAGTATGTATATGGAGATGAGGAAACAAAAATTTTTGATATATTTAGTCCAATGCTAGTTGGATTTTTTGTGTTCTTCTTCGTATTTTTAATTGCAGGGATTGCTTTATTAAATGAAAGAACAAGTGGCACCTTAGAAAGATTGTTAGCAACACCGATAAAACGATTTGAAATTGTAACTGGTTATGTAATCGGTTATGGTTTGTTTGCATTAATACAAACGATTATTGTTGTACTGTATTCCGTAAATGTTTTAAATATCGTTTTAGAAGGATCTATTTGGCTAGTCTTACTTATTAATATATTAGTTGCATTTGTTGCTTTGTCACTCGGAACGTTACTATCTAGCTTTGCATCTTCAGAATTTCAGATGGTGCAATTTATTCCGTTAGTTATTGTTCCTCAAGTTTTCTTTTCGGGTATATTCCCTATTGAAGGGATGGCAGAGTGGCTACAACAATTGGGGAAAATTATGCCTCTCTATTATGCCTCGGATGCGCTAAATGGTGTCATGTATAAAGGGTTTACCTTTAGCGACATTACTTTTGATTTACTAGTATTACTTTGTTTTGCCGTCGTCTTTATAATCCTAAATATCGTAAGCTTAAAGAAGTATCGATCCATTTAAAGAAAAGGTGATAATAGAAAAAAATAAAGCATTTTTCATTGTAGATTGTACTCTTATGATCATGTGACGTTCGTTTCCGATGCAGGCTTCGCTTTCCGCAGCGACCCTCGTGCCCTCACTAGTAAACTATGCGAGGTCTCGATTTGCTCTTTTATCCTGCAGGAGTCTCAGCCTGCCTCTCCAACGAACGACTTCCTAATAGTAAGAGAGCATTTTATTATCATATCTAAACTTCACTTCTTTTAGAGTATAACCTTGTCCCACCCTCACCCTCTGCTTTCAATCCGTTGTTTAGCGCCACGAAGTTGATCTTGAATGAATAAATCAATCATTTCGACCATCTTTTCAGGAGATTCATCCATTTCCCCTAATACCCAACTTTCCACAAGTGAACCGAGAGAAACCGTGAAAAAATGAGTGAGGAAAGACATATAATCCTTAGGGGCTTGTAGTTTTTCTCCAAACTCAAATACTACACGGCCAATAATGTTTTGAATATCCGAATAAAAGAACCTTTTTAAATGCCCCCGCCCAAGCGATTTTAAAGCACAAATAGAAATTTCGCGATTTTGATCTAGATAGATAAATAATTGTAACAACCCTTCCTGCCACACATCTACACTTTCATGAGCTGCTAATAATTGCAATGCTTCCTGTTGGAATGTCCATTTTAATAGCTCATAAATATCCTCGAAGTGATAATAAAAGGTTTGTCGATTTACGCCAGCTTTGTCTGTTAATTCGCGAATAGAAATTTTCTCAAGGGATTTAACTTTCATTAACTCCTTTAAGGCGGTAGCAAGTATTCGTTTTGTTTCAATACTACTTTTCAATTTATAACCTCGCTTTTTTAAACAGTTGCTTACCTATTGTCTATATTTTAATTGCTTTTGAAGTGTTAGGGTATTAATAGTTGCATCAAATATAACCTATTTTTAGGAAAGGAACTAGGTGATGAAAGTGAGAAATTGGCTAAATGTACGGACAGTGTCATTTATTTTTTGGGTACTTGTCTCCATTTTAATGATTGTGACAATGCCGAATTTAGATACACTTGTGCGTGAAAAAGGGCAGACAGAAATTCCCTCATACATGCAAAGCCAAGTAGCATCAAAATTGTTAACGGAGATGGAAGAGGAGGGTACTCAAACCTATCAGTTTATCGCTGTTTTTAATAGTGGAAACGAAAAAGCCTTAAGTGAAACTCAAAAGGAAGACATTGAAAAAGCGATAGAAACAGTAAGACAAAAAAGTGATTCCTTAGGTATTACGAATATTCTTGCTCATACAGATAGTGAGGAGACAGAGAAACAGTTAGTTGCTGAGGATGGAACGACAATCCTAACTCAAATATCAGTAGATGAACAAAAAGGAACAGTCGAAGAAGTTGCGCAAAGTTTAGAAGAATACACATCATTAGATTCAGTCGACTCTTATTTAACAGGTACAGATATTGTCCTAGATGACTTTGCAAAATCCTCACAAGAGGGGATTCAAAAAACGGAAATTATTGCAATTATCTTTATCCTAATTGTTTTAGTATTAGTATTCAGATCTCCTGTCGTGCCTATTATTTCATTAATTACAGTAGGGGTTTCTTATATAGTCTCACTTGGAATTGTGACGCAATTAGTTGATCGTTTTAATTTTCCATTTTCAAACTTTACCCAAGTATTCTTAATCGTCATCTTATTTGGAATCGGTACAGATTATAATATTCTGTTGTACACACGCTTTAAAGAGGAGCTTGGTAAACAAGGACATATTTTAAAGGCAATTACGGAAACCTATCGAACAGCTGGTCGTACAGTAATTTATAGTGGGATTGCTGTGTTTATTGGTTTTATGGCGCTTTATTTAGCAGAGTTTAGTTTATATCAAGCAACTTCAGCGGTAGCAATAGGTGTAGCAGTACTTTTAATTGTATTAATTACGTTAAATCCGTTTTTCATGGCTGTATTTGGTATTAAAATGTTTTGGCCAGCAAAAGCCATTAATGGCCATTCCGAAAATAAGCTTTGGCATTTCTTATCGAAGCATTCATTCTTCAGACCAATTGTTGCATTAGTTATGATTGCAGTAATCTCAGTACCTTTTATCATCAAATATTCAGGTGAATTAAATTACAATGATTTAGTGGAAATTAGCGATAAATATAAATCAAAACAAGCAATCACTGTTATTGAAAATCACTTTTCTGCAGGATTTTCATCTCCTACCAATTTGGTAATAAAAGCTGATGAATCTCTTGCCACACAAGAAGGATTAAAAGAAATTGATCAGTTAGTGGATGCAATTTCAAAGGTAGAAGGGGTTTCAGAAGTATATTCTGTTACGCGTCCAACTGGAGAGAGAATTTCAGACCTTTATATTGATGATCAAGTTTCTTCATTAAATAACGGGTTAGATAGTGCACAAGAAGGTATAGGAACTATCAATAAAGGACTATCAGAAGCAGAAACGGAACTTGATAAATTCGATGAAAATAGCTTTGATAGTGTAAATGATTTAATAAAGGGAACAGAAACGATGGAAAGTGGTGTTGGGCAATTAAGTAATGCCCTTAACCAGATTGTAAGTGGCTTTGAAGATGGTGCAGTAGGTGCAGAAGAAATTGCAACTAATTTAAGTTTAATAGAAGAAAATGTAGGTTTATTGAATGATGCCGCATCACAAATTCAAGTTGGCTATTCCCAACTGGCTACAGGTTTTAGTTCATTTTCTCAACTATTTACATCAATCAATCTAGCTTTGACAAGTATGAATGATGGATATGCAGCGATTGAACAATCGATGACGGCACTTATTCAATCAAACCCAAGTCTACAAACAGATCAAAATGTTCAAACTGCATTGCAAACGGCAATCGGTGCTCAACAAAATTTAGCACCCCTTATAGAACAGCTTGCAACATTAACCCCACAATATAATTTATCTGTTGAATCATTTAGTCAAGCAAATGAAGCTTTACTAAGCGTTACATCAGGTTTACAACAAATTGAAGATGGGGTAACAAAGCTTCAAAATGGAGCAGAAACTTTAGCGCAAGGTTTACAAACGGGCGTGGATGGTGCATCTCAAGTTGCAACGAAAACCTCTGACCTTGTAAAAGGAATTAATGCAATCAGCGACGGCCAAAAGCAACTTCAAACAGGGTTAACTGAACTTCAAGACAAGATGACGGTTTTACAGGATGGATTGTCACAAAGCACAAATGGCTTAACGGAAATTAATAATGGGCTAGCAGATGCGAAAGATTATTTAACGGGTTTAGGCGCTTCAAGTAAAGTTTTCTATATCCCACAAGATGTTTTAGAAGGGGAAGATTTTGCGGAAAGCTTAAATATGTATATGTCTGAAGATCGCAAGACAACAAGATTGATGATTATTTTAGATGTCAATCCTTATTCTAAAGAGGCAATGGGCGTAATTAAAGAAGTTGATGCACAGATTAAATCCGTATCTCAAAACTTAAGCTTCAGTGATGCACAGTTTGCACTTGGTGGAAAATCTGTTGTGAATGTTGATTTACAGCAAATGTCGAGTTCAGACTTTACAAGAACCATTACGATCATGTTAGTTGGGATCTTCCTTGTATTAATCATCATTACACGTTCAATTTGGCAACCAGTGGTGATTATTGGTTCCCTTATTCTAACCTACTTTACAACTTTAGGTATGACGGAGTTAATAAGTGAATATGTCATGGGTCAAAGTATATTAAGTTGGAATGTTCCTTTCTTTAGCTTTATCATGATTGTTGCCCTTGGTGTAGATTACAGTATCTTCCTCATGATGAGATATCGCGAAGTAGAAGAAAAAGGTGCAGAAGGTATCATTGAGGCTGCAAAACATATTGGTGGCGTTGTCTTATCTGCAGCATTAATTTTAGGTGGTACTTTTGCTGCTTTAATACCATCTGGCATATTAACATTAATGCAAGTTGCTGTATTTGTAATTGTAGGGTTAGTATTGTTAAGTATCGTTATGTTACCAATCTTTATGCCTGCAGTTATGGGCGGCTCTACGGGACTAACTAAAATATTTAAGAAGAAAAACAAGTAAAAAAACGAACGATTCCTTTGGCTAATTAACCTAAGGAATCGTTTTAGTTTTTAACGATATTACATGGCTTTTTCCAAACAAATGTAATAGCAATACTTAATATCATAACGGCTGTTGCAAATAAATAAGGATAATGGATATTAATATCGAATAGTATTCCTCCCACAATAGGACCAAAAATATTTCCAAGGCTAGTGAATGCAGAATTCATACCACCAACAAAGCCTTGTTCATTTCCTGCGGCGTTTTTGGATAAGTAGGAGGTAATAGCTGGAATTATTAAATCAAATCCTACAAACAAAATACATGAAGTGATGACGACAGCAAAGTAACTTTCTACAAACGTCATTACATAGACAAGAAAGGCAGATAAAATAAAACAATATCGAACAAGAATTATCTCTCCAAGCTTTCTTGCTAATCGATCAAAGAATAATACTTGTGCAATTGCTCCGACTAATCCACCACCAGTAACAATTATCGCAATATCAAATGGTGTGAAATGAAATTTATGGTCAACAAATAAGCTAAATAATGATTCAAACGCTGCTAAACCAAATGTCGAAGTGAAAAGTAAGAGAAGGGGAATGAAGTACAACTGTGCAAAAATTTGTTTTGGCCCAACCTTTTTTTCTCCATCAGTTTGTTCAGCTTGTAATTGTTCTGGTTCTTTTAAAAGGAAAAATGAAATAATAAACGCAATTGCAGCAAGCACTGATGCTGCAAAGAAGGGAGCTCTTGTTCCTAATCCTGCTAATAATCCACCAATTCCAGGACCAATGATAAATCCAGAGTTAATAGCAGCTGACATATATCCCAATATTTTTGGCCGAGTGTATTCGGATGTAATATCTGCAATAAAAGCAGTAACTGCAGGCATAATAAGTGCACTACCTATTCCACCAAGAGTTCTTGATATAAATAAAAGTTCGACAGTTTGTCCAATCCCAAATAAAAGTTCGGATAGACTGAAAATCAATAACCCTAAAAGAATCATTGGTTTTCGGCCAATTCGGTCTGTCCACTTGCCAGTAAATGGAGAAGCGATTAGCTGAGCTATAGCAAAGGCAGCTACCATATTTCCAACTACAGCACCATTAATATTCATCTCATTCATAATAGTAGGTAGTACAGGAATTACTAACCCAATACCAACAAAAGCAACAAATACATTAGAAAGTAAAAGAACTATGGTTACTTTTGAGTTTCGCGATTGCATGGTTCTTCTCCTTAAACTCAGTTTATGTATTTTTAAATTAACCGTAATTCTTATTATCATTCAAGGCACTAATCCACTAATGAAACAGGTAAAAGGATACCTATTAGCGGAGGTGGTCTAATAAGTATCCCGATAGAGGGGGAATTTTATATGGTTTATGTGGTAGTAAACAATTTAAGCCTAAAGGAAATACATATCTTATTTAAACGGATGTTTTCTTTTAATTTTCTTTAAAGGCATCCCATTAAAGTAATATTCCTTTGAATATTCGTGTTTTTCGTCATGTTTCTCATGACAGCATTTGCAACAAGGTTTGTTATGCTGTTCCTTTTTGTTGTGTACTTTATCGAATAGTGGCTCTAGATTTAAAAGATTGTGTTTGTAAAGTACGGACATTAATTCTCCTAACCAGATGTTGTCTGGCATTTCATAGCTATTTTTATGCATTTCCTCTGAAGAGGATTCTAATTCTATATGGTGTTTTTTACCTTCGTGGCATTTGCATGGTTTGTAATGCTTCTCTTCTTTATGGTGTTGAAACTGGAAGCTAGAAGAATAATCTTCATGATGTTTTGATGTTAAAGGATAATTTGGTTTAAATTTAATAAGGTGATCCATTTCCTCGTATTCATCATGTTTTTTCATACATTTACACTCAGGTTTGTCATGTTTTTTATTATGTTCTTTCCAGTCATGATGTTCTTTATCGTGATGTTTATTACATTTGCACTCAGGTTTTTCGTGCTTTTTATCATGTTCTTTCCAGTCATGATGTTTATTACATTTGCACTCACAACTACTAGAATCATCGTATTTATTGTCGTGCTTCCACCAGTCGTATTTATCTTTGTCATGCTTCTCTTTACATTTGCATTCATGATGAGGGGATTTTGGTTCTTTATCAAATTCAAATTTGCTTAATAATGCAATCAACAAATTTAATAACTGTTTAATAGAATGATGGTCATTCTTATAACTAGATGGTTCAAAATGTTGCTTTGTAAATTTTTCTTCTACGTTACTAGTGTAATCTGTTTTTCTCTTTCCGCACGAAGGACAGAATGTAGGTTCATGGTGATTTGGATAATTACTAGAACTCATTTCTTCACCTCCTTTTCGTAACATCATATTCGCATAATAGATTGATTGAATAGACGATTAGCCATTGTAATAAAAAATATGCTAATGTCTAACAGGCGTATATGAGGTATTTGTCTATTTTTAATTTAGTAAATTAGAAAAGTGGATAGAGGTTTGTATAGGTTAGTGTGAAAAGTAAAAAATGCAGTTGCTTAAAAAAAGCAACTGCATTTCATATTCTCTCATTTTGAAGTTCTGTGGTAATTGAGGAATTTTGCTGTCGATCACTAAAGAGCTTTCCAAACAGTAAGGTTGCAAGTGCAAAAATAACAATCAAGCCAGCAAACGTTAATGGTGCTTTAAAGCTATTAAACATTGATTCAAATCCACTTGCTAAAATTGGTCCAATAATTTGCCCAAATGCGTAGGCTGTAGTTAATACGGAAACGACTGCTCCACTTTGCTTTGGAAATAGTTCTCTTGCATAAGCTGTTGATAGTGATACAATTCCAACAAAAGTGAATCCAAAAAGTAATGCGGATAGCAATACACTCCAAGCAGTTTGTGAAAATACTGGCAGGAGAATTCCAATGATTTGAAGTATGTATGCAATTGTTAAAACTTTTACGGTAGACATTTTTGAAATCATTGCCATCCATATTGGTGCGGCTGGTGTTGCAGCAATTCCTGCAATGACCCAACTGAAACTTGCAAATGGTCTTAAACTTTCAATATTGTAAATAATATCGACTAAAAACGTTCCTGTAATAATGTAGCCTAACCCTTCAAGTCCATATGCAATCACTAACCATAGCATAAATCCTTTAAAGATCTTAGTTTCTCTAGTTTTCTCAACCTTTTCTCCATCACGAATAATTATTTTCTTCCAAAGAGTCATTGTTGTGAATAAGAACAATGATGATAATATTCCCAGACCAATCCATGTCCCCTCCCATGAAAATGAAGCTTCAATAAATGGAACAAGTAATCCCGAAATAGCAATTCCAAGGCCAATGCCTGAAAATACATAACCAGACCAACGACTCAATTGATGGGAAGCTAAATAGTCCATAATAATACTAGACGTTAAAACGAAAATAAAGCCGCCCGTAGCTCCTGCAATAAATCGTAATATAATCCAGATCACATAGGAATGAGTAATGCCCATGATTAGAATTGATAAGACATTAATTAGAACATTTAAAAGTAAAATATTTTTCTTATTTCGGTAAATGAATCCTGCACCAAGTGCTCCGACGAAGTATCCGATATAGTTACTAGAAGCTAAGTAACCGCCTAGTTCAAAAGATAACCCCTCATCAATTCGCATAAATGGCAGAATTGGTGTAAAAGCAAAGCGACTAATCCCCATAGCGACAACTAGAAACAAAATTCCACCTGTTAACACCCCAATGTGTTGCTTTGACATATAACAACTCCTTTATAGATAATATCCTATTTCTTCAATTTTTTAATTATTCTATTATTTTATCACTATATTAAGGGGTAGCAAGAATATCGGTTTGCAATTGTAACTAAATTTATTGCTTATTGCAGTACAATGATAAAAAGACCAAAAAACATACATACTATGTATTTGTATAAAAAGAAAACATATCTATATTTAAAGGGGCAAATTTAATATGAAAGTGACCGATATTACAATACGACATTTAAAAATGCGCTTAAAACATCCTTTTACTACTAGTTTTGGGTCATTTGAAGATAAAGAGTTTTTATTACTTCAAGCAACAGATGAATCAGGAACAATTGGCTTTGGTGAATGTGTTGCGTTTGATACACCTTGGTATACAGAAGAAACTGTTACAACGTGCTGGCATATGTTAGAAGACTTTTTAATTCCACTTGTTTTACATAAACAAATTTCTCATCCAGATGAACTGAGTGAACTATTTAAGCCTATCCGCAAAAATAACATGGCAAAATCAACAATCGATGGTGCCCTCTGGGATATTTACGCACAACAAACAAATCAATCATTAGCACAGGCTCTTGGTGGAAATAAAGAAAAAATTGAAGTTGGAATAAGTATAGGAATTCAAGAGACAATGGAAAAACAAATCGCTGTGGTGGACCAAGCTATAAAAAATGGATATAAGCGAATCAAAGTGAAAATTAAGCCAGGCTGGGATGTAGACCTAATCCATAACTTAAAAAAACACTTTCCAAATGTGCCATTAATGGCAGATGCCAATTCAGCATATACATTGAAGGATATCGAGTTATTAAAAAAATTAGATGAATACAATTTAATGATGATTGAACAGCCATTAGCTACTGATGACATCATTGATCACGCAAAATTACAAAAGCAAATGAAAACACCACTATGCTTGGATGAGAGTATTACTTCAGTAGAAGATGCACGTAAAGCAATCGAACTTGGAAGTTGTGGTGTCATCAATTTGAAAATAGGACGAGTTGGTGGATTAACAGAGGCTAAAAAAATCCATGACCTTTGCGAAGAGAATGGCATACCTGTATGGTGTGGAGGAATGCTAGAGGCGGGAATTGGTAGAGCGCACAATATTGCCTTAACGTCGTTATCAAACTTTGTATTACCAGGTGATACTGCAGGTTCAAGTCATTATTGGGAGGAAGATATTATTTCACCAGAAGTAATCGTCCATGATGGTTACATAACTGTTCCAAGTGGCATTGGAATTGGCTTTACACCAAATGATAAGGCAATTAATAAATTTACGTTGTCAACGAAACATTATCAATAATAAATCCCGTATCGTTTCACTTATTAAATAGCCTTTCAATTTTGAAATGAGGGAATTGATGAAAAACAGTTTGCGAATAGGACTAGCCTTTGTTGGATTAGTAGTAGGGGGTGGCTTCGCATCTGGTCAAGAAATGATGCAATTTTTTACGAGCTTTGGAATCTATAGTATATTTGGAACCATTTTAGCGACAATTGGATTTGCATTTTTAGGGATGAATATTGCTCAGATTGGCTATCGATTAAATACGTCCTCGCACAAGGAAGTTGTTTATTTTCTTTCTGGGCGTAAGATAGGGTCCATTTTGGATTTCTTTATAACTGTTTTTTTATTTTGTGTTACTGTTGCTATGTTTGCGGGTACTGCTTCTGCTTTTAGACAGATTTTCGGCTTTGATCCAGTTATCGGAAGTGCATTTATGGTGGTATTAACCGTATTTACATTAATGCTAAATATTAAAAGTATTATTAATGTCATAGCTTTGGCAATACCTTATTTGTTAGGACTTATGTTAATTATCTCAGTATTTTCAATACTTACGACAGATTTATCGTTAGCTGAACAAGCCGTTTTGGCTGATCAACAACGCTCTGCTGCTCCGAATTGGTTAACAGGCGCATTACTCTATGTATCTTATAATATCGCTTCAGGTGTGGCGATGATGACAGTTATTGGAAGTACGGCCCCGAGCAAAAGAGTTGCGGGTTGGGGAGGAATTTTTGGCGGTCTCTTTTTAGGAGTTCTAATACTATTAGTGAATATTGCTTTGTTTGCCAAAATCGATGTAATACAAGGAAAAGATATGCCAATTTTAGAGATTGCTTTTAATATTCACCCGATTATTGGAATACTAATGGCTATCGCTCTAATAGCTATGATTTATAGTACGGCTGTTGGTATGATGTATTCCTTTATTGTTCGATTCATCTCCCCAAAAGATAAAATATACCCACCAACCGTTGTGTTTTTTGGAATTCTTGGATTTCTTGCAAGCTTTGTTGGCTTTACAACTTTAGTTGGATCTGTTTATTCATTGATGGGCTATTTTGGCTTTGCAATTATAGCCGCCATTATTTTTACATGGGCAACAAAAAGAAACTAAACCCGTTAGCTAAACAGCTTTCGGGATTTTTTTAGTTTTTTGCACATTTTTTAGGGAGTAGTCATTAAATACAGAAGAAAATAAAATAGGGACATTTTCATTAAGTTGAAAGGGGAATAGTATGAACTTAAATTGGCAACCCAATGTAATGCCTTATATGAATTTGCAAATCCCACAAGGACAGACAATTGTATCTTATAAAATAGGGGACGTTACTGGTGATGGTTTCCCAGACCTAATATACATCACAGCAGAGAAGCAATCTGATTCGCCATTTTTAAAGAACATTACATTATTTGTGAAATACAGTAGAACAAATCAAGTTGATATGTTGCGTCTCCCTGAAAATGCGGGGTACAACCCAACAATTTGGTTAGGGGATGTAACTGGTGATGGCGTAAGTGATATTATGGTTACCATCGATTCGGGTGGCAGTGGAGCTATCATATATTCATACATTTATTCAATGCAGAATGGTAGATTAATTAATATTTTTGATTCGATTCGATTTAATGAACAACATTCATATATGGTTCAGTACGGTGATCAATATAAAGCTATCGTTACTAGTAGTGAGCCACCTAAAAAATATATACTTGACCTTCAATATAAAGGAAAAGAATATTTAAATGAAATTTATAATCCGAATGGTACTTTAAAACAACCGATTGAAGGATGGGTAGATCCACTTAGTGCATTATATCCAGTAGATTTAGCTCGAAATGGAAAATATGATTTACTTGGAATGCAGCTAATAGCTGGTAGATATCATGCAGATGGTCTAGGATATGTTGAAAATTTATTGAACTGGGATGGAAATAGGTTTGTGATTGTACGACAAACAGTTGCTATTTATGGTGAGGACATAAAATAAAAAATAAACTAAATTTATAAAACTGATTTCTACTAGAAATTGGTTTTATTTTTTTTCTATTAATCGTAAGATAGTATAAATCTATTTATAGAAAAGTGGGGGAGATTATATGACCATTATTTATCCAGTACTTTCTAGTCCAGCTACAATAGGTGTTACAGCCCCTTCATCAGGGTTATACAAAGAACAATATTCATTGCTTGAAAGAGCAATAGAAAAGATGGAGATTAAAGGATTTAAAGTCAAAGTAGGAGACACATGCTGGATGCAATATAAAGCAAAATCTGCTCCCGCTAAAACACGTGCATACGAATTAAATACGATGTTACAAGATGATTCAATCCATTTCATCTTTCCGCCATGGGGAGGAGAATTATTGATTGAATTATTAGAACATATAGAGTTTGAAAAAATTCAGCCTAAATGGATTTTAGGATATTCAGACACAAGTGTACTTTTATTAGCTACTACTCTTAAAACAGGAATCGCAACTGCCCATGGAACGAATATAATTGATTTGCGAGGGATTTCCACCGATCCGACAACAGCAATGTGGGAAAAGGTTTTATCAACTAAAAAAAATGAAGAGGTCATTCAATATTCATCTGAAAATTATCAGTTAGAATGGCGTCATGAAAGTGAAACTGAACATGTATTTCATTTAACTGAAAGAACAAGGTGGAAAACAGTTTCGAACAACCCAATGTATGTAAAAGGTAGATTGTTAGGTGGGTGTATTGATGTTATTAGGCATTTAATAGGCACTCCTTATGGTGATGTTCGTGAATTTCAAAGTCAGTATATAAACAATGAACCAATCATTTGGTATCTAGAAAATTGCGAGCTTAACACACCTGATCTAAGAAGATCCTTAGTACAAATGAAATTAGCTGGTTGGTTCGATCATTGTAGTGCCATATTATTTGGAAGAAGTCCGGCGAATGAACCAAAAGAGGATTACCATGTAGTCGATGTTTATATGGAATTAGCAGAAGAATTAGGTATTCCGATTGGCTACGATATTGATTGTGGTCACATGCCACCACAAATGACATTTGTGAATGGGGCATATGCAGAAGTTCGAATCTATAATCAAGCGGGAATGGTGACACAGAGGTTTATTGATTAATAGTTGAAATCACGCACGAAGAAAAGAGAGGCTTGTTTAGAAGCCTCTCTTTATTTAACAATTAATGCAGGGCAATTTACCCGTTTCATTACTTTATGGCTCACACTACCTAGCACCATTTCTTGTAATGCGTTTAGACCCCGACTACCGATTATGACTAAGTCAACTTGCTGTTCATTGGCATATTTCACAATTTCTTGCCCTGGTTTTCCACGAAGGATAGTTGTTTTATATTGTACGTTAGACTCATTAAGAAATTGGATGACTTTCGAATTCTTTTTACGGCGCTCAATGTCTAAGGCTTCAGAAGAATTTGAGTGTAAAACATCCGATACTGTTTTATCAAAATCCACTACATATACGACATCAATGATCGATTCAGGTGTACAAGAAGCAATTTTAACAGCTTCTTTTGCTGCACGAACTGCATTTTCAGAACCATCGGAAGCAAGTAAAATGTGTTGATACATAAGAACCCCCTTAATGAGTAGAAGACATTCCTTCTAATTTTTCGATTATTTTTTTACTCGGAAGATCAAGTTCGATAATCTCTACTTCAATACCTCTATCCTTAAGCAACTCTTCTACATTTACTAAAGCACCTACACCTGAATCATCCCAAATTCGACTATTCGAAAAGTCAATTTGAATACGATCCGATTGAATAACTGTGTTTTTAAAGTAATTGATAAATCCATCCGTCGAAGCAAAGAATAATTGCCCGTGGATCATAAATCGGTTATCTTGCTGTACAATTTTTATCGTTGAAATTTTTACCACAAAGAATATTGCACTTAGGATAATTCCCGCAATCACACCTTTAGATAAATCATGTGTCCATACGACAATGGCCACTGTAGTTAACATGACGATGACATCTGTTCGAGGTGCTTTAACTAAGTATTTGAATGAACTCCAATCAAAAGTACCGACACTAACCATGATCATAATTCCAACCAGAACGGGCATCGGAATTCGCACAACTAAATCCCCTAATACAAGGATTAAGAACATTAAAAATAAACCAGCGACTAATGTAGAAAGGCGACCTCGGCCACCAGATTTCACATTAATAACGGATTGGCCAATCATTGCACAGCCAGCCATCCCGCCAAAGAATCCATTTACGAAATTTGCGATTCCCTGACCTCTTGCTTCTTGGTTTTTATTGCTTTCTGTTCCAGTCATATCATCAACAATACGAGAAGTTAACAATGATTCTACAAGTCCCACAATGGCTAATGAGAGCGAGAATGGAAAAATGATTTGTAGAGTTTCAAAAGTAAATGGGACATCCGGAATCATAAAGGATGGTAAAGTATTCGTGATATTTCCTAAATCTCCGATCGTTCTTAATTCAATTCCACTGAAAAGAGCGATAGTTGTAAGAGTAATAATGGCAATTAACGGAGCAGGAATGACTTTTATAAATCGTGGTAAAGTGTATACAAGTACTAAAGTGATTGCCACAAATATATAAGTCATTGTAGATATGCCGATAAAATGAGGCACTTGTGCCATAAAGATTAATATAGCTAATGAATTAACGAATCCAATC
>Ga0180215_1001954_pt1 | contig 21578 bp, 13 predicted proteins | sample eDN3rd37CBELigBY_FD_128871 | JGI IMG/M metagenome (GOLD analysis project Ga0180215, IMG submission 128871) | Enriched backyard soil microbial communities from Emeryville, California, USA - eDNA 3rd pass 37_C BE-Lig BY (version 2) (version 2) | ecosystem: Environmental > Terrestrial > Soil >... | reverse complement strand
CCGGTTCTGGTTGATGCGGGTGCCGAGGTGCTCCTCCATCCACATGCGGCCGCCACCGGCGCCGCAGCAGAAGCTCTGGCGCCCGCTGCGCTCCATCTCGACGACCTTCATCCCCGGCACTGCGTTCAGCGTCTTGCGGGGCGCCTTGTACTCGTTGTTGTGGCGACCGAGGTAGCAGGCGTCGTGGTAGGTGACGAGTTGGTCGAAGCTCTCGGTGGGGACGATCCGCTTGTCCTCGAGGAGCTGCTCGATCAGCTGGCTGTGGTGCAGCACCTCGTAGTCGCCGCCGAGCTGGGGGTACTCGTTCTTGAGCACGTTGAAGCAGTGCGGGCACTGGGAGAAGACCTTCTTCACGCTGTGTTCCTTGAAGGTCTGGATGTTCTCCTCCGCCAGCATCTGGAAGAGGTACTCGTTGCCCATGCGCCTGGCGCTGTCGCCGTTGCAGGTCTCCTTGTTGCCGAGGATGGCGTAGTTCACCCCTGCGGCGTTGAGGACCTGGGCGAGGCTCTGGCTCACCTTCTTCTGCCGCTCATCGAAGGAGCCGGCGCAGCCGACGAACCAGAGGTACTCGAACTCCGGGTTCTCGTCGACGGTGGGAACCTGCAGGCCCTCGGCCCAATCCGCCCGCGAGGTGGCGCCCAGGCCCCAGGGGTTCCCCTGGGTCTCCATCCCCTTGAAGACGCGGGTGACCTCCGGCGGGAACTCGCTCTTCACCAGCACCTCGTGCCGGCGCATCTCCACGATCCGGGGGACGTTCTCGATCATCACCGGGCAGGAGGTCTCGCACCAGCCACAGGTGGTGCAGGCCCAGATCGTGTCCGGGTTGATCACCTGGCCCACCAGATCGGGGAGCTCCTCCCGATGCTCGGGTCCGGCGATGAGGGTGTCCTTCACATCCATCAGGTGGCTGCGGATGGTGACGTTCAGCTCCTTCACCGTGAGGGGCTTGCCCGTGACGTAGGTGGGGCAGTTCGTCTGGCAGCGGCCGCACTCGGTGCAGGAGTAGACGTCCAACGCCATCTTCCAGTCGAGCTCGTCCGCCTTCTGGATCCCGAAGGTCTCGGAGTTCTCCAGGTCCATGCTGGACGGCCGGTACTGCGGGTCCAGCCGCTCGAAGTAGACGTTCGGCAGGCCGGTGATCACGTGGAAGTGCTTCCCGAGCGGGAGGAAGTTCAGGAAGACGAGGATCTGCGCGAGGTGGGCCCACCAGCTCACCTGGCCGATGGTCCAGGCGGTCTCAGGCGACGCGCCGATCAGGCTGTAGAAGGCGAGGCCCAGCTTGCCTGCCGGGTTGAACCAATGGCTCTCGCCGCCTTCGAACATCAGCAAGTGGCCTGCGTCGAAGAGGATCTCGGTGATCATCAGGCCGGCGATCATTCCCAGGATGAAGATCGCCTCGCCGGATTGGGTCATCCGATCCGGCTTCTTGAAGAAGCGCAGGTAGAGGAAGTAGACGACTCCGACCAGGGCGAGGAGCGCGGCGACGTCCTTGAGGAAGAGGTAGGTCCTCCCCGTGATCGTGTTCGCGCCCAAGAGCGGCAGGTGGAAATCCCAGCCCGCGAAGGCCATGCCGAAGAGGGTGATGGTCCGGAGCGCCAGCACCATGAACGCGCCGAAGATGAAGACGTGGGCGAGGCCCGGCTTGAACTCCTCGGGGTCCACCATCTTCTTCTGGCCCAGGCCGAACTTGAGGAGCCCCTTCATCCGCCGGAGCGGATCCTCGAGCCTCGCCGGATCATGTCGCAGCCGCATGAGGATCTGCATCCGCGGCAGCATGATCGTGGCGAAGATCCCCAGCGCAGCGAGGATCATGCAGAGCACGATCAGCGACGTCATCTCGAAGGGGGCGTTCATGGGGCGCATCTCCCTGCCCGGCCGGGCAAAGTCCCTTTGGATCTCGATACTTGGACGAACGCCAACCTAGCTGGCTCGGGGGGCGGGCGCAACCTGCAAGCGGCTGGGCTCCGAGATACGGGGCGGGGCATCGTCGCTGCCGCGACCCTGTGACGCGTCGTTGGCTCGCCTGCTCTTCGGCGGGGCGGGCAGCCGTGGCCCGAACGAAGAACGGGCCCGGTGTTCGACGCCGGGCCCGCTCGAAGGTTCTGCGATGAATCTTCCCGGTGCCCTACCTACGAAGTGGGGCACCAGGGTGAGATCCGTTTTAGTCGTCTTCCGTGCCGACGAAGAAGACCTGGAAGACCACGTCCGCGGTCTTGCCGACGGTGGCGAACGGCGGCGAGAAGGTCGTGCCGTCCTTCTCCGGGGTCACCGAGGTCGGGTCGGTCGGGATGACGATGAAGGAGCCGGAGGCAGTGGTCTCGGTGCCATCCTCGACGGGGGCCATGGTCTCGTCGAGGTAGAGGACGTCGCCCGTGCCCACGTTCACCGTCACGCCATCGATCCCGGCACCTCCGGAGGTCGCGGCGACGCCGAAGACGAAGCCGTTGCTGAGGAGGGTGTCGTCGTCTGCCTGGGCCTCCAGGATGCTGACGAAGCCCTCGGGGACGCCGAAGGCGATGGTGTCCTCCCTGTCGGTGCACTGCAGGGCGACATCGGTGGAGCTGGGATCACAGAACCCGAGGGTCGAGCGAGCGAAGCCATCACCGGTGACGGTGATCACCACCCCGAGGGTCACCCCCGAGAAATCGACATCTTCGATGGTGAAGTTGCCGTCCGCATCGGTGGTGGCCTCTCCGAGGACCGCCTCAGGATCGCTGCTGAGGGCCTTCGCCGCGTCGACGAGCTGCACGGTGAGATCCTCGACCTCGGGGATGTTCATCATCTCGGCGTCCATCACGGCCTCGGCCACCGGGTTCACGGAGACGGTTCCGCTGACGGTGTTGAGCACCACGCCACCGCCGCCGCCCTCGCCGCCCGTTCCGCCTTCGCCGTCGGTGCCTCCGTTACCGCCGGTGCCACCCGTCCCGCCCGTGCCTCCGGTGCCGCCGGTTCCACCCACACCGCCCGTGCCACCGTTGCCGCCGTTGCCGTTGTCGTCATCACCGCAGCCCACCGAGAAGCCGGCGAGGGCGATACACGCGAACGCGAGGATCGAAACCTTCGTGATCTTGGTCATCTACTTTTCTCCTGAGAGATCGAAGTGGAACCCGTGCCGGAGGCTACGGTTTGGAAGGACTGCGACGCCAGGCGGGAGGGATGCTGAACTCCCCACGATCACAAGGAGTAACCGGTGTCACCAGCCTGGGTCAAGGATGTCGACGTCTTTCAGCGAGACGAGCTGACACCATGTGTCATTCAATGAACCATCCGATCGCGCAGGAGAAGACCGTTCTCTTCGCCGAAGTTGCGGATCATCCGGCGGTACTCCTCGAGGCTCTGGGCGCCGCTCACCAGCCACTCTCCGCCGATCACCAGGGTGGGGACCGACACGATCCCTCGGAAGCTCGCCCGATCGTGCTGATCCATCACCAGCTTGCGGGTGCCCTGGGCCCCGAGGGCAGTGGTGAAGCGGCCCGTGTCGAGGCCCAGTCGATCGGCGAGCTCGATCAGCACGTCCTCCCGGCTGATGTTCAGCCCATGGCGGAAGGCGGCGGAGCGCATGGCGAAGAGGAGGCGATCTCTGGCGCCGACGCCCCCGATGATCCGCGCCGCCTCCAGGGCGACCAGCGGGGGGAGGGAGGAGCGAGGGGGGTCGTCACCGCGCCAGAGATCCGCCCCGAACCCCTGGGTCTCCCGCTCCTTCGCCACCTTGCGCAGGGCGCTGCTCTCGGTCTGGATCTCGCGGCGGGTGGGGCGGCGATCCTCGAGGTGGATCGCGAAGGGTTGGTAGTCGATCCGGATCGTCTCGCCGAGCTCCTCCTTCAAAATCCGCAGGCGCAGATCCGCGAGGGCGCACCAGCCGCAGAGGACGTCATGATGGAGGATGAGTTCGATCGGTTCGTTGGGTCGTTGCATGAGACTGTTTTCCATGTTTCGGCGCGAGACTCAGCGCGCCGACCTGCCACTTGCCAGTTGAATCGCGTGGGTGACGATCGCCGCCGCGACGTCGATCCCCGAGGCCCGCTCCAGCCCCTCGATCCCCGGGCTGGAGTTGACCTCGGCGATCCGGGGACCGGCGGAGGATTCGAGGAGATCGACCCCTGCGATCTCGAGGCCCACCGCCCGCGCCGCGCGGATCGCCTCCTGGGCGAAGCCCTCGGGGAGCTCGATCGAGGCGCCGCTTCCGCCGCGGTGGATGTTCGATCGAAACTCGCCCTGGACCCCTGCCACCCGGCGCATCGCCCCCACCACCCTGTCGCCGACGACCAGCGCGCGGACGTCCCGCCCCCGGGACTCGGCGACGAACTCCTGGAGGAGGATCTCCTGCTCCAGATCCCACATGGTGTCCAAGGTGGACTCGAGCTCGTCGAAGGAGTGGGCCAGCATCACGCCCACCCCCTGCGCACCCTGGACGAGCTTGACGATCACGGGGAGGCCCCCGATCTGCTCCACGGCGAGCTCCAGGTGGGAGCGGCGGCGCATCATCACCGTGCGAGGTACGTCGAGGCCCGCCTCCGCCAGGATCTGGAGGCTGCGGAGCTTGTCGCGGGAGCGGGAGATCCCGCTGGCGCTGTTCAATACCGGCACCCCCATGGCCTCGAACTGGCGGACCACGGCCAGGCCGTAGCGGGTGATCGACGCGCCGATCCGGGGGATGACCACCGAGATGTCTCGCGCCTCCTTGCCTCCATAGAAGACGGTGGGGACCCCGCGCTGCACCAGCAGATCGCAGCGGAGGGTGTCGAGGACCACCGCCTCGTGTCCGAAGGCATGGGCCGCCTCCACCAGCCGCCGGGTGGTGTAGAGGGTGGCCTTGCGGGAGAGGATCCCGATCCGGAGCTTCTCCCCCTCGAGCTTGCGCACCTTGGTCCGCACCGACCTGCCGGCATGTTTTGGCTTCGGGCGTGTTCGACGCTTGCCGGGCGACGATCCTTTCGCAGGTCTCTCGCCCGATGGGGCGGATTTGGAGGCAGCGCGTGGGCGCGTATTCATTGCAGGCCAGGGATCGTCGAGGGGTGGGAACGAATGCGGCCGCAATCTACACGGACGAAGCCGGCAGTGACCAGCGCCGTCGGTCCGATCGCCTGGTCGGATCGACGAAGGGGGAGCGAGCTGCCGGGGGCCTGTCGGGAAGGAGGCGCAGCCGTCGTCTCGCCTTGGATCGCAGCCCGAGGTCGCATGCAGCGACGGTGGGGGTTATCACCGCTCCCTCGGGTGTTGCCTGCTGCTTGACCACCGGTGCCGCGACCGGCTAACCAGAGCGCCTTCCGCTCCGGGCGGCTCCGAAGGCCCCTCTCGCCGCCCGTGACCGATCGAGGAACGCAAATGTCGGAACCCGTCGATTACAAGAAGACCGTCAACCTCCCGGCCACCGACTTCCCGATGAAGGCGAACCTGCCGGTGCGGGAGCCGACGATCCTGGAGCGGTGGCAGGAGGAGAAGGTCTACGAGACCCTGCTGGCGAAGAACGCCGCCGCTGGCGGGGAACGCTTCGTCTTCCATGACGGCCCTCCCTACGCGAACAACCACCTCCATCAGGGCCACATGCTGAACAAGATCCTGAAGGACTTCGTTGTGAAGGTCCGCTCTATGGAGGGGCGGGTCGCCGAGTTCGTTCCGGGTTGGGATTGCCACGGCCTGCCGATCGAGCTGCAGGTGGACAAGAAGCTGGGCTCGAAGAAGCGGGAGCTCTCCAAGAACGAGATCCGCGACGCCTGCAGGGCCTACGCCCAGGAGTGGGTGGAGGTCCAGCGGGAGGAGTTCAAGCGGCTGGGGGTCTTCGCCAGGTGGGATCGTCCCTACCTGACCATGAGCTTCGACTACGAGGCGAAGACGATCCGCCAGCTCGCGCGCTTCGCGGAGAAGGGCAGCCTCTACCGGGGCAAGAAGCCCGTGTACTGGTGCATCAGCGATCGCACCGCACTTGCGGAGGCGGAGGTGGAGTACGCGGAGCACACCTCGCCTTCGATCTACGTGGGCTTCGACGTGGTGGCGGGGTTGGAGGAGCGGCTTCCGGCTGCTGCGGCTTCCGGCAAGAAGGTGCAGGTCGCGATCTGGACCACCACCCCCTGGACCCTCCCGGCGAACCTCGCGGTGGCGGTGCACCCCGACTACACCTACGTGGCCTACCTCCTGGGCGAGCGGGTGGTGGTGGTCGCCAAGGATCTCCTCCTCCGCTTCCTCTCCGAGGTCGCCCCAGAGGAGCTTCGGCCCCGGGATCAGGCGGAGCTCGGCTCGGCGGAGGGATCCAGCGTCCTGGTGGATCCTGCCCGCATGCTCGGCTTCGTGGAGGGGAAGGATCTGGAGGGCCTGCGCTACCGGCACCCCTTCCTCAGCAGGGAGTCGCAGCTCATCCTCGGCGATCACGTGACCCTGGAGCAGGGCACCGGCCTGGTGCACACCGCCCCGGGCCACGGCCAGGAGGACTACGTGGTCGGCCTGCAGTATGGCCTCGAGGTGCTCAACCCGGTGAACGACGCAGGACTCTTCACGGAGGAGGCGGGGGAGGCGCTCGCGGGGCAGCGGATCTGGCAGGCGAACCCGGTGATCATCGAGGGGCTGAAGGAGTCGGGGCACCTCCTCCACGCCGACTCGGTGCGCCACTCCTACCCCCACTGCTGGCGCTGCGCGAACCCCGTGATCTTCCGCGCCACCGATCAGTGGTTCCTCTCCATGGAGAAGAACGATCTGCGCCGGAAGGCGCTGGCAGAGATCGATCAGGTCCGCTGGATCCCCAAGTGGGGCCGGGAGCGGATCCACGGGATGATCGAGAACCGGCCGGATTGGTGCATCTCCCGCCAGCGTGCATGGGGGACCCCGATCCCGGTGCTCTACTGCGAATCCTGCGACGAGGCGCTGGTCTCGCCGGAGGTGATGGAGCGGGCTGCGGCCCTGGTGGAGGAGGAGGGGGGCAACGCCTGGTTCGCGCGGCCCGCCGCTGACTTCCTCCCGGCGGGTCACGCATGCACGGGCTGCGGCGGCACCTCCTTCCGCAAGGAGAGCGACATCCTCGACGTCTGGTTCGACTCGGGCGTCTCCTTCGCGGCGGTGCTCGAGGGCGAGGAGAACCTGGGGCTGCCGGCGGATCTCTACCTCGAAGGCTCCGACCAGCACCGCGGCTGGTTCCACTCCTCCCTCCTCTGCGCCGTCGGCACCCGGGACCACGCGCCCTACAAGGCGGTGCTCACCCACGGCTTCATCGTGGACGCGGAGGGGCGCAAGCTCAGCAAGAAGCTGGGGAACTACGTGGACCCCGCCAAGCTGATCGCCCGCTACGGCGCGGAGATCATGCGGCTCTTCGTCGCCTCCGAGGACTACCGCAACGATCTTCGCACCTCCGAGGCCCACTTCCAGCAGCTCGGCGAGGGCTACTTCAAGATCCGCAACACCCTCCGTTACTGCCTCGGAAACATCCACGACTTCGACCCGGCGAAGGACAGCGTGCCCCGGGGGGAGCTGCCGCCGCTGGAGGCCTGGGCCCTCGCCAGGCTCGAGGCCTTCGCCGCCAAGGTGCGAAGGTCCTACGAGGACTACGAGTTCCACCTCGCCTACAAGGCGGCCCTCGACTTCTGCGCCGCGGAGCTCTCGCCGCTCTACCTCGACGTGCGCAAGGACCTGCTCTACTGCAACGGCGCCGTCTCTCGGGAGCGGCGCTCCACCCAGACCGTGCTCTACCTCGTGGCCCGGGACCTGTGCAGGCTCCTCGCGCCGATCCTCTCCTTCACCGCCGAGGAGGCCTGGGGCTTCCTCCCCGGGGATCACGAGAGCTCGGTCTTCCTGGCAGGGTTCCCGGCTGTCGACGCAGCGAAGGCCACCGAGAACGAGGCGATCTTCGAGCGTCTCCTCGCGGTGCGGTCCGCTGCGAGCAAGCCGCTGGAGGCGGCGCGCAGGGAGAAGCGGATCGGCAAGGGGCTCGATGCCAGGGTCCGCCTGGGTGCCAGCGGTGAGCTCCACTCCTTCCTGCGGGAGCACGCAGAGGAGCTGGAGGACTTCCTGATCGTCTCCCAGGTGGAGGTGGTCGACGGGGTGGTGGGCGAAGCCACCTCGGAGGTCGAGGGACTCAGCGTGGAGATCCAGCAGGCGTTGGGCGAGAAGTGCGTGCGCTGCTGGAAGTTCAGCGAGTCGATCGGCGCCGATCCCCGTCATCCCACCCTCTGCCCCCGCTGCGCCGCCGCTGTCGAGAGCAGCGGATGAGCGTGGAGGATTCGCGCAGCGGGGAGGAGGGGACGTTCGAAAGACAGGCACCTGCGGAGTCCGGGCCTCCGGCGTCCGTGGAGGCGGCGGCTGCGGGGGGGCGCGCCGCCGCGGAGGAGCGGTCCGGCGGAGGAGGGCCCTCCAAGCGGCGCTGGCTGCTCCTCCTGACCATCGCCCTCTCGGTCCTCGTCGTAGACCAGGTCACCAAGTTCTGGGCGGTGGACCGGCTGACCAAGGCGACCCGCTATCCACCCGCCGTCACCCTCGAGAAGAAGGTGAAGGTCTTCCTCGAGAAGAAGAAGCTGGAGCGAATCCGCGCCGAGCCGGTGGTGATCCATCCGGATCATCTGCGGATGCGCTACGTGGAGAACCCGGGGGCAGCCTGGGGGATGCTCAGCAGCCTGGACGACGAGGTCCGGATCCCGTTCTTCTACGTGGTCTCGCTGCTGGCGCTGGCGTTCCTGACGGTCCTCTTCTCGAGGTTGCGGCAGGAGCAGCGCCTCCTGGCGGCCACCTTCGCCCTGATCCTCGGCGGCGCCCTCGGAAACTTCCTGGACCGGATCCTGCGCGGCTACGTGATCGACTTCATCGACGTGCACTGGCGGTACCAGCACCACTTCCCCACCTTCAACGTGGCGGACGTCGCGATCAGCGTCGGACTGATCGGACTCTTCCTGGAGGCGATCTTCGGGAACCCGCTGATCGAGGAGAGGGCGGAGGAGAAGGGTGGGGCGGGCGGCGATCTCGAAGCCCCGGCGCCGGTGGCGGATCCCGAGCCGAGCCTCGACGCGGGGCGGCGCGAGGCTGCCGAGGAGGGAGCGCCTCCCTTCGATCCCCCGGAGGATCGCTGAGAGTTCGTGCGAGCCGGGGGCGAGCGAGCGCAGCCGAAGCTCGTTCGACGAGGCGGGGTGGGATCGGGTAGAAAGGGGGCCGTCGCCGTCGCCAGATCAGCAGGATCGAAGGAGCGCCCATGCTTCCATTCCTCTTCCCCTGGACCTTGTCGTCCACGACGCTGGCGATCCTCGCCTACGCGGGGGCAACGATCTTCGCCTGGCTCCTGGCCTGGTTCTTCGCGGGCAGCGGCGGGGTGCGGGCGAACCCCCTGCGCGCCGCCTCGATCTTCGGCGTGGTCGCCGGGGTCGGGGCGATCCTGATCGCGACCCGGCTCACGCCGATCGAGCCCCAACCGCTCCCGCTCCACACCTACGGGCTGATGATCGCCCTCGCCTTCATCTCGGCGATCTACCTGGGGGGCAGGGCGGCGGAGCGCTCCGCCACCGTGGACGGGGCCGCCTTCTTTCAGCCCGGCGCGCCGAGCCTCGCCGCCGCCGCGCGCGAGGCGAAGTCCAAGGGACAGGAGCTGGGGCCGATCGTCGGACGCAAGGCCAGGGAGCACATCCTCGACATCGGCTTCTGGGTCTTCGTTGGGGCGATGGTCGGCTCGCGGGTCCTCTTCATCGTGGTGAACTGGGGCGGCCCCGACGGCTACGGCGCAGACCCGATGCGGATCTTCCAGATCTGGGTCGGCGGCTTCGTCTTCTACGGCGGCTTCATCGGCGCCGCGCTGGCCGCGCTGGTCTACTGCCGCAGCCACCGCATCGACTTTCGCGGCCTCGCGGACATCGGCGCGCCGCTGGTTGCCCTCGGCCACTTCTTCGGGCGGATGGGCTGCATGTCCGCGGGATGCTGCTGGGGCAAGGTCTGCGAAGATCCCGGCTTCGCGCTCGGCGCCCACTTTCCGCCTGGCTCCATGGCCTACGGATCGATGGTGATGGATCCCGCCTACTCACAGTACATCCTGGAGCATGGCTACACCCCTGCCCTCCACCCCACCCAGCTCTACGAGGGGATGGGGGAGCTGGCCCTCTTCTTCCTCCTCACCTGGTGGGCGAGGGAGAAGCGGTTCCAGGGACAGATCCTCGCCCTCTGGCTCATGCTCTACGCTCTGCTTCGGCTCTCGATCGAGACCTTCCGCGGCGACTTCGGCAGGGGGATGCTCCTGCGCTGGCCGGAGGCGGATCCGGTCCTCCTCTCCACCTCGCAGACCGTCGGGATCGGCATGTTCGTCGTGGGCGCGATCCTCTACCTTCGCTGGAGGCCGAAGGCGGAGCCGGGGGGCGAGGTGGGGCTGGAGGCACAGGTCGAAGCTGCTTGATCGAGCGACCCGGCGCTGCGGGTGGCGTCAGAGCCCGGGAGTCAATCCCGTCCGCAGGCGGGTTCGGCGGAGGGCGACGAGCAGAACCACCTGGCTGGGAAGATCAGGCAGGCCAAGCGGTCGCGTGGCGGGGCTCTTCTTGCGTTCGCCCGCCTCCGGCTCGCAGCGCTCGTGATCTTTTCCTGGGCTCTCAGTGCTCGGGGTCGACGCCGAGGGCGCGGCTGACGGCGCGGGCGGTGTACTCCACCACCGGGATCACCTTGGCGTAGTTCATCCGGGTCGGCCCGATCACCGCCATGGCCCCCAGGGTGATCTCACCTTGCGTGTAGGGCGCCGCCACGATCGAGACGCCGCTGACCCCGGAGAGCTCGCTCTCGGCGCCGATGAAGATCTGGACCTCGCGGCCCTCGATCGCCCGGCGCAGCACCACCAGGAGCCGCTCCTTCTCGGCGAGGGAGGAGAAGAGCTTGCGCATCTTCTCCAGATCCTCGGCGAAGGCGGGCTCGTTCAGGAAGCTCGCCTCGCCCTCGAGGTGGAGGGGCGCCTCGGGGAGCTCCCCGTCGAAGGCGCGCTGGGCGAGCTCGAGGCTCTTGCGATGGAGCTCGTCGTAGAGGGCCTGCTCCTTCTGCTTCTCCCGCTGGAGGCGCTCGTGGATCTGCTCGAGGGTGAGCTCGGCGAGGAGCTCGTTCACCACGTTGGTGGCGTGCTCGAGCTCGCCGCTGAGCAGGGGGAAATCCAGGGTGATCAGCCGGTTCTGCACCATCCCCGCCTGGGTGACCAGGATCGCGAGGACCCGATCCTCGCGCAGGCGCACGAACTCGATGCGGCGCAGGAGGGCCTTCTCGAAGGTCGGCGCCAGCACCACGGAGGCGTGGTGGGTGAGCTGGTGGAGGGTCTGCCCCGCCCCTGCCATCAGCTCGGAGAGGGAGGCGGGCTGCACCCGCCGCTCGATCCGCTCCCGCTCCTTGGGCCCCGGCGCGCGGATCCGCAGGAGGCTGTCCACGTAGAGGCGGTAGCCCTTGTCGGTGGGGACCCGCCCGGCGGAGGTGTGGGGCTTCTCCAGGTATCCGAGCGCCTCCAGATCGGCCATGGCGCTGCGCACGGTGGCGGAGGAGAGCTCGTATCGGGGGGCGATGGCGCCCGAGCCCACGGGCTCGCCGGTGGCGATGAAGTCCTGGACGATCGCTCGCAGGATCTCCTTCTCGCGCTTGGGGAGCTCTTCTTCTGTGGGGCGCCTGGCGGACATGGGGGCCTTCTGGTGGCGGATCGAGTGGCTGGGACGAGGCCGCCTGGCCCCGCTTCTGATCGCTATCTATCCTCGATCGAGAACCGGCGCAAAGCAGCGCTTCTTCCTGGGGCCACCCTGCCCCCAGGGGTGGGTCTCGCGCCGCCGGGGCAGGGAGGGAGGGGAGCGGCCCGGCACCCTGGCCGGGAGACCGCCGCGCCGGTAGAGGGCGGGATCAGCGGTGGATTCTCCAGCAGTGGTGGATGGACTTGTCGCGGAAATCCTCGGGGATGGAGGCGGGGGTGAGCTCCTCGAAGTGAAGGCCGGGCAACGCCCCCCGCTCCAGCTCGAACCCCCGAAAGTTGGTGGAGAAGTAGAGGAGGCCGCCAGGGGCGAGGAGCGCCGCCGTGTCCTCGAGGAGACCCACGTGGTCCCGCTGGACCTCGAAGGTGGTCGCCATCTTCTTGGAGGCCGAGAAGGAGGGGGGATCGAGGACGATGAGGTCGAAGCGTTGGTCGGCGTTCTGCCCCAGCCAGCGGGTGACGTCGGAGCGGACCAGGTGGTGGGCGGGGCTCCAGAGACCGTTGAGCTCGAGGTTGTCGCGGGTCCAGTCCAGGTAGGTGTTCGAGAGGTCGACGGAGACCGTCTCGCTGGCGCCGCCAGCCGCTGCGTAGACGGTGAAGGAGCCCGTGTAGCAGAAGAGGTTGAGGAAGCGCTTGCCCGCAGCCTCGCTCCGGACCCGGGCCCGGGTGAGGCGGTGATCCAGGAAGAGCCCCGTGTCGATGTAGTCGTCCAGGTTCACCCAGAAGCGCAGCCCCTGCTCCTCCACGACGAAGCGGGCGCCGCTCTCGCCGAGCTTCTCGTACTGCTCCGCGCCCCAGACCTTGGGGGCCTTCACCTTCCAGCGGATCGCCTCCGCCTCGACCCCGAGCACCTCTTGGATCGCCTGGAGCACCTCCTCCCGCTGGGCCTCCCTGGCGGAGGCCTTCACGAAGCCGCGCCTCTCGAGCTCCACCACCTGCACCCGATCGCCGTAGCGATCGACCAGGAAGCGGTACTCCGGGATGTCCACGTCGTAGAGGCGGAGGGCCGAGAGGCCTTCCCTGCCGGCGAAGCGCTTCAGCCTGGCGTGGTTCTTCCGGAGTCGGTTGGCGAAAGGCGAGGTGATCACGGAGGCGTTCCCTTTGTGGCGGCGGAGCCGATCGTCTGACTGATACACAACATTCACGAGGTTGCAGGCTCTCACTCGATGAAGCGGAGCGCTGCAGAGATCCCTACACGGAGCAAGATCGATTTCTTCACAGGGCGGGAGCGATCTCTTGACGTGGCCTACCAAAGGTGAAAAGTCGAAATGAACCGCAGCAGCCCACAACCCAACGAGGAGAATGCGCCATGTCCCGTCGCGCTCGTCTTGTACTGATTTTCAGCTCCGTCGCCATGATGATGTTCGCGGTCTCGGCTTGCAAAGGTGGCTCCGAGACCGAACCCACCAACCCCAAGCCTCCTGCAGAGCAGTCGCCGACCCCCACCGCTCCCGCCCCCCAGGCAGAGCCCGCTCCCGAGGCACCCGAGGCAGGGGAGGGCGAGGCAGCCGAGGCCCCTGCGGGGGAGGCTGCGCCGACCCACACGCCTGTCCCGGTCTCCGCGGAGGCCCAGAAGGAGGCGGACAACGTCTACACCACCCTCTGCTCGACCTGCCACGGGATGAACGGCTCGGGTGACGGCCCTGCGGCCGCGGCCTTCAACCCCAAGCCGGCGAACTACGCCAGCGCGGAGTTCCAGAAGTCGGTCACCGACGAGGAGATCGCCAAGGCGATCGTCGAGGGTGGTCCTGCTGTGGGCAAGAGCCCGCTCATGCCCCCCAACCCGCAGCTCAAGGACAAGCCCGAGGTGGTCCAGGCGCTGGTGAACAAGGTCCGCGCCTTCGGCGCCCAGGCCAAGTAAGAGCCCGCGCGCGTCGAGCGGCTCCAAGAGCCTGCTCGCCCGCTGCACGAAAATGCGCCCCGGCGACCTCGATCGCCGGGGCGTTTTTTGTGCGTACCGGGTTCCCGCTTTTGCGAGACCGATCGGGTCGGGGTCCTGCCTCAGCGGATCCTGCCGCCCGCCGGCGGCTTGGCGGTGCGGCCGTCCTCGGGCCAGGCGTGCTTGGGGTAGCGGCGCCCCAGCTCCTTGCGCAGGGCGGGGTAGTGACGCTCCCAGAAGCCGGCGAGGTCGCTGGTCACCTGCACCGCCCGCATGTTCGGCGCGAGGAGGTGGAGGGTCAGGGGGATGCGGCCGCCGGCGACGGTGGGGCCGCGGGTCATGCCGAAGAAGTCCTGGAGGCGGGATTCGATCCAGGGCGGCCTGCCCGGCTCGTAGTGGATCGGCACGCTCTTGCCGCCGGGGAGGCGCAGGCTCTGCGGGAGCTCCCGATCCAGGAGCTGGCGCTGCCTGGGACTGAGCTGATCGAGGAGCCGCTCGAGGAGGGAGCGCTCCCGCAGATCGGCGAAGCTGCGAGCCCCCTCGCAGATCGAGATCAGCGCGGGCTCCAGATCCTCCGGGGAGAGGGCGGGGAGCGCCGCCTCCGGGAGCGCCTCGCGCCCCAGGCGGATCCGCTCGAGGAGCCCCTCGATCTGGCGGCGATCGGCGAAGGCGTCGATCCCCTTCGCAGCTGCAGCCCGGGCCAGCACCCGGGCGGTCTCGGGGGAGGGGCGGGCGGGGCCGCGATCCTCGTCGATCACCACGGCGCCGTAGCGCAGGCTGGAGATCCGCTCCACCCGCTCGCCCCCCTCGTTCCACACCCACTCCTCGCTCTCGCGGATCCGCTCCGGGAAGAGGTCGAGGAGCCACTCCGGCTCGATCGCGGAGGCGAGGCGGATCAGCCCGGTGCGGGAGGCGGCGCCCTGGGCTGCCCGCTCCTCCGCCTCCACGGCGATCAGGAAGAGGGCGTCGTGGACCGCGCTCTCGTCGGAGAGCTGGGCCGAGCCGCCCCCGGAGAGGACGAGGTCCCGGCTCTTCAGGTTGCGTCGCCGGGCCACCCTGTCAGGAAATGCAGACAAGATCGAGATCAGCAGCGCCTCCTCGCGGGCAGCGGGGTCCGCCTCCCCGACCTGTCTCGAATTCTTGCGGCCTTGTCTCTCATTTTTCGCAGCGCCATCGAGGGTGGCTCCGCTCCAGGCGGCGGTCTCGGCGCCGGCGCGGCGCTCGAGCTGCCGGCGCGAACGGTCCACCGCCTCCACCGCCCGCGGATCGAGGCCCAGCGAGCGCAGGCGCTGGGGGGAGAAGCGGGAGGCCTCCGCCTCGCGGAAGAGCTCGAGGAGGGTGAGGAGATCGGAGGCGCTCGCGTGGCCGGCGGCCCCCCGCCTCGCAGCCTGGGGATGTCCCCGGCCTGCGCCCAGCTCCGTCCGTGCGGAGCGCCGGATGTCCCGCTCCGCCGTCAGCGCCGCGATCACGCAGGCGTCGGCCCCCACGCCCCGCGCCTCCCCCTCCGCCACCAGCCTGCCGAGCCGCGGGTGGATCGGCAGGGCCAGGAGCCTTCGGCCCAGCGCCGTGAGGGCGCCGTCCGCGCCGATGGCGCCCAACCGAAGGAGGAGCTCCTCACCAGCCTGCAGCGCCTGGGGCGGCGGCGCCTCGAACCACTCGAAGGCGGCGGGATCCGAGACGCCCACCCCCCGCAGCTCGAGGAGGAGCTCCGCCAGATCGAGGCGGTGGATCTCCGGCAGGTCGTGCTCCGGGCTGCTGAGGTAGTCGTGGCGGGAGTAGAGGCGAAGGACCCGTCCCGCGCGGGTGCGTCCCGCCCGCCCCGCCCGCTGGGTGGCGGAGGCCTGGCTGACGCGGGCGGTCTCCAGGGTCGGGAGGCCGCTCCAGGGAGAGTGCCCCGCGATCCGCGCCAGCCCCGTGTCGATCACCGCCGCGATCCCGTCGATGGTCACCGAGGTCTCCGCCACGTTGGTGGAGAGGATCACCTTCCGCCGCTCGCTCGACGCCACCGCCCGATCCTGCTCGGCAGCGGGCAGATCTCCATGGAGGGGGAGGACCAGCAGATCCTGGGAGGCCGCCACCTGCTCGAGCGCCTCGGCGCTCCGCCGGATCTGGGCGGCGCCAGGGAGGAAGACCAGGAGATGCCCGTCCAACTCCTCCTGCAGCATGCGCTTCACGGCCCCTGCCACCTGGAGGGGGAGGGGGCGATCGTCGGGGCGGTCGCGGTGCTCGATCGAGAGGGGAAAGGTGCGCCCTTCGCTGCGAAGCCTGGGGGCGCCGCCGAGGAAGGAGGCCACCGCCTCGCCGGCGAGGGTGGCGGACATCACCACGATCTTCAGCTCGGGCCGCTCTTCTCGTTGGAGCCGCCGCAGCAGGGCGAGGCCCAGATCCGAGGAGAGGTGCCGCTCGTGGAACTCGTCGAGGATCACGCAGCCCACGCCGCGGAGCGACGGATCCGCGACCAGCCGCCGGATCAGGATCCCCTCGGTGATGAAGCGCAGGCGGGTCCTGGGTCCGCCCACCTCCTCGAAGCGGACCGCGTAGCCGACCCGCTGGCCCACGGGCTCGCCCAGCTCCTCCGCCACCCGCGCCGCGGCCAGCCGGGTGGGGAGCCGGCGCGGCTGCAGGACGAGGATCTCCTGGTCGCCGCAGATCTGCGCCTCGAGGAGGGCCCGGGGGACGCGGGTGGTCTTGCCGGCGCCAGGCGGCGCCTCCACCACCAGGGACGATCCCGTGCGAAGGGCGTCGATCACCTGCGGCAGCAGGGGATCGATCGGGAGCCGGCTCGCGCTCAATCGACGGCGCCCACCGACAGCTTGTTGGTCTTGTTCTTCCAGCGCTTCCACCCGGCGGCGACCGGATCGCCGTCGGGGCAGATCCCCGCAGGGGGACCGCCGTCGAAGCAGCCCGCGTAGCCCTCGGGGTTGGTGGACTCGTAGATCTGCTCGTCCTGGTCGATGCAGAAGAGCTTGCGCCCCGCCTCGAGCTGCCGCGGCCAGGCGAAGCCGACGAAGCGCCGCTCCCTCCCGTGGAGATCGTCGGGGAGATCGAAGCGGAAGCAGTAGCCGCCCATCTCGAAGATTTCGCCGGTCACCCGGGTGCCGGCGGCGGGGAGCAGGGTGTTGGCGAGGGGCTCGCCGGAGCTGACGGGATCGCGGGCTGCGAGCTGGCCCATCTGGCCGAACTCACCGACGCCGTTGCCGTCCACGTCGAGGAAGGTCCCCTGGCGAAAGAGCCCCTGCGCCCAATGGAGCGTACGCAGGGTGGAGACCGCGGTCTTCTCCGCGTGCGCCTGGCCGGAGCCGACCACGTTGGGGACGCCGACCCTGGCGAGGAAGAATCCAGCTCCAGCGATCACGATCAGAAGCAAGCAGGCGATCGGCAGCCACTGTCTCATAGGCAAAAATACGTTCCATTCCGTGGCCGGCTGCGCTAGTAGACGGTCGCCGGGCAACTGGTAAACACGATCGGACTTCTATGTTGGATTTGGATTTCTCGCCAGCGAGCTTGGATTCTTCTCGATCCCTGCGCGCCGAGTTCCCACATCCAACAGAGCGCCGATCGACGCAAGGGTTGTGAAGGCCGCCGACGTCGATGTGGCGGACAAGTAGAAAGGTGCGGCGATCTGCCGCGGCAAGCTGCCGCAGTAGAGCAGCCGGCCGAGCGACGAGAGCACGCTCCAGGATGGCAGGGGTCCGCGGCATGGACTTTGCCAAGGCCCGACCGGACGCGCTCTGACCAATGGTTTCCCGTGATGCTGGAGTGCGGCTCCGATCATGGGGTTGAGTTCTTTCTTCTTTCGGTAGGACACACCAGTGGATTCTCCCGGACAGCAGCCGGACGAACGAGACGATTCGCCGGTCCCCTATGTCTTCCCCGCCTGGGTGAACCTGATCCCCCGCCTGTTGCCCGTGATCCTCACGGTCGGTACGGCGACGGTGGTCTTCGCCATCTGGTTCTGGGGTTCGCCCAAGCACACCGAGGTCGGCTACGCGCCGAAGCAGCCGGTGGAGTACAGCCACAAGCTGCACGTCGGCGAGTACGGGATCGACTGCCGCTACTGCCACATCGCGGTGGAGAAGGGCCCGCACGCCTCGGTGCCCTCTGCAGACATCTGCATGAACTGCCACACGGTGGTGAAGTACGACTCGCCCAAGCTCGCCGCCGTGCGCGAGAGCTACCGCGAGGGGACGCCGATCGAGTGGATCAAGGTCCATAAGATCGCGGACTACGCCTACTTCAGCCACGCGCAGCACGTGAACAAGGGCGTGGGCTGCGTGGAGTGCCACGGGCGGGTCGATCAGATGGAGGTGGTCCGGGTCACCGAGCCGCTCAGCATGAGCTGGTGCCTCGACTGCCACCGGGATCCTGGCCCGAGCCTGAGGCCCAAGGACCAGGTGACGAATATGGGCTGGGAGCCGGAAGGCGACCGTGCCGAGCTGGGGGCGAAGCTGGTGGAGGAGTACCACGTGAACGCCCCTACCGATTGCTCCGGGTGCCATCGATGAGCCAGAGACACGACGAAGAAAAGCGAGACAACGAGCTCGATCCGCTCCTGCCAATCCAGGAGAACGGGAAGACCTATTGGCGTAGCCTCGAGCACGTCGCCGGGACCGAAGAGTTCAAGGACATCGTCACCCGCGAGTTCCCCGCCGGTGCGTCCGAGCTCGACGATCCGGTCACGCGCCGAAGCTTCCTCTCCCTGATGGGGGCCTCGGTGGCCCTGGCAGGGCTGGGCTCGGGCTGCGTCAGCCGACCGGTCGAGAAGATCATCCCCTACTCGAAGCGGCCCGAAGACCTCCTCCCCGGTCTGCCCCAGTTCTACGCCACCACCATGACGGTCTCCGGCCGCAGCGTCGGCCTGGTGGTGGAGGCCCACGACGGCAGGCCCACCAAGATCGAGGGCAACCAGCTCCACCCCGCGTCCCGCGGTGCATCCAGCAGCCTGGAGCAGGCGTCGATCCTCTCCCTCTACGATCCCGACCGCACCGTGCGCGTGCTCCACGGCGGCGAGGAGTCGACCTGGCCCGCCTTCGACAAGGTCTGGAACGAGACCTTCCTCTCCCTGCGCGCCAAGGGGGGCAAGGGCCTCGTGGTGGTGCACGAGGCCTCCCGCTCCCCCGCCTTCGCCGCTCAGCTCGCGAAGCTGAAGCAGGCGCTCCCCCAGGCGACGATCGTCGAGTGGGATCCGGTGGGCGCACCACAGGCACAGGCAGCCACCAGGCTCGCCTTCGGCCAGGCCCTCGACTTCACCTACAACCTCGAGAAGGCCGACACCCTCGTCACCGTGGACGCGGATCTCCTGGGCGGCTCGCCCATGGCCCTGCGCTACGCGAGGGATTGGTCCACCCGCAGGGCCCCGGACGCCCCCGGCGGGATGAACCGCCTCTGGGCAGTGGAGCCGGTCTTCACCGCCACCGGCGGGGTCGCCGACCACAGGCTCCGGATCCGCGCCGCCGAGGCCGGGCCATTCCTGCGCGCCCTCGCCGCCGAGCTCTCGAAGCGGGGCGTTGCCATCCCCGGCGGGATCGCGGGGCCCACCGACGGCTTCTCGCCCAAGTTCCTCCAGACCCTGGCGAAGGAGCTCTCCACCAAGCGGGGCCGCAGCCTGATCGCGGTCGGGACCACCCAGCCCGCAGAGGTGCAGGCCCTGGGGCTCGCGATCAACGACGCCCTCGGCAACCTGAACGAGACCGTCCGCTTCGCCCCGGCAGCCCCCGGCGCAGGCGCCGATCCGGTGGAGGGGATCCGCAAGGCGGCCCAGGCGCTGCAGGGCGGCCAGGTCGAGAGCCTGGTGATCCTGGGCGGCAACCCCGCCTACGACGCCCCCGCCGACCTGGACTTCGCAGCGGCGATCGCCAAGGCGAAGCAGAAGATCCACCTGGCGGAGGCGCCGAACGAGACCTCCCTCCTCGCCGACTGGGTGCTCCCGGAGACCCACTTCCTCGAGGAGTGGGGCGACGCCACCTCCCAGGACGGCACCTACTCCCTGGTGCAGCCGCTGATCTCCCCGATCTGGGATGGCCGCAGCAAGATCGAGCTCACCGCCCAGCTCGCCGGCAAGCCGCAGAAGGGCTACGACATCGTGCGCGAGCTCTTCCTCGCGGAGCGCGGGAGCGAGAGCGACTGGCGAAAGGCGCTCCACGACGGGGTCGTGGGGATGGCCGAGACCGTGCGCCCGACCCTGGACAGCGCAGCGGTGGCCAGGTCCGCGAGCCGGATCGGCAGGCCGCAGCCCGCGTCCACCGACTCCCTCGACCTGATCTTCCTGGTCGACGACAAGGTCTTCGACGGCCGCTACTCAAACAACGCGTGGCTGCAGGAGGCCCCTGCAGCGATCACCAAGCTCGCTTGGAGCAACGCAGCGCTCCTGAGCCCGACCACGGCGAAGGCCCTCGGCCTCGACAACAACCAGATGGTCCGGATCGAGAAGGACGGCCGCTCCCTGGAGGCGGGGGTCTGGATCCAGCCCGGCCTCGCAGACGACACCGTCGCCATCGCGGTGGGCTACGGCCGCAAGCACGCGGGCAGGGTCGGCACCGACCGCGGCTTCGACGCCTACAAGCTCCGCGGCAGCGACGCGCTCTGGAGCGCCACCGGCGTCAAGGTGAGCCGCATCGCCGGCACCGCCTTGCTGCCCACCATGCAGAACCACCAGTCGATGGAGGGTCGGCCGCTGGTCCGCGAGCAGACCCAGGCCGAGTTCGCTGCGAACCCGACCTACGCGCGGGATCTGGTCAAGCACCCGCCGCTGCTCTCCCTCTGGAAGGACCACGAGCACGTGGGCCAGCAGTGGGGCATGAGCATCGACCTCAACGCCTGCGTCGGCTGCAACGGCTGCATGATCGCCTGCCAGGCGGAGAACAACATCCCCGTCGTCGGCCCCGAGCAGGTGCGCATGGGCCGGCAGATGCACTGGATCCGGATCGACCGCTACTTCGCCAGCACCAACACCGACGATCCCTCGGATCTCTCGGAGCCCCAGGTGGTCCACCAGCCGGTGGGCTGCATGCAGTGCCAGAACGCTCCCTGCGAGAACGTCTGCCCCGTGGCTGCGACCGTGCACTCGGCGGACGGCGGCCTCAACGACATGGTCTACAACCGGTGCATCGGCACCCGGTACTGCTCCAACAACTGCCCCTACAAGGTGCGGCGCTTCAACTTCTTCGACTGGCACAGCGTCGGAGAGGGCAAGCTCACCGACGTCTCGCAGATGGCGTTCAACCCGGACGTCACCGTGCGGACCCGCGGCGTGATGGAGAAGTGCACCTACTGTGTGCAGCGGATCAACGCAGCGAAGCGTGACGCCAAGCTGGCCGGACACCAGAAGGTGGCCGACGGGGCCATCACGCCCGCCTGCGCACAGGCCTGCCCCACCGACGCGATCGTCTTCGGTGACATCAACGACCCGAACAGCCGGGTCAGCAAGATGAAGGCGTTGCCGCGGAACTACGAGCTCCTCGGGGATCTGAACACCAAGCCCCGCACCTCGTACCTCGGCCTCATCAGGAACCCGAACCCCGAGATGGCATCGTGAGTCAGCCCGTCGCCCTTCCTGAAGTCCTGCGCCTGCCTCCGGAGGCTCCCCACGAGGAGCTGGTCACGGGCGCCCATACGTTCAACGACGTCACGGAGATGGTCTCCACCGTCACCGAGCGCAAGACCGAGCTGGCCTGGTACATCAGCCTGGCCCTCATGCTCTCGGTGCTCGCCGTCTTCGGCGGCGCGGTCCTCTATCTGATCTGGGCCGGTATCGGCATCTGGGGTCTGCAGCAGCCGGTGGGCTGGGGTTGGGACATCACCAACTTCGTCTTCTGGGTCGGCATCGGTCACGCCGGCACCCTGATCTCCGCCATCCTCTTCCTCTTCCGGCAGAAGTGGCGGACCTCGATCAACCGCTTCGCCGAGGCGATGACCCTCTTCGCCGTGATGTGCGCCCTGATCTTCCCGGGCATCCACGTCGGCCGGATCTGGATGGCCTACTACATGGCCCCGCTCCCCAACCAGATGGGGATGTGGCCCAACTTCCGCAGCCCGCTCCTCTGG
>Ga0180215_1001951_pt1 | contig 21614 bp, 17 predicted proteins | sample eDN3rd37CBELigBY_FD_128871 | JGI IMG/M metagenome (GOLD analysis project Ga0180215, IMG submission 128871) | Enriched backyard soil microbial communities from Emeryville, California, USA - eDNA 3rd pass 37_C BE-Lig BY (version 2) (version 2) | ecosystem: Environmental > Terrestrial > Soil >... | reverse complement strand
GGTTCGACGAAGCCTTGCAGCACTTCAAGCGAATTCGGATTGATGCACTCCAGGAACGGCTTGCCTTCCGTCTGAGCCTCATCGGTTATAAGCGGCTCGAAAAGCCGGAATTCGGCAGGAACGGCCTGCGACGCTTCAACCCAGTGGATTGTTCCTTTCACCTTGCGCTCATTGAAGCCCGAGCCGCTCTTCGTCTTCGGATCGTACGTGCAATGCAGCTCGATAACATTGCCGTCGGCATCCTTGATAACCTCTTGGCACGTAATGAAGTAAGCGTGCTTCAGGCGCACTTCGTTGCCCGGGAACAAGCGGAAATATTTGCTCGGGGGATTTTCCATAAAGTCATCCTGCTCGATGTAAATTTCGCGCGAGAACGGAATTTGGCGCATGCCCATTTCCTCGTTCTCTGCATTGTTCTCCGCATCCAGCAGCTCGGTTTGACCCTCCGGATAATTTGTAATGACTACCTTAAGCGGGCGAAGCACCGCCATCGTGCGGAGCGCCTTGAGCTTCAGATCCTCGCGGATGAAATGCTCCAGATTGCGCTCGTCAACGATGCTGTTGCTCTTCGCGACGCCGATCTCGCGGCAGAACGCGCGCAGCGCTTCAGGCGTATAGCCCTTGCGGCGCAATCCGCTGATCGTCGGCATGCGCGGATCGTCCCAGCCCTCCACAACGCCTTCATCGACAAGCTGCTTAAGCAGCCTTTTACTCATAACCGTATTCGTTAGATTCAAGCGGGCAAATTCGTATTGATGCGGCGTCGCTTCCATCTCGCACTCTGCGATGGCCCAATCGTATAACGGGCGGTGATCCTCGAATTCCAGCGTACAGATCGAATGCGTAATGCCTTCAATCGCGTCGCTGATCGGATGCGCGTAATCGTACATCGGGTAAATGCACCATTCGTTTCCTGTCCGGTGATGATGCGCGTGGGCGATCCGGTAAAGCACGGGATCGCGCAAATTAATATTAGGCGAAGCCATATCGATCTTGGCGCGAAGCACCTTCTCGCCATCCTTGAACTCGCCGGCGCGCATGCGCGCGAACAGATCAAGATTTTCCTCTACGCTGCGGTTGCGGTACGGGCTCTCCTTGCCGGGCTCGGTAAGCGTTCCGCGCAGCTCGCGAATTTGCTCTGCGTTCAAGTCGCATACGAAAGCCTTGCCTTTCTTAATCAACAGCACGGCGCGATTGTAAAGCTCCTCGAAATAATCGGATGCGAAGCGGAGCTCGTCCCATTCAAAGCCAAGCCAGCGCACATCCTCCTTAATCGATTCTACATACTCTGTATCTTCTTTAAGCGGATTCGTATCGTCAAAGCGCAAATTCGTTTTCCCTTTGAACTCGTCCGCCAGCTCAAAGTTGAGACAGATCGACTTGGCGTGACCGATATGCAAATAGCCGTTAGGCTCAGGCGGAAAACGCGTGACGATCTGCTCCACATGACCGTTGTTCAAATCATCTACGACGATGTTCTTTATAAAATTTGAGGATGAGGACTTATTCTCTACTGCATCTCCCATTGCGACCAACCTTTCTCACCAAAATATTCATCCTCCTATAATACACAATATTTCGGCAAATTATAAGGCTCTGCCCCGCTCCTTGCCCAACATTTCCACATTAGGGCTTCATAATCCCCGAGCCGCCACATTGTAACGGCAGAAGCCCGGGCAAAAGAAAAGCCTCGGCTGCGGACTCGCGTCCTAAACAGCAGAGGCGTGTATATCATCTCTTTACAGCAGCTTTTCAATATCGTCCTTCATATTAGTCGGGTCTACCGTCGATTCGAAGCGCTTCACTACACGGCCTTCGCGGTCGACCAAAAACTTAGTAAAGTTCCATTTGATAGAGTCGCCGGTCATATAATGCGGCAGCTTTTCGGACAGAAACGCATTCAGCATTTTGCCGCTAGGCTCGCTCGTATTGAACCCTTCGAACGGCGCTTGCTCCGTCAAATACCGGAACAGCGGATGAGCCGACTCGTCACGGACGTCCGTCTTCGCGAACAGCGGGAAGGTTACGCCGTAATTTATCGTACAGAAGCTTTGCACATCCGAATTCGCGCCAGGCTCCTGAGCCCCGAACTGGTTGCTTGGAAAGCCGAGAATTTCAAAGCCGCGCTCGTTATATTGCTCGTACAGCTTTTGCAGATCGGCATATTGCGGCGTAAAGCCGCATTTGCTCGCTGTATTCACAATAACGAGCACCTTGCCCTTATACTGTTCTAGAGTTGCGGGCTGCCCTTGAATCGTTTCCAAATGAAATGAATAGATCATGCTGCGCCTCCTATGATGAAAATTATGTATGAAAAGCGCCTTCGGGGCGCATTCCTTCATAGCCGGCAGCTGCCAAGGGCTGCATACGGCTATGCCTCCGCCTTTTGCAGCCTGACATAGTCGCTCAGCATCGCCAGCCGCCAAGGTATGATCATCCCGAAAGCGACAAGATAAAAAATAGCGCCCGTCTGCGGGACCGACATATATTGCTCAACTACCCGATGCAGCGAGATTCGCACAATAAACAAAGTAAGCATTATAAAAATAAACGCTTTAGAGCGCTTTACATATACATCCTCGTCAACTCGGACAAGCGTCGTCGTTACGATAAGCGGAAAGGCGAACATGAGCATGCCTGTTCCGAAGGCCGAAATTCCCCACATCCATGGAATGTGCGTAACCGGAAAAGCGAACATCGCCAGTCCCGTAGCCATTCCAAGCGGAGGAATGACAATTTTCTTCAGCGTCGTCGGCTTGTTGCCGGCACGAATTCGCAGCATGATCAGCGTAAGGCCCGCTATGACGGAGAGCGCTATCGATCCATACTGCACAATAGGTGTAGACCAAAACAATTTGCATACCCTCCATTTTTCTGGCATATACGATATTGCTGTTACCATCGTACTGCAAAAAAACGGCATCTGCAAATGCCCTTGCGCCGGAAGCTTAATAGGAACCTCGAATAAACGGATGGACGTTGTCCCGATAGAAAGCGCGCAAACGCGCATGCTCCTCAGCCGAGAAGGACGGCACATCGACGGCAGCTAAATTATCCTCTACTTGCCGGACATTTTTGAAGCCAGGTATAACGCAGGTAACTTCCTTCTGATCCAGCAGCCAGCGGAGCGCAGCGCGCGTCATATTGCCGCGGCCCTCCGCGATCCATTTCAGTTCGTCAGCCAGCTCCACCCCTTTGGCGAAGCCGAGCCCCGCGAACGTCTCCCCGACATTGAACTGCTCGCCGTTCTCATTAAAGCGGCGATGGTCGTCCTGCTCGAACGTATGCGATTTCGCGAACTTGCCTGTCAGCAAGCCGCTCGCGAGCGGCAACCGAACGAGTATGCCTACGCCGCGCCGCTGCGCTTCTTTAAGCAAAGCTTCTAGAGGCTTTTGACGGAAAATATTGACGATAACCTGCAGCGCCCGGACATTCGGCTGCTCCAAGCAATACAGCCCTTCCTCTACCGATTCGACGCTCACGCCATATTCGCGGATTTTGCCCTCGGCCTTCAGCTTGTCCAATACGCCGAACACCTCTCCATCCTTCAAGATGGAAAGCGGCGGGCAATGGATCTGATAGAGATCGATCGCTTCCCGCTCCAGCCGCTTAAGGCTCGCCTCGCAGTAAGCGCGCACTGAAGCTTCCGAGTAAGTAGCGGGATCGTGAATGTCTCCGGCCCGACAAAATTTCGAAGCAATATAGATTTCATCTTCCTTGCCCTTCGTTGCTTTGGCCAGCAGCCTTTCGCTATGGCCGTCGCCATATACGTCTGCTGTATCAAAAAAGTTAACGCCCCGGCTGCAAGGGCTCTTAGCGATTCTTCGTCGTTCTTGCTCCCCCATGCGCCTCCGATTGCCCATGTGCCGAAGCTCACTTCGCTCACCTTCATGTCCGACGACCCTAGTGGACGATAGTGCATCTACATAACCGCCTCTCAACGATAATAATAGTTTCTTACGGTTATAGTGTATCCCCGCCGCCGCATTCGCGCAAACGGATGCGTCAATATGTCAGCCGCCGTCTTTATTGTCCGCAAGCCTGTATCCCGCGCCTCTCACCGTGACAATATATTTCGGGCTCACTGCGCTGTCCTTCAGCTTCTTGCGAAGGCTCTTCATATGCACGTCGATCACATTGCTTCCTCCGTAGAACTGCATCCCCCACACGGAATCCAGCAGCGCCTCCCGGCTAATGACAGAGCCGTCAGACGTTATAAAGCGAAGGAGCAGATCAAATTCCGTCTTGGTCAGCTCCACCCTGCGCCCGCCCTGATCGACCGTCTTCCGCTTTAAATCCACATAAATATCCTTGAACATGCGAATATGCTCGCTTGCTTGCGGGGCCGGGCCTGCCGTCTGGCCGCCAAGCATTCCGCGAATCCGGCGCATGGCCAGCTCCGGCCTCGCCGGCCATTCCAGCAGCTCGACCGCCCCTGCGGAGCCTTTAACGCCCGGACGAGCGGCATGCGATCGTCCGTTAAACAGCATGAGCACTGGAACGCCTGCAAGACCGGCCTGCATGAGCAAATGCTCTCTTGCCTGCGGCTCATATCGGCTAGAGGCCGTCGCCGCATCGTAGATGAGCAGCTCAGGCTGCAGAGCCGGAAGCATATTGGGATCGAAATCGTGAAGCGAAAATACGTCAAAGCAATCGCTGGACAGCGCGACAAGCAGGCTTCTAACGCGTTCAGGCAGCGGGCTAATAAGCATGACGCGCTTCGTCATCGGGCAGAAGCTCCCCGTACCCGTTCCCGTTAGCTCATCCATTATCGGCTCCGGCTCATAATAAAGGGAGTCTTCCTTCCTTTCCGCATATTCCTTTACATCGATTTCGAAGCGCATTGCTTGCACACCCCTTCTACAACGATTTTCGCATGTCCGATCGTATAGCCCGTCTCCTCCGCCACTTTGAGCAGCCACTCTGCCGGAATTTCCGAAACAATTTCATCAACCTTCCCGCAGCTGGTGCAGACGATATGCTCATGTTCATCCATTCTCGCATCATACCTGCTGACTGCCTCGCCAAGCTTCAACTCCCGGATCAATCCGGCATCGGTCAAATAACGGAGCGAGTTGTATACCGTCCCATATGCAAAGCTATAGTGTTTCGTTCTTAGCCGTTCAATTATATCAGCCGCCGTCGGATGGTCATCCGCTTCCAGAAGCACATCATAGATCGCTTTGCGCTGCAGAGTAAGCTTCACCTTATTCATTGTATAACCATTCCTTTTTTATAATAATTTTAGACTAAGTATAAATATAAAATGATAATAGGTCAACTATATGGCGAGCTGAAAAAACAGGAAGCCCGGTCAGTCTGTTATTAGACTGACCGGGCTTGAATAACGGCGCCTCAACTATAAAATTGGAGACAATAGCCTCGATATCGACTCTTTAAACCGGTTGAACAACGGGCGAGCCTCATAAATTTCCTTTGTGAGAAGCATGCTGCTCCGCATATCCTCTTCAAACAGGCGGTGCAGCTCCTCTGCCGTACCTGTATCGTAAATAAAAGCATTCATCTCAAAGTTGAGCTTAAAGCTGCGAATATCGAGGTTGGCTGTCCCTACGGAAGCGATCTTGCTGTCGATAATAAGCATTTTCGCATGCAGGAAGCCTTCTTCGTACATATAACAGTGGACGCCGCTGTTTAGCAGATCCTCCAAGTAGGAGTGCGTCGCCCAGTAGACGAAGAAATGATCCCGTTTCTTAGGCAGCATGATGCGCACATCGATGCCGGATACAGCCGCGATCTTCAGCGCTGTCATCAAGCTCTCGTCGGGAATGAAATAAGGGGTCTGCATACAGATCGTCTTTTTGGCGGAATAGATCATTTTAATGTAAGCATCCTTGATCTGCTGATACTCGCTGTCCGGCCCGCTTGCAACGACTTGCATGCCGATTCGGCCCGGCAGCGGATGCTGCTCAGGGAAATACAATTCCAGCAAATCGATTTTGTCGGAGGTAGCCAAATTCCAATCCATCAGAAATTGCGCCTGCATTTGCAGCGCAGCGCTTCCCGTCACTCTCAAATGCGTATCCCGCCATTTGCCGAAATGCTTGCTCAAGCCCAAATATTCGTCGCCGATATTGAAGCCCCCGATATAGCCGATTTTTCCGTCGACTATGACGAGCTTCCGATGGTTGCGATAATTGATTTTCAAATTCAAATACGGGATACGGGAAGGAAAAAAGGCGATCGCTCTGCCTCCTGCTGCACGCAGCTCTTTGAAGAACCGCCGCGTCAGATTGGAGCTGCCGATATGGTCGTACAAAAATCTTACTTCAACGCCTTGCCTCGCTTTCGCCGCCAGCGCTTTAACGAGCCTCCTGCCCAGCTCATCGTCCCGAACAATGTAATATTCCAAATGAATATGATGTACGGCGGACTCGATATCTTGGAGCAGCGCATCGAATTTGCGGTTCCCGTCCGTAAAAATATCGACATCGTTGTCGCTTGTATAAAGCGCATAGCTTGTCTGCAGATTCATATAGATCATATCCTGATATTTGACCATCTCAGGATCGGTAAACGGCAAATGCCCCTCCTGCAGCAGCAGCCGCTGGCGCTCAATCGTATCTTCAATAATCCGCTGGCTGTCGCCGAGAAGCTTGGAAAGCTTCCGCTTCCTTATCTTTTGCCCCAGTATGAGATAAAGAATAAATCCGAAAATGGGTATGAAAAATAAAATCATCAGCCAAGCCCACGTTGTACTCGCACTCCGTCTTTCCATGAAAATGACCGTAATGGCCAACAGAACATTGAGCAACGTGATAAGCGAGTAGACATTTTGAAAAATGGCCATCGGCTTAAGCACCTCAATTCGATGGTAAAGTTAATGCGATCATACTCTATGAGCGATATATGTTCAAGTCTGAAAGTATGCTACAATTTTGAATAGAACTGCGACTTGGCTACAGGAGGGACAGCTATGGATTTACGCAAATTGCGGCTAGATGAACGGACGCTCGGGACATTTAGTGAGGAAAGAGACGAATACGAGCGCGATTACTCTAGACTGATACAATCTCCAGCCTTTCGCAGGCTGCAAGGAAAATCGCAAGTATTCGGCGCAGGCACGGGAGACTATTATCGGACAAGATTGACGCATTCTTTGGAGGTCTCGCAAATTGCCAGAGAAGTCGCACGCAGGCTCGGCAAGCAATACAGCTTTCTGGACAAAAAGGAGCATCCGGGGCTCACGCTTGACCCGGCGGTTGTCGAAATAGCCGCGCTCGCCCACGATTTAGGGCATCCTCCCTTCGGGCATAAAGGCGAAGAGGTGCTGAATCATTTATTGCTGCAGGAATACGGCATCCCTTATGAGGGCAATGCCCAAAACTTTCGCATATTGATGTTTTTGGAGAAACGCGCGGGCAGCGGCAGCGGCCTTGATCTTACGGCGGCTACGCTGCTGGCTATTAACAAATACCCGTTCGGACTGGGCGAGCCAGGCAGGCTGAAGGGGCTATACAATACAGAATGGAGCGAGATCGAGCAGCTGCGCCATCTATGGAATATGCCGTCCGGCTGTTCCACGCTGGAAGCCCAGCTTATGGACTTATGCGATGATATCGCCTATTCCACCCACGATATCGAGGACGGCATCCGCGCCGGCAAAATTCAAATGAACCGCACCTTCTTCGAGGACTCGCGGCTTATCAGCCATCTGGTCGACGAGATCGTTCAAGATAAAGGGAATATGGGAGTCGGCTGGGATCAGATCGATATCCCGGCCATGGTGAAGCGCGTGCTTGGCTCCTATTTGGAGCAGTGGGAGGCGCTCTACGCCAGCTGCGATCTGGAATCGTCGCGCACAAGGCGCGAAATGAAGGCGCGCTGGGTAAGCATTTTTGCAGGGAAAGTCGGCATCATCGACGATCCCGCCACCGGCTGGAAGAAGGTCACGTTCGTCGATAACGGCGTACAGGATTTAGATATGCTTCGAACGATGGAAATATTAAAAAAATTGGCGTGGGTCACGCTTATAAAAGACTTCCGCGTACAGCGGCTGCAAATGCGCAGCGAAATTATGATCCGCAGGCTATGGGACAGCTTCAAGGTTCCCGATTACGGCCGTCTCATTATTCCGCCGGATTGGATCGAAAACTACGAGCATCATAAAGCGAAATGGAGCTGGCCGCGCTTCGTCGCAGACTATATATCGGGCATGACAGACGCTTATGCGGAGAAGGTATACGCCGAGCTTTATGCCAGCAAGTCCGGCTCGATTTACGAGATGGACTAATGCGCGGCTTAAACATGTATGTTTTATATAAAAAATAATGGAACCAGGGTCCGCTGCGCGCTTCGCGTCATGCAGCAATTCCCTGGTTCCATTCATTTTACTCGATAACCTTGCCGACCGCGCTAGCGGACAGCTCCGTAATATAATCGAAGAAACGCACCGGATCTACATCGTATACGAGGCTGACCGGACGGCCGTCCTTCGTTTCGACTGTGCGCCCTTGGCTCGGGCCATCCTTGATTACCTTGCTGTATACCGTCTTCATCTCCACAAGATCAGGTTGACCGACGACGGCTGTCGTCAATACATCCCATAAATAATAAGTCGAGTTCGACTCCATATAAACAAGCGGAGGGCATGCCGCATAGCATTGGCCGACGAAATCAAGCCCTTCGTTCTTGCGCAGCGAAGCCCAGCGATTGCGCACATCCAGCGTAAGCGGAACTTTATTCGTGCTTTCAAGCGCTACAAGAACGATCTCCAGACCGCTCTCCCATACGCGATCTACCGCATCGGGATCCCAGAACGCATTCCATTCCGCCGTACCGTCATGCTCGGGCTCAAGTACGTTGCCTTTCTCCAGGAAAGATCCGCCCATCCAATACAGTTTGTCTATTTTATCCTCGATATCCGGCGCCTCGTCAAGCGCTCTCGCCAAATCCGTCAGCGGGCCGGTAAAGAGCAGCGTCGTTTTCTCTTCGGTATTGCGAATCCGCTCGATCATATGCTGGTGAGCGGGCAGCTCCGCGACAGGAGCGGCAATTTTGCCGGCTTCATTCAGAAGCGGAAGCGCATCGACAAAAAAAGTGTGCATCCGCCATTCGGCAGGAAACGGGTTGCGGCCTCTGGAATTGGAACGGGCCACTTCAATCGCGCCGCTGTCGCTGCGTCCGTAGCGGTCGATAATTTTGCGGCTGGCTTTCTCGCCCGGCTCCAAATAGCCGTCGGCAGGAATAACCGACACGCCTGTCAGCTCTACATCCTTCATTTGCAGCAAAAGGAATAGGGATACCAAATCGTCTACGCCGGCATCGTGGTTGAAATAAAGCTTTGTACTCATATAGTTCCATCCTTTCTACGTATAAAACGATATATCGCTTGTCAATCCTAATGTTGAGGAGGTGATCTGTCAATGGCTAAGGATGTATTATGCGAAGTTAACTCCTGCAAATATTGGGCAGCCGGCAATCAATGCGCCGCTAATTCCATCTATGTGGTAAGCAATCGCGGCAAGCACGCGACCAACTCCGAGGAAACGGACTGCAAAACGTTTGAAGCAAAGATTTAAATACGATGAAGCTCATAGAAAAAGCTGCTCGCGCGCCCATTCCGCCGCTGCCGATTGTAGCAGGCCCGGCAGCCTTTCCTTATCGGAATACAGGCGCGCGTCGCAGCTGTTGAAGCTTATTGTTTCGATACAGGAACGGCTCCGTAATATTCTTCCAGCGAATCCCCGCTTTCGCCTATCGCCTTCGATACTTCCGTGCCTACATAGCGCAAATGCCATGGCTCATACTGATAACCGGTAATTTTCTCTTTTCCCTCCGGATAACGAATAATGAAGCCATACTCGAACACATGCTTCTTCAGCCAGTCGGATTCCTTCGTATCCGCGAAGCAATCGGCAACGGCGCACTTTCCGGAGCTGCCCGACACATCGATCGCCAGTCCCGTCTCATGCTCGCTAGTTCCAGGATACGCGCTGTAAGTGAGCGCCTTCTCCATGCCGTCTTTCTTCACGTAACGCTGAAACAGCGCAGTCTGCGTCTTATGGGAACGGTAAGCCGATACGCCCGCGAGCATTATGCCGTCCTCTTCCGCCGCTTCGAACATGCGCTCTAGCGCGGCGGCGGCCTCCTTGCGCATCATCCGCTTTTCAATCTTCTCATCGAACAAGAACCGGACATCAGGGTAGACCAGATCGGTTGGGTTATAGTTTTCAGGGAGCTTGTACTGCTTATTCACCAGCACAGCGATCAGATCGGGCTCCGCAAGCACAGTCATGCCGTCTTCCTGCTTATCTCCCTTGATCGCGCCCGATACCGGCGTCTCCGTCGCTTTCGGCGTTTCGGTAGCAACAGGCGCTTCAGTCGGCTTCTCTGACGCTTTGCCGCCCACTGCCGGCGTTTCCGTCGGCTTCTCTTCAGGAGCTGAGGTTGCGGCCGGGCTCGCGGCAGGCTCGTCGCTATTCAATTGGCCGGCTTCATTCTGTTCCTCGGAAGCTTGTCCCACTTGATTCGCGCCTTCGAGCGCATCCGTATTTTTTAGAAAAGAATAGATAATAACGGCGCCGATACAAAAGATAATGAAAAAGAACGATTTTCTCCCGATTTTCATACAATGCTCCTGTTGATTGAATTTAATTTCATTGTGTAAAATTGATGAAGCTAAGAAACGTATTAATGATTTTCATACTATCAGACGAGCCATAACGTTGCAACGTTGCAGCATCGTCGAAATACTTTTGCTCACCGCGATTTTCCGACAATTTTCGGACAGACTAGACATGAACAATGTTGAATTTTCCATAGTAAAATGGGGTACATTTGCCTTTTGACATGTTGCTATGATTGGGAGCATAATAGTAAAAGAAAATCGGGTATGGAAATCAATTGGAAAAGTTATTTTATTTCAGGTGCAATTTTTTTGCAGGGCGGCAACTTTTTTATTCGGCATTTCGTATTATTTATAAATACAGAACATGGCGAGAAAGACTGGGGGCACATCGCATCAGTCCGTTTTGCTATGAAATATGGAGGGCAGGGGGCAACATGGCGTTAAAAGAAGCTTCAAAACGGCTATTCGGTTTACGGCCTATTTTGTTTTTCTCGATTATTATGCTTCTCAAAAGCTATATCGCTTGGATGGTCATTTTCGAAGACGGCATGTCTTGGACAACCATTCTGAAGGAAATACCTTTCGTTCTTATCGTTTATTGCCTGATTGAATGGTTTACTTCAAAGCGAAAGCTTACCTTTTATTTAATCGCGAACTTGGTCATGACGCTGATCCTATTCGCCGTCATCATGTATTACAAATATTACGGGGTAATCGTAACCTATCACGCGCTGGAGCAGGTCAATCAGGTAACGGCGGTTAAGAACAGCGTGTTCTCGCTTATGGATCCTTATTATCTGTTCATCTTTACCGATGTCATCGTGCTGGCTTTTCTGCTGTTCAGGCCGAAGAGAGTCATGGAATGGAAAACGAACAGCACTCGCAAGGAGAGCAAGCGGCTTGTGCTTGCCATTTTTTCCATCTCGCTGTTCCTATGCCTGTTCAACGTTCTGCCTAACCGGGCAAGCATGAACGAGATCGTGAAAGCCGAGCAAATGGGCATTCTCAACTACGAAGCGTACACGATCTTCTCGAAGAACGATACGGAATATGTGGAGCCCGCTCAAATAACGCAGGACAAAATAAATGCGGTCAAGCAAATACAGCTGCCCGAGCAGCCTATTATGCAAGGAGCGGCCAAGGGTAAAAACCTCATTATCATTCAAATGGAATCGTTCCAAAACTTCCTCGTCAATCTGAAAATTGACGGACAGGAAATTACGCCGAACATGAACAAGCTTGTGAACGAAAATTATTATTTCAAGCATTTTTACCAGCAGGTCGGCCAAGGCAATACGTCGGATGCCGAGTTCGTCGTCAACACTTCATTCTACATTCCGCCTCGCGGCGCGGCGACGATGGTCTATGCCGGCAAAGAGCTGCCAAGCTTGCCGAAGCTGATGAAATCGCAGGGCTATGACACGGCGACCTTCCATACGAATGTCGTAGAGTTTTGGAACCGGATTGAGCTGTACAAAGCGCTAGGCTTCGATCGTTACTATGACGCAGATTTCTTCGGCGAAGAGGATACCGTATTTTTCGGAGCCTCTGACGATATGCTTTACAAGAAAACCTTGGACGAGTTAAAGCGGATGAACAGCGGTGATACGCCTTTCTATACGCAGATCATCTCGATGACTGCCCACCATCCGTATACGATACCGGAAGACAAGTATAGAATGGAGCTGCCGGAACGCTATGAAGGAACGTTTGTGGGCGACTATATCCGCGCGCAAAATTATGCCGATCAGGCGCTGGGCAAGTTTATCGAGGATTTGAAGGCAGAGGGCATTTGGGAAGACAGCCTAATCGTCCTTTACGGCGATCATCTCGGGTTGCCGATTTATTCCTTGGACCGCGACGACAAAGAGCTTATGGCTGAAATTTACGGCCGTGATTACACGTATACCGATATGATCAACATTCCGCTCGTCATCGCTTCGCCGGGCATTACGTCCCCGCAAGTGTTTGACCAACTGGGCGGACAGGTCGATGTGCTGCCTACGATTGTGAATCTGTTCGGCATCCCGCTCGACAATCATATTCACTTCGGACAGGATTTACTGAACCAAAGCTACAACGTGCTGCCGCAGCGCTACTATTTGCCGACCGGCTCGTTCCTGAACAGCCAAGAGCTGTTCCTGTCGGGAAGCGGCTATGAGGACGGCAAGCATTACTCGCTGTCCGGCAACGGCGACACGGAGCAGGAATCGACGGAGGAAGAGTACGAGCGGGCGCTTGAGCTGCTGAAGCTCTCCGACAGCTACGTCATTCAGCTTCCGGATTGGAAAAAGGAATAAAATAAAGGCTGCCCGCTAGGGCAGCCTTATTTTTTTGATGAGGCGAACAGCTTCTGGAACAAAACGACTGACTGCAAATGTGCAGATATTATCGGCTGGTTGGAGCGTCTAGGCGGAATTCCTGTAATTGTGCAGGCTTTATCAGCAAACCGATGGTTCTCAGCGAAATTCCTGCAATTGTGCAGGCTTTGCTTCGTCAACCGCCAGTATTTGCAGATATGGTCACAAATGACTATATTTTTGCAGCAATTTGCTCAAATCAATCGCTTTTCGTGAAAAATCACTGCACTTTTGCATGCTTTATCGTCATCGTCGAATGATCGCATTTTAAAGCGCCTGGCTTACCCGATCGTTAAACTCATAGTACAGCTGCGTCTTCGTCATGAACTCCTCCAGCTCCCGGCCATTGTTATAGGTGCCGAGGCCGAGCATAAGCTTCATTAACGCCGCGTCCGCCGATATGCTCTCGATGACGATTGCGCCGGCGTCAATCAGCATGCGGGTAGAGGAATACAGCGCAGCCGAAGCGTCGCGGATCGGACAAATATAGGTCTGGATCCCTCGCTCGCGGCAGCGGGCAATAAAGCGCGGCAGCGAATATGGACCTTCGCCGACTGCGCAGGCCGTACCTGAATGGTGAAGGTCGTGAAGCACCGCTCTAGGCTTCGGGCCTTCGCCTTCAAACGAATATAAGCTGTAATTCAGCCCTGGATACGGCTTCAAATAAACAACGTCATCGCCGATGCGAAGCGAGTCCGGCGTCCACGGGAATGCTGCGCCGCTGCCGCCCCTGAGCGATTCGGGCAGCGGATTCCGTTCATGCGGATGCACAATGAATCGGCCGGCCTCCATTTTTCCATAAGGAACGCCATAAGGGCTGCCGTATTGATCCGTAAATGATATAGCCTGCGTTATGCGCGTTCCCAAGTATACAAGCGGCTGGCCGGCATCGTTCTCATAAAGGGAAAATACGCCCGGCAGACCGTCATTTACGATAAAATCTATCGCATTCTGAAAGTTTCGGCTTCCGTTGCCGCGCGGATCGTCAAGCGGATAATTGCTGGCGGTCAGCACGAGCGGAATCGGAATATTTCCAAACAAATAGCTCAACATTGCCGACGAATAAGCGAGCGTATCCGAGCCGTGCGTCACAATAATGCCGGCGTAATCTACATAATTAACCGACCGGATCGCTGCAGCCAGCGTGCGCCAGTCTTCAGGCGTTACATTTTCGCTCAAAATATTAAGCGGCTGAAGCGTATCAAAACGGACGGCCGCATTGCGTGACGGATGCTGCAAATAGCTCTCGATCAGCCGGTATGCTCCCGCTTCTTTTACATTAATCGTACCATTCGCGCTTTGGCTCCCTATTGTGCCCCCTGTAAATATAATTAACAATTGCTTCATTAATTCTGCACCTTCCTAGTGTTCTCAATATGCAACTGATGCCGCTTCCCGATCCAGCAGCTGCAAAAACGGCATGCCGCCCATGCGCCGGACGATGTATTCCCAGCCAGCCTCGGCCGCAGCCTCCCAAAACCGGTCCATGCCGGAACCGTCCCCGTAAAGGCTGACTTCCCGAAATCGCTGCGGGTTATTATTCATTAATATGTACGGCGTATATAGCCCTAATTCAACCCTTTTCGCTTGATAGACAGATAAGACGCCAGTCTCCTCCGCGATAGCGGCATTCGCTTCATCCGAAGATAGAAACTGAACGAGCTTCCATGCTTCAGCACGGTGACCAGAGCTCGAAGAGATCGCCCAGCCCGATACATCCAGCTTATAGTGGGATATGCCGTCAGGACCTGTCGGAAGAGGCGCAGTAGCCCACCCGTCCTTAGGCAGCCCTTCTTGGACATATTCAATCGCATCCGTATCGTAGATGAGCATAGCCGCATTGCCTTCAGCAAAAAAATGGAGCGCATCCTTAGCCGTCCACTGCTTGGAGGCTGTCGGCGACAAGCTTATAAAGATTTCACGATAGAGCTTAACGGCCTCCCAAGCTTCCGGAGTTGAAAAGATCGTCGCACCGTTCTGCAGCAGCAGCGGCCGCTTGGCATCAACCGCATCGCCATTATAGTCTCGAACGATCGCAATCAGAGACTCTACGGCCTCCACGCCGCCTGTGCCCGCCAAGCCATAGCTTCTGTCGCCCACGCTCGTCATTTGCTTGCCGACAAAGTAAAGCTCCTCCCACGTCTTCGGCACTTGAAGCGCCTTAGCGTCGAACCAGTCCTTCCGATAAAACAATAACGGCTGATGAAACCGATTAGGAACGTAATAGACAGCGCCGTCGTCTGTCTGCATAAAACGCTTCGCCGTGCTGTTCAGATTGGCAGCCTCGTCCCATGCCGCAGTCTCCTCCGATAAATCAGCGGCCAGCCCCTCTTGCTTATAAGACTGAAGCTCGCTCTCCCGAATGCTGAACACATCAATGGACTTATGCTGCCGCAGCAGCTCCCGGATTTCTCCATCCGTATCTCTAATATTGATCAGTTCGACATGAATGTCCGGATTTTCATCCTCAAAACGGGCAATCTGCTTGCGAAGCGCCGCTTCCCTCTTCGGACCGGCCGCCTGCTCCACCAGCGTAAGCGTAAGCTTATCCGCGTAAAACGCCTCCGTCGGCTTCGGCCTCTCGTTCTCCCCGTTGTTTGCGCACGCTGTCAATGCGATGCCCGTAACTACGCTCAACAATAGAAACAAACAGAGATTCCTGCGGTCATGCCTCATCGGATCCCCCCGTACAATATACTTTGTAATGTATATATCGGCTATAAAGAGCGGCATTGCTAGAGTTTAGCATAGAACATTTACATTATATCAACAACTCTATCGGCGGAGCAGACTTCTAGCACAAGAAATCCATCACTTTTCATCAACACTCTCATAATAATGAGAATCATTGTCAATATTATAGATACCCTTATATTTAGCGGGTTGACAATATTACGATATATCGTTAACTTATAAATACGATATATCGTATTACACAGATGAGGTGACGGCATGCATACAATAGACGCGATTAATCCAATTGAGCAGCGGAAACACGGGAAACGCTATTTCGGCAGAGGAGGCGTGAAGATCGCTTTGCTGAAGCTGCTGGCAGAGGAGCCGATGCACGGATATCAGATGATCAAAGAGCTGGAGCTGCGATCGGGCGGCATGTATACGCCAAGCGCCGGCTCTATCTACCCGACGCTGCAAGCGTTGGCCGAGCGCGGGTTTATTTCGACACAAGAGGAAGAGGGCGGGCGTAAAAGATATGCGATTACGGAGCAAGGCCGCGCAGCGCTGTCCTTGCTGCCCGACAAACCTAAAAAGCGCATGGACGATAGCGCTGAGGCGGAGCATTTCCGCTTCGAAAAAATCCGTCGCAAGCTTTCCTTATCCGATCAGTCGTTCGAGCTGCTGCGGTTGATTACATGGGCTGAGCAAGCTGCAGCCGCCAGCAATGAGCAGGAATCGCTGCTTCAGGAGCTGCTCGTCAGCCAGCAGCGGCAGCTTAAAGAATTTCTAGCGAAGGGCGGCTTCGATACTTCATCGGAGGAAAGCAGGGACAGCCAATGAGCGCCATTCATCCTGCCCCCGGAATGCCGGGGCGCCGCTTCCCGCACAATCCCGCCAAGCGCGCCTCCAAGGGCACTATTGCCGCCATGTACAAGCGCATGTTTTTTCATGTGCGGACACGATGGCCTGCGCTCATCGCAGCATTCTTCTGCATCGTCGGGGTGTCGCTGCTGGAGCTGGCGATACCGTGGATGACCCAATACACGATCGACACCCTTATTCCTGCCAAGCGTTATGAGGGTCTCATATGGATCGGCTGCGGCGTGCTCGCAACCGCCGTCATGCTCGGTCTGCTAAATTATTTCAGCAGCCTGCTGATGGCTTCAATCGGCCAAAGTGCCGTCTATGATATGCGGGGGGAGCTATACCGGCATATCCAACGGCTCGATGTCGGCTTTTTCGACCGCAACCGCACCGGCGACTTAATGTCCCGCGTAACAAGCGACGTCAACATGCTGCAGCAGCTTGTCTCCTCCGGAATGATGTCTATCGTGACCGACTGGTTCACCTTTGTGTTCGTCGCATCGTATATGCTTTGGATCAATTGGCAGCTTACGCTTATTATTTTGGCTACTTTTCCGGTCATGATTTTTGCAACCAGCTTCTTCGGCAAACGGATGCGGGGCTCTTTCCGCAAAGTGCAGGAAACGATCGCCGAGGTCAGCAATCATTTGCAGGATACGCTATCATCCATCCGGTTAATTAAATCGTTCACTAATGAAGAGCTTGAGAGCAGCCGATTCTCCGAGCGCAGCCAAAGCAATATGGATGCGAATATGAACGCGGTCAAAATTCGCGCCGTATTCGAGCCCGTGATCGACCTGCTGCTCTTTCTCGGGCTTGCCGCCGTGCTGCTCGTCGGCGCGATGCACACGATGGACGGCGTCATGACAGTCGGCACAATCGTCGCGTTCATAGCTTATCTGCGGCTGCTGCAAAATCCGATTCGTAAATTCAGCCGCACGATCAATACGATTCAGCAGTCTGCCGCCGCCTACGAGCGGGTGGTCGATATTTTGGCGACTGAGCCTGCCGTTCAGGATGCTCCAAATGCGATCTCCCTTGCGCATGTGAAGGGACAAATTGAATTCAAAGATGTCAGCTTCGCTTATCACACCGGCAAGCCTGTTCTAACCGATTTCAGCCTTTCCATGCAGGCGGGTAAAATAACAGCTATCGTCGGCTCATCGGGCGCCGGCAAATCGACGATTACGCATCTTATCTCGCGGTTCTACGACCCGCAGAATGGCGTCATCACAATTGATGGGCATCCGCTGACTTCCGTCAGCATGCGCTCATTGCGCGAAAGCATGGGCATCGTGTCGCAAGATGTTTTATTGTTGAACGGCACGATTCGCGACAACATCAAATACGGCAAGCCTGACGCCTCCGATGAAGAGATTGAGGCAGCAGCCCGAGCTGCCAATGCCCACGCCTTCATCTCCTCTTTCCCGCAAGGCTACGATTCACAAATCGGCGAACGGGGAGTTAAGCTGTCAGGCGGGCAAAAGCAGCGCTTATCGATCGCGCGGGCGATTTTGAAAAATCCTAGCATTATTATTTTAGATGAGGCGACCTCGTCGCTGGACACGGAATCGGAGAAAATGATCCAAGATGCGCTTGCCGAGCTGCTTAAAGGACGCACCTGCCTAGTTATCGCCCATCGCCTGTCAACGATTCAGCAAGCCGATATCATTTACGTGCTCGACCATGGCGATATTATCGAATCGGGAACGCATCATTCCCTCATTGCCCAGAACGGCAAATACAAGAGCTTGTACGAGCTGCAGTTTCCGCAAAAAACGGCTGCCGGCGGCTGAATAAGCGAAGGGCTATCCCGACAGCGGGATAGCCCTGTTTTTTATAAGATGCTATTTTGAAAAATATTGCCTCACGTAGCGCGTTACTGCTTATGATAACCTTGTTCGCCATACGGCTGCAGCTTCAGCATCCATTGCTCCTTCAACTTCTCTACCTCTTTGCTGTACGAGCGGGCAACGTCTGCCGGACGCTGCGTTTCACTGCGAAATACATCATGATAATCGTAAGTCACTTTATTCTCCAGCTTCAGCAGCTCCAGCACTTCGAATTCAAAGCTAACGCCGCCGTACTCGTTCCATTCTTTTTGCAGCTCCTTGTTGACATGCGAGCCTGTGCTTAGAATAAACTGTTCTTTTCCCCACAGCCCGTTCATATTTGTTGATGCGGCTACATAAATCCGGCCGTTTCGTTTATTCGTTATGCGATATACACCCATTTGGCGTTCGCGCTCCTGGTAATCGGACAGAAGCTGCTTGCGCTTCTCTTTATCGACTCTGCCGGGCATTGTCTTCTTGTTCTCGGCATGATTTTCCATTGCTCTATCTCCTTTTTATTTAATAAGCGGCTTACCCATTCAGCCAATATTCGCTGCCATCCTCTTTCCGATCCAGAAAGCCGTATTCGATCAAGTAGCGGCGCAGCGTTACGTAGTCGTCCTCCCAAAATGTTTTGAGCAGCGCATTTACCTCTTTCTCCGTATATTTGAGACCGTGCTTAAACGATAACGAAATATGCCGGAGCACGGCGACCTTGCGCTTCTCTTTCTTCGGAAAGGAGGCTAGCGGGCCTTCGGGGCCGTGCGGAAAATATTGCTTCATCAGACTTGCGTATTCCTCTTCCGTAATGACGTAGCGCTCATCCACTTGCCTTGCGCCTGCATGAACGGGCATGAACCGGGGAGCATCCGCTGCTCCGCTCTCCATCAGCTCCATAATCGCCAGCAGCAGCTTCGCCTGCTTTGCCTTCTCCTTCAGCACGAACCGATGGTTTCGAACCGTCGAGGCGCTGCCCGAACCCGAGCGCTGAACAATATCTTTATCGGACATGCCCGACGCAAACTGGCGAATTAGCGTCTTTTGCAGATCGGTCAGTCCAGTCATTTTTTTATCCAGCTCCAGCAGATGCTCCAGCATCGAGTTATGGGCATGCTGCACATGATGCGCAGCGTAGCGCTTGGCGTCGAACCAACGCTCCGTCCCCGGCACCCGGAACACCTCTCCCTCCTCGAATCTTTCGCCGCACACTAAGCATATATAGCACGCTTCGCTATCGTCATACACAAAGCCGAGCTTCCATTCCTCCAACGTCGCGTTCCAAAACCGTTCATTCACTTCCATAACCAAACACATCCTTGTTTCGTTTGTTTAATTTATAGACAATATATAATTTTGTTTGTTTATTGTCAAGGATAGATTGCCTGCAGGGTAATGGGAAGCGCAATCGGGCGCGGTACGATACGCGCGTTTTCGCGCTTATCACGGCATAGCCGCTGGCGCTAGTGCCCGTTAAGCCCATTTTGGTGATTATGGCGGCCAGTGCGCGTGACGCGACAATCCCCGCCCCATACCGCTCCCAAACGCAAAAAAGCGCCGGTCAGAGAACGGCTCCCTAACCAACGCTTTTACAACATAATCTAGTTAAAATCTACGCCTCTGCTCACGCTTTGCTCTCTGCGGCTGCGCTCCATGAACGGCCACCAGTTGGCCGGACCGAACAGCTTCACCATAACCGGTATGAAGAGCGGCAGCATCACTAGCGCGTAAAGGAACAGGCCGCACAGCACAACGGTCGCGATTTGCAGCAAGGAAAGCACCCCTGACGGCAGCATAGCCGCAAAGGTTCCGCCAAGAATAATGGCAGCGGACATAATGACCGTCCCCATCTTCTTCATCGCTTCATGAATGGCTTCCTCTGGCGACAAATGGCGATATTCCTTGAATCGATCCATCAAGAATATGCTGTAATCGATGCCGAGCGCCATCAGCATGACGAAGCCGAAGAACGGCACCGCCCAGCTGATGCCTGAGTAGCCCAGCATTTGCACAAATATCAGCTCCGTTATCGCCATCGAGGTGTAATACGTCGCATATAGCGAGGCGACCAAATAAATCGGCATAATGATGGAGCGGAACAGTACGATCAAAATAAGCAAAATGCTCGTCAGAATCAACACCACAGTACGTGAATAGTCCTCATTGGAGATGTTGAACAAATCGTTGTTGATGCTCGTCACTCCGCCTATCGCAATATCAGCGCCGCTATATTCCGTTCCGGCCAACGCGCGATTGACGGCAGCTTCAAGCGGCTCGATTTTTTCCATCGTTTCAAGCAAGTACGGGTTGCTGGCGAATACGACATCCAGCTTCACTGTTTGGCGGTCCTCCGACATGTACACATCGAGAACGGTCTGGAAATCCTCATTCGCAATCGCTTCCTCCGGAATATACCAGCCCGTCATCTGCTTATCCGGCGAATTCGCCAAATCCGTCAAATAACCGCTTGCAGAGGTCAATCCATCGGTCACCTGGTTCAATCCGTCTACGCTCTGATCGAGACCGCTCGTCAGCTCGCCGAGCTGGGCATGAAGCTCGCTGAATCCTTTTTGCAGCTCTTGCTGGCCGCTTGCCAGCTCGCCAAGCCCATTCGATACGCCCGGCAGCTGCGCGACAATTTGCCCTTGCCCGGCAGCCGCTTGCGCAATGCCTTGCTGCAGCTCGCCAATTCCGGCTGCCAGCGCGCTCAGGCCGTCCGCCAAAGCCGATTGTCCGGCGGCGGCTTGCGCAAAGCCGGCATTCGCCTGCTCCATGCCGGCGCTAATGCCGGCAAGCTGCTCGTTCAGCTTGACGAGCCCTTCCCCAATGCCAACCGCTCCCTGCTGCAGCTGCTGCAAGGTTGCCAGCGCCTGCTGGAAAGCTGGGTCGCTTTGCAGCTCAGGATAACTTTCCGCGACGCCGCTCAAGCCTTGCTGAACGCCCGCAAGCGCCTCTGCCAGCTTCAACTGCTCAGTCGCCGTCGTTCCGTACGCTGCGCTTAGCTGGCTAAGCCCGCCGCCAAGCTGGCTGTAGCTGCCATGCAGCTCCTTGCTCGCTTCCGCGAGCTGCTCCGCACTTTGCTGCGCCTGCTTCAAACCGACTTTAAGCTGCTCTGCGCCGGCCGAGCCGTCAAGCAGCCCTTGCTCAATGCGCTTCAAGCCTGCGCTCAGCTGCTGAACGCCGTTTTTCAGCTCGTTGGTGCCGTCTACGAGCTTGCCTGCGCCTTGCGAAGCCTCCTGCAGCTTAGGCGCATTGCCGCTCAATGCGGCGCTCGCTTCTGACAGGCCGCTGCTGATT
>Ga0180215_1001949_pt1 | contig 21631 bp, 21 predicted proteins | sample eDN3rd37CBELigBY_FD_128871 | JGI IMG/M metagenome (GOLD analysis project Ga0180215, IMG submission 128871) | Enriched backyard soil microbial communities from Emeryville, California, USA - eDNA 3rd pass 37_C BE-Lig BY (version 2) (version 2) | ecosystem: Environmental > Terrestrial > Soil >... | reverse complement strand
GGAGCTAGGAGATGGTGAATGGATAATCGGAGAAGGCTGGAATGAGAACTTATGGGAAGAGCGGGTCATCCCGACGAAAGAGGAACTTGATGAAGTTGCTCCATCTAACCCTGTTTTATTAAAGCGGACATGCAGACACGTTTGCCTTGTGAACTCGAAAACTTTAAGGCTTGCACGTGTAAGCGAAGATTCAGCAAATCCTGAAGGTGGAATTATTGATCGAGATGAAAATGGAAAACTAACTGGCCTATTAAAAGATGCCGCAATGAATTTAGTCGCAAATGTCGTTCCGCCATACACACTAGAGACGATTAAACGATCTTTAAGAAAAGGAATTCAAGAATGTTATAAATTAGGCATAACCGGAGCACATACTGAAGACCTTTCTTACTATGGAAGTTTTACAAATACATATAAAGCATTTCAAGAAGTAATAGAAAAAGAAGATTTGTATTTCCGTGCACATTTACTCATTCATCATGAAGTAATCGATGAGTGGGCTCAATTAGGAGTGGATTACTTAAGTGGAACCCCATTTATTACCTTTGGTCCAATGAAGATTTTTGCGGACGGATCTCTTGGGGGAAGAACGGCTCTACTCAGTTTCCTTTATGCTGATGACACAAGTACTAATGGAGTTAATGTTCATTCTTATGAGAAATTCCAAGCACTTGTTAAAAAAGCGAGAAGTTTAAATCTTCCTGTAGCTGTTCATGCGATTGGAGATTTAGCGTTTGAATGGCTGTTAGATGCAATTGAAAAGTATCCTGTGAATGTTGGTCGAGACCGCCTTATTCATGCTCAGCTATTACGAAAAGATTTGGTTGAGAGAATGAAAAAACTCCCAGTTGTTGTCGATATTCAACCAAGATTTTTACATTCCGATTTCCCATGGGTATTCGAGAGAATTGGTCATGGACCAATTGATTATTTGTACGCATGGAAAACATTAATTAACGAAGGAATCCATTGTGCTGGGGGTTCAGATGCACCGATTGAGCCTGCTGATCCATTGTTAGGGATACACGCAGCAGTTTTAAGAACGATACCAGATGATGAAAATCAACAAGTTTATATACCAGAAGAACGATTATCGATGTATGAAGCGGTATCTTTATTTACAAAAGGAAGTGCTTATGCCGCATTAGAAGAACGGAAATTTGGAATGATTAAAGAGGATTTTGCCGCAGATTTTACGATTCTTGATCAAGACTTGTTTGAAATCGACCCGAAAGATATTTTAAATACACGTGTTGAAATAACTGTCGTGAACGGAAAGATTATGTATGAGCGGAAATCTTAGAGGTGAAGAATAATACAAATTTTTACTGAACGTGCAATAAAAATTATTAAGTTAATTCCAGTAGGTAAAGTCATGACTTATGGACAAATTGCTTCTCTTGCTGGTAGTCCTAAAGGAGCAAGACAAGTAGTAAGAATACTCCATTCAATGAGTCGAAAATATCAATTACCATGGCATCGAGTCGTTAATCAGAAGGGAGAGATTGCGATCAACGATGACGAATCAAGATTTGAACAAATCGCTCTGCTTACTCAAGAAGGTATTCGTGTAGATTCGAGTGGAAGAATTGACTTAAAGGAATATCTTGCTACTGAAAAAGATCTGATTGGTGAGTGAAACGGAATCGAGATCGAAGCTATTTCAGCTCGTACTCATCCATAAAGCATAATACAAAGAAAAATAAAAGGGCATCCAATGAGTATTTCTCAGTGGAATGCCCTTTACTATTATTAAAAAACTTAACATGAACTATAGCTTTCCTTTTATAAAAATGTCCGTTGAACTTTTTGCCAGAACGAATTATTCTTTAATTTAACCGTTTTTATGACTTTATCGCTTAAAGTTACATCAATTTTTTTGAGTTTACTTACACCGATTGCTTCATTATCCATGCTAATCATTGGAAAATCATTTGCATCTTCGACATCGACTAATGTTAATTTGCGATTTCCGCTTAAAATAAATGGTGAGCCCAATGTACGATATTGGTTATTATTTAGTGAAGATAATTCACTAACTTGAAATGATGGAATTAATGGATCGACGACTGCTCCTCCAGTCGACTTATTATAACCCGTACTTCCTGTTGGTGTAGAAATAACCATTCCATCTCCACGGAAAGTTTCAAAGTGAACGTCATCAATTAGAACTTCTAATGTAAAGGTTTTAATAATTGAGGAACGAACCGTACATTCATTTAAACAATAGAATGGAATTTCATCATCAACGATTACTTTTATAATTGGATAACGACGTACCTCGATTTCTTTATTCATAACTTCATTAACCATTTCATTTAATTGGTCTAGCTGGAAATCACAATAAAAACTTGTTTGATGATCAGTTGCGATTCCTGCATATAAACAATCTTGTCTAAACCCTGATTTTCTTACAGCTTGTAAAAATGTACCGTCTCCACCTACGGCAACAATAATGTTGGCATCTTTCATTTGTTCACAAACAACAAATTCATAGTCTCTCGCGAGTGATTTCAATTTTTCTACTTCATTATGTAATTTCTGCGATGGTTGATGATAAAAATAGATATTTCTTCTTTCATCCATGACAATTCTCCTTTGCTGTTTTTTTTCAATGAATAGTTTTGCTATAATTTTTGTATACATAGTTTATGTATTCTAAATTAATAGTATCATTAAATTCAGGGAAAACGAAATGAGAATTAGGGGGATTTTATGAACGGAAAGCGTTGGGCAGCTTTAGGGATAGCTGCAGTTATATTTTGTATTTCAGTAGTTTCAAGTGTTTTCCAAGCTTTCTCAAACATTGGAAGCACAAGTGGTGCTATAGAGACCTTATTCTCTGATACACCTGTAGAAAAAGTGATAGAAACAGGAGATGGAACCCGCCAAATTGCTATATTAGAGGTTAATGGTACAATCCAAGATACAGGAGAAGCGACATCCTTTTTTACAACGGAAGGCTATCACCATAGAAGTTTCATGAAGCAGCTAAATTATATTAAAGAAAATCCAAATGTAAAAGGAATGATTTTACAAATTAATAGTCCTGGTGGTGGTGTAGTCGAAAGCGCAGAAATTTACGATAAAATTAAGGAAATCATGGACGAAAAAGAGATTCCAATTTATGTTTCGATGGGAGCTATGGCAGCTTCAGGTGGATATTACATAGCAGCACCAGCAACTAAAATCTTTGCCTCGAAAGAAACCATTACAGGGTCAATCGGTGTCATTATGCAAAGTATTAATTATGCTGGTTTAGCTGAAAAGCTTGGGATTGAGACGATTACAATTAAAAGTGGACCTTATAAAGATATTATGAGCTCTGCTCGTGAAATGACTGATGAAGAAAAGACTATTTTACAAGAGATGCTAAATAACTCCTATGAAGATTTTATAAAAATCATTGCTGATGGTCGGAAAATGTCAGAGTCTGACGTAAGGAAATTAGCAGATGGAAGAATTTATGATGGAAGACAAGCTAAAAAAGTGGGTTTAATAGACGAGTTCGGTTATTTAGAAGATGTGATTCAAGCGATGAAAGAAGATTTTAATTTGAGAAGTGCACAAGTAGTACGATACGAAGATGAACTCAGCGGTTTGAATTCCTTATTTGGTTTCATCTCAAATAAACTTCAAGGTAGTCAAACACAATCTGATTCCAAATTAATTGCAGAACTTTTAAGTAAACATAATTCCCCAAGACTTATGTATTTATATTCTGAGTAAGGGGGACAAAACGATTATGGAATATCAGAATGAAAATCAAATTAATTTACATCAACATATAGAACAAGAACGTGAGATGCCAGTAAATGAAGGGAACCCAAATTCATCCTTGCATCCACCTGCTTACAATACGAAGGGCACAATACCTAGTTCTCCGCAAATGATTGAAGATTATAAAGTTTATGCCGGATTTTGGATGCGATTTTGGGCCTACTTAATTGATCTATTAATCATTTCTAGTATTTCGAATATCCTAATTCATTCAGTTCTTGCACCATTTGGCGTAAAAGATACAGGTGGAATGTTTTCCATTCATCATATTTTATCAGCTATTATTTTTTATAGTTATTTCGTTTTCATGACGAAATATTTTAGTCAGACTTTAGGAAAAATGATTTTTGGATTAAAGGTTATACCGATTAAAGGTGAAAAGTTAACTTGGAGTACGGTTTTATTTAGAGAATGGATTGGAAGATATATTTCAGTAACTATTATTCTCCTTTATTTAGTTGTCATCTTTTTACCGAAAAAGCAAGGATTACACGATGTTTTTTCAGATACAGCAGTTATCCACGAAAGAGTTATTTTAAAAGAACCCGTTATTACTTATAAATATTAGTGTTTCATAATCTATTTTCTATTTTACACTAGCTCACTTGGCTAGTGTTTTTTTATGATTATGTTTATTTTCTTTACCATAAGTCGATAATTTAGGCTGAAAGGTTGTGTGGCAATGATTTTGTTCATCATTCTTTTAGCTATCATTTTGCTTATATTTGTTATTTTAATTTCCAATATATATGTTACGATTACCTATCGTTATCAGGACAAAAATCCACAACTAGAGTTAAACATACGTGCTTTATATGGAATATTAAAATTTAACTTTGATCTATTATCTATTAAAACAAAAAACGAAAAGCTCAATAGTGAAGAGAAAGTCGGTACTGATCATGGAACGAATTCAAGCACAAATCAAAAGGACAAGAAGGTTGAGGAAGAGTTGCAACCAGTTTCTGATGTGGAAAAAATGGTTAATCAACTACCTAACCTATATGCGATGTCAAAAGGTATCATAAAGAAATTCAAGATTACACGATTTCGATGGACGACAGATTTCGGTGTTGGTGAGGCATCGCAAACTGGTACGTTAACAGGAATCATGTGGGCATTTAAAGGAGTGGTTTTAGGGATTATCAGCCGATATTTAACTCTAGTTAATTATCCCGAACTAGTTATTACCCCCAATTTCCAAAGAAAAGTCTTGGATACTTATCTTCTGTGTATGATTCAAATTCGAGTAGGGAATGCTATTTTAGCAGGGTTTAAAATATTTAGTTTTTATCGGAAAACTAAAGCAAAGAAAGCAAAACCTCTGTCGGAGGCAAAAGATGTTCAGAATAACGGATAAGATTTACAATTAGGAGGGTAATGACATGTCAGATCATCCAATTCAAGCACTTATGTCTACTACAATGGAAAACTTAAAGGATATGATTGATGTCAATACAATTATTGGCGACCCAGTTGAAACACCAGATGGAGGAGTAATCTTAACCGTTTCAAAAGTAGGTTTTGGTTTTGCAGCTGGTGGAAGTGAATTTGCCGTTCAAGGTCAAAATAATAATAGTAAAAATGATGGGAAAAGTGATGGACAAAATAGTAAGCTTCCATTTGGTGGAGGTAGTGGTGGAGGAGTTTCTATTACACCGATCGCTTTCCTTATTGTGAATAATCAAGGAGTCAGAATGCTTCATCTTGACGAGAATACCCATCTTTATGAAAAAATACTGGATCTTGCTCCAACTGCTGTTGAAAAGATACAACAAATGTTATCTAAAAATAATTCTAATAATCCATCAGGACAAAAAAATAGCGAAAATGGTTTTAACCAACAAACCCAGCAGAAAACAGATCAAAAGCAAGACTTTAACATTTAGAAAAAAAGATCCGATGCCAATTGCATCGGATTTCCTATTGGACCAAATTCATTAGTTTATTTAGTTGCAAAGATAAACTGACATTCGATATGATGGTATTAAACTGTTTTAAGTTTTTATAAGGAGGTAAAATGAATGACCGCTGTTATTTTTAAAGGAAAACCAGTTACTCTTTCTGGAACAGAAGTAAATGTAGGTGATAAAGCTCCAGATTTCACAGTGATTGCTAATGACCTATCTGAAGTTACTTTTAATGATACGAATGGATCTGTTAGATTAATTAGTGTGGTTCCTTCTGTTGATACAGGTGTTTGTGATGCACAAACTCGTCGCTTTAACGAAGAAGCAGCTAAGCTTCCAGGTGTAAAAGTTTTAACTATTAGTTGTGATCTTCCTTTCGCTCAAGCACGTTGGTGTGCAGCAGCAGGAATCGAGAATGTTCAAGTTTTATCAGACCATAGAGATCTTTCTTTTGGTAAAGCTTACGGAGTATTAATGGAAGAGTATCGACTTTTAGCTAGAGCGATTTTTGTGGTAGATTCTTCTGGTACCGTTACCTATAAAGAAATCGTCAATGAAGTAGGAACACATCCAAACTATGAAGCAGCTGTTGAAGCCGCAAAACAAGCAAAATAATAAAATCTAAGCTTACATAAACGTTAAGACCTCGACTTGATCGGGGTTTTCTTAATTTTTTTAGTAGTAGGAGGAAAATTATGCAGAGTATGCAAAAGACCGCTGTCGAACAGATTTTTCAAATATTAGATGATACAGCCATTCTTTTAAAAAATGAATTGGATTGTACGTATTTAGAAGCTTTAGCGGAAACAGGAGAAAATCTTTATCATGATCAAGTATTACAAGAAGAAGTTAGTGAAGTTAACAAAAAAAGATTAGTCAAAAATTATGAAGAGGCTAAGCGGATCAAATACACAAAAGAAGATATGCGTAAAGCATTTCAGTTAGCTTGCCTAAAAGGAATGAGAGAAAACATACAACCGAACCATCAAATGACTCCTGATACGATAGGCATTTTTATGAGCTATTTGATTGGAAAATTTATGAAAGATCGCAAAAGTTTTTCATTACTTGATCCAGCCATCGGCAGTGCAAATTTAATGACAACGATATTGAATCAGCTACAGTCATTTACGATTGATTCAATTGGAATTGATATTGATGATGTGTTAATTCATTTAGCTTATGTAAATGCTAATTTGGTCGAACAACCTATTCAATTATTTAACCAAGATAGTTTAGAGAATTTATATGTAGATCCTGTTGACGTTGTCGTTTCTGATTTGCCAGTTGGTTATTATCCGAATGATGTTCGCGCGAGTGAATTCGCATTGAAAGCAGACTCTGGTCATTCTTATGCTCATCACTTAATGATTGAACAAAGCTGTCATTATACAAAAGAGGGTGGATATTTATTTTTCATTGTACCGAATGGTCTATTTGAGAGCTCTGAAGCTCCTAAATTGAACAAATTTATTAAAGAACATTTATATATTCAAGCATTTATCCATCTCCCAGAGTCTATGTTTAAAAATAAAAATCTAGCAAAGAGCATTCTTGTCCTTCAAAAGAAAGGAGCAGATATAAAATCACCAAAAGAAGTGTTGCTTGCAAGTATGCCTTCACTTACAAATAAACAACATTTACAATCTTTCTTTAATAAACTTAATGATTGGGTACAAGAAAACAAGTAAAAAAAGCATTCTATAATCTATGGCGATATTTCAAATAAGCTCGAGATTGCATTGCAAAATTAGCCAAAAAGTGATTTAATTGAAAAGGGAATTTTTGTTCAATTTATCACATAAATCAATTTAATAGAATTTAAACCTTAAGGTCATACTAGCATTAGAAAATTCTTACTGAGGAGAGAAATACATGGCAAAGATTTTATCCATTAATGCAGGGAGCTCAAGCTTAAAATTCCAATTATTTTTAATGCCTGAGGAAGAAGTTATTACAAAAGGTCTAGTTGAAAGAATCGGACTAAAAGATAGTATTTTTACAATTTCTGTTAATGGTGAGAAAAAAGAAATTGTTCAAGAAATTCCGAACCATGAAGAAGCGGTAAAACTTTTATTAGATCAATTACTATTAACTGGCACTATTAAATCTTTTGATGAAATTGATGGTGTTGGCCATCGTATCGTTCATGGAGGAGAATTATTTGATGATTCTGCTTTAGTTACTGATGAAGTATTGGCAAAAATCGAGTCTTTATCTGACTTAGCGCCTTTACATAATCCAGCTAATGCAACGGGTATTAAAGCATTTAAACATATTTTACCAAATGTTCCAGCTGTCGCTGTGTTTGATACGGCTTTCCACCAAACAATGCCTGAAAGTTCTTACCTATATAGTCTTCCATATGAATATTATAAAAAATATGGAATCCGTAAATATGGTTTCCATGGTACATCACATAAATATGTATCTCAAAGAGCTGCAGAATTGTTAGGTAGACCAATTGAGCAATTACGCTTACTTTCCTGCCATTTAGGTAATGGTGCAAGTATTGCTGCAATTGAAGGTGGAAAATCTATCGATACTTCAATGGGCTTCACACCACTTGCTGGGGTAACAATGGGTACACGTTCAGGGAATATTGACCCTGCATTAATTCCATTCATTATGGAAAAAACAGGTCAAACTGCTGAAGAAGTCATTAATATCTTAAATAAGAAGAGTGGTCTTTTAGCAGTTTCAGGTTTTTCAAGCGATTTAAGAGATATTCAAAAAGCGGCTGATGAAGGAAATGACCGTGCAGAACTTGCATTAGACATTTTTGCAAATCGTATTCATAAATATATTGGATCTTATGCTGCAAGAATGAATGGTGTAGATGCCATTATCTTCACAGCTGGTATTGGTGAAAATAGTGCAGCTGTTCGTGCTAGAGTTCTTAAAGGATTAGAATTTATGGGAGTTTACTGGGATCCAGAAGCTAATAAGGCTCATGGTGATGAACGCTTTATTAGCTATCCATTCTCACCAGTTAAAGTTTTAGTTATTCCTACAAATGAAGAAGTTATGATCGCAAGAGACGTTATGCGCATTTCAAAACTATAGTCATAATGTGACAAAAAGCCTTCCATTAATGGAAGGTTTTTTTGCTATTCGACCATATATTAGGTACAATAAACTTAATATAGAAGCTATTTCTTGAGGAGTGATGGGATGAATTTATCCGAATACGAACGTGCATTACTCGGTGAAATTGAAGAGTGGGAAAATGCACAATTTGATGTAGTTCCAAATGATTTTATACGAGCATATGATGAATGGATGACACAATCCTTTTCATTAATTCCTGAAGATATTCAAGAAAAATTTTTCAAAAATCTAGATCAATGGATCTACTATATTCATGCTGCTATCCAACAATCTAAACCTTTTGAAGCAAGAATTAAACGGATTATACAATCGTCTCAATTGTATAATGAAAACATTACTTACATACAGGATTTAAAACAATTACCACTACCTCAATTAAATTACTTAGCCGACCAAGAAGTTTCAGCCCATCGATTATATGCATTAACTCAAGGAGGATTATCAAGTTCTGGTAACCCATTATTATTTGGACTGGATTTCCCAATTTTAGCAGTGATTAATCTCCGACTTGTTCAGCTTATTGCTAATTGCTATGGTTATGATACTCGTAATCCATATGAAATGGCTATTTCTTTAAAAGTTTTCCATGCTGCGACATTACCAAAACGGTTCCAAGGTTCTGCATGGACGAGACTAATTAGTGAAATTGAAGGAACTGAAGTTGCTTTCTTTTATGAAGGTGATGAGAGAATGTCTGATATAAGATGGTTAAACCAACCACTTATTCACCTTCTTAAAAACATGGTCATCCTATTATTCCAAAAAAGAAAAAACAAGAAAGTACCATTAACGAGTATCGTAATTGGTGCAACAGTCAATTATCAATTAACGAAAAATGTATCAGAGTTTGCAAAACGTTTTTACCAATATCGTTACCTTTTAGAGAAAAAATAAAAAAGCTCAAGTAACTCTTGGGCTTTTTAATAAAATAACAGTCCCTATTTATTGATTTAAATGTTAGATTAAGAGGAAAAGATTCATATTTTCTAATAAAATGAAAGCGCTTTACAAATAGGGATTTTGTTATATAATGAATATGCAATGAGGCTTCATGTCAAAAATTGGCATTTATTAATAAATTATTTTTTAGCAATAAGATTTGCTAGATTACTTTTTTTATATTTGGAGGTACATTATGATTATCGGGATTCCAAAGGAAATTAAAAATAATGAAAATCGGGTAGCTATTAGTCCACAAGGTGTAGCTCATTTAGTAAGCAATAATCAAGAAGTATGGATTGAAACAGGTGCTGGTGTAGGTTCAGGTTTTTATGATGCTGACTATCAAGCTGCTGGAGCAAAAATTGTTTCTTCAGCAAAAGAAGCTTGGGAAGCAGACATGGTATTAAAGGTTAAGGAGCCACTAGAAAGTGAGTACCAATATTTTCGTGAAGGACTGATCCTTTTTACCTATTTGCATCTTGCAAATGAACCTGAATTAACAAGAGCATTAATGGAGAAAAAGGTTATAGCTATTGCTTATGAAACTGTACAATTACCTAATGGTTCACTCCCCTTATTAACTCCTATGAGTGAAGTAGCAGGAAGAATGTCTGTTCAAGTTGGTGCTCAATTTTTAGAAAAAATTTATGGTGGTAAAGGAATTTTATTATCTGGAGTACCAGGAGTTAAGCGTGCCAATGTAACGATTATTGGGGGCGGGGTAGCTGGAACAAATGCAGCTAAAATGGCGATCGGTTTTGGAGCGAATGTTACGATTTTAGATGTAAACATCGATCGTCTTCGTCAACTTGATGACCTATTTGGTCATGAAATTACGACTTTAATGTCAAGTCCATTAAATATTCATGAATCGGTAAAGCAATCTGATTTAGTCATTGGTGCGGTACTTATCCCAGGTGCTAAAGCGCCAAAACTAGTTACAGAAGAAATGATAAAAGATATGAAACCAGGTTCTGTAATTGTGGACATTGCCATTGACCAAGGTGGTATTTTTGAAACAACTGATCATGTAACGACTCATGATAATCCAACATATGTTAAACATGGTGTTGTTCATTATGCAGTAGCAAATATGCCTGGTGCGGTTCCACAAACTTCGACATTAGCTTTAACGAATGTAACGATTCCATATGCATTACAAATTGCGAAAAAAGGTTACGAGCAAGCATGTTTAGAAAACGAATCTTTATTAAAAGGTCTGAATGTCGTAAATGGTAAAGTAACTCATAAGGGAGTTAGTGATTCATTAAAACTTCCATATACAGATCCAAAATCTTTACTTTTAAAAGATAAAGTAACCAATTAAAAATAATGAAAGGAGCTGTCTAAAGTAGACAGCTCCTTCTTTTTTAAGAGATAACTTGTAATGATTTAGGGAATTTTGTTAATACTTCACAACCATTTTCAGTAATGACCACGTCATCCTCGATTCGAACGCCAATTCGACCAGGTATATAAATTCCAGGTTCAATCGTATAGACCATTCCTTTTTGCAATACGAGTGGATTCGTTTCCGTTACAGAAGGGAATTCATGAATGCCAATTCCTAGACCGTGACCAAGACGGTGAGTAAAATATTCTCCATAACCTGCTTCTTTTATAATATTGCGAGCTTCAAGATCAATTTCAGCACATGTCATTCCAGGTTTGCTTAATTGAATTGCTGCTTCTTGTCCTCTTAAAACTGCTTCGTATACTTCACGATCTCCTTCCCTTATATGATCATAGGCAACGGTTCTAGTGATATCTGAGCAATATCCTTCATAGACGACACCTAAATCGAATAGGACGAAATCTCCTTTTTTAACTTTTGTAAGACCAGGATTACCATGAGGGGAGGCAGCATTTGCACCAACTAAAACTGTTGTGGCAAATGACATTTTTTCGACTCCTTTTTTCTTTAATTCATATTCAATAGCAGCCACAATTTCAAGTTCTGTAATACCTTCTTTAATCGTCTCGATACCAACTTGTATGGCGTAATCAGCAAGCTCACAAGCTTTTCGAAGCTTTGCTAATTCTGTTTCATCTTTAATCAATCGCATGTTTTCTAAACAATCTTCTATTCTTAAAATGGAGATATTAGGAAACATGGATTTTATTATATTGAATCGCTCTACATTCATATGAGTGGTTTCAATGGCAATATTTTGAACGGTAGATGTTCGTTTTTGTATTTCTTTATAGACTAATTCCCAAGAATTTTCGGTATCTGTATAGCCGAGTACAGAATATGGATAGCCAGTTCTTTTTGCAGACTCTACTTCCATCATAGGACAAATTAGAAAAGGCTCATCATCTTTGAAGATGACGGTAGCTAGTAAACGCTCATGTGGATCACTATAAAAACCACTTAAATAAAAAACATTATCTGTTGATGTAACAATCGCAACATCAACGTTTTCATCCTTTAACCAACTTTGTAATTGAGTTATCCGGTTTTTCATTATTAACACCTCATCATATTTCATTTCATGATACTTTTATGATTTCCATTTGTTGTATAAAATGATTATCACACTTTAGTAAATAGAAGTAAACCTGGCAAGCTAAGAAGGAAAATGAATTTTTTTATCGAATGTGTAAGAATGAGAATAGGTGAAAGGAGTTTATGTAATGAAAGTTTCCTATCATGGTCATTCCATTGTAAAAATACAAACGAATAATAAAGTTATTTTAATCGATCCTTTTATTACTGGTAATAGTAAAACTGACTTAAAGGTAGAAGAAGAGTCTCCAGATATTATTATTTTAACTCATGGGCATGGTGATCACTTAGGAGATACAATCGAGCTTGCAAAGAAGAAAGATGCGCTAGTCATTGCGGTAAACGAATTAGCTGTCTATTTAGGGTGGCAAGGATTGAAAACACATGGAATGAATATAGGTGGAGCTTACCAATTTGATTTCGGTAAGGTAAAATTCACTCAAGCTTTCCATAGTACAGGGTTAGAAACAGCTGATCAAAATTTTGTTTACTTAGGAATGCCAGCAGGTGTATTAGTTACCATTGATCAAAAGACGATTTATCATGCAGGAGATACAGCTTTGTTTTCGGACATGAAACTAATTGGTGAGCGTTATTCAATTGATGTAGCCTTTTTGCCAATTGGAGATAATTTTACGATGGGTCCTGAAGATGCGGCATATGCAGCTGAACTTCTACAAGCAAAGCTCGTCGTTCCAATTCATTACAATACTTTTCCAATCATTGAACAAGACCCTTACCAATTTATTTCCTTGTTAAAAAATCAAAATGGGAAAGTATTAAATGCTGGAGATTATATAGAACTATAAACATTAAAATGATGTCCTTAGAAGTTTTGTTCTTCAAACTTCATAGGGCATCTTTTTCTTTTCATATCGTTTTTTATCATTATGAAAACTGCACTAGCATATATATAGTACAAGCTAAAAAAATGATTGGCAGGTGAATCATAATGAAAAATCGTAATCGATATCTTTTATATTTACTCAATTGTGGTGTTCTTCTTTATTTTGGTTTACCACATTTACAATTACATGGAACTGGATTAGCAAGACTATTTGCGATTAGTTGGCTCATATTTTTATTTTTTGCTTTTGCCGGAAATTTAGCAGCATACCTTTATACACCAAGACGATATCGAAAAAAAGCTGTACAAGTTCAGTCGAAACGGGTTAAGGAAAGAAGTTATTAATTGTTAATCATTCGTATATCTAATTTTCAAAAAAATTTACTAAGGAAATTTTTGACATCTAAAAAAACTGTTATAATGGATTTAAAAAGGAAGTAATACAGCTAAAGGTTAAATTAGGTGAGAATATTGGCAACTAAACATGAACAAATAATGAAACATATTGAAGACCTCCCTATTGGTTCCAAAATATCTGTAAGACAAATCGCTAAAGATTTAAATGTGAGTGAAGGTACAGCATATCGTGCAATTAAAGATGCAGAAAACAAAGGATTTGTTAGTACAATTGAACGAGTCGGAACTATCCGGATTGAGCAAAAAAGAAAAGAAAATATTGAAAAGTTAACTTATGCCGAAGTCGTCAATATAGTTGATGGACAAGTTCTTGGCGGAAGAGCCGGATTATATAAAACATTAAATAAATTTGTAATCGGTGCGATGGAGCTAGACGCCATGATGCGCTATACCGAAGCAGGGAATTTATTAATTATCGGTAACCGTATTAATGCTCAAATGCATGCTTTACAAGCTGGGGCAGCGGTATTAATTACGGGAGGATTTGATACAGATGAGAAGGTTAAGAAGCTTGCAGATGAACTTGAACTTCCGATTATATCCACTAGCTATGATACATTTACAGTCGCAACGATTATAAATCGTGCCATTTTCGACCAATTAATTAAGAAAGAAATATTGCTTGTTGAAGATATTCTGATTCCGATTTCTAAAACAGCTTATTTATATACAACTGATCAAGTGCGAAAATGGTTCACCCTCAATAAAGAAACAGGACACTCTCGTTTTCCTGTTGTAGATGAAAATTTAAAACTTGAAGGAATCGTTACTTCTAAAGATGTATTAAACCAAGATGAGGACCGTCCAATTGAAAAAATTATGACGAAAATGCCTATTACGATTCATTCTAAAACAAGTGTCGCTTCTGCTTCTCACGTGATGATTTGGGAAGGAATTGAATTGTTGCCTGTCATTAATGACCAAAATCGTTTAGAAGGGATTATTAGCCGCCAAGATGTCTTAAAAGCATTGCAAATGAACCAGCGTCAGCCTCATGTTGGAGAAACCATTGATAATATTATTTCGAATCATCTTCAAATTGAGCAAAATAAAAATGATGATGAAAAAATATATCAATTTTTAATCACTCCGCAAATGACAAACCAGCATGGTACCATTTCATATGGTGTTTTTACTTCCATTATTATTGAATCGGCGAATCGTGTTTTCCGCAGTATAAAGAAGGGTGAATTAGTTGTTGAAAATATCACGATTTATTTTTTAAAGCCTGTACAAATTGACCATACCATTCAAATCTCTCCAAAAGTATTAGATATCGGAAGAAAGTTTGGGAAAATGGACATTGAAGCCTATAGTGATGGAATATTAGTTGGAAAAGCGATGCTTATGTTTCAATTTATTGATCGATAATAAAAAAATAAGTAGAGATTCGCTCTACTTATTTAGCTGCATTTCTTCATATTCTTTTACGACATGTGGCCAATAAAACTTATAAGCTTTGTAACCCGTCCAAATACTGAGTGCTCCAATCACAATAAATAAAATACTTATCGTATTGGCTAAGAAGGTATGGAAAATAAACAGCGTGTTTATTCCAAAGAAGCCGATAAAAGCACCAAGAGCAATGGAAGACTTAGAAGAAATCCACTTCTTTTCAATTGGTCTTTTAGTGCGGAAATATTTAACCTTATAGAAAATATAAAATGATAGAGAACAAACAATTAAAATAACTAGTGCTGGCATAACCTATCCCCCTGATGAATCTATTTCTTTTATTTTACAAATTATTTTATAATAGTGCTATTATTAAGTCACGGATTAGAAAAACTTTTTAAAAAATTATATAAAAAGGTATAAGGAGCTTCAATAAATGAAAGATAAAATTTTACAAAAAATCATTCAGTACAATACAATCATTATCCATCGACATGTTCGGCCAGATCCTGATGCATATGGTTCACAAGGTGGACTAGCTGATATTATTAAAGCTTCTTTTCCCGAAAAAAAGGTATATTTAGCAGGGCAAGATGAAGAAAGCTTATTGTATTTAAATAAAATGGATGAAGTTCCAGATTCAACATATGATGGAGCACTTGTGATTGTATGTGATACTGCTAATGAAGAGCGAATTTGTGATTCAAGATATAAGAATGGTAGCTTCTTAATTAAAATTGATCATCATCCGAACGAAGATGCATATGGAGACCTTTTATGGGTGGATACAGACGCAAGCTCAACGAGTGAATTAATCTTTGAATTTTATTTATATGGAAAAGATAAAGGATTAAAGTTGACAGCGAATGGTGCTCGGTTAATTTTTGCAGGAATAGTTGGGGATACTGGACGATTCTTATATCCAAGTACAACAGATAAAACATTTAAATATGTTAGTGAACTCATTAAATATCCTTTTTCACGGAAAGACTTGTTTGATCAAATGTACGAAACTTCTCACGAGATCATTCGTCTCCAAGGGTATATTTATCAAAACTTTGAAATGGACCCTGATGGAACCGCAAAGGTCATTATTAGAAAAGAGATGCTCGAACAATATAAAATTAGACCGACTGATGCTTCAGGACTTGTGAGTACATTAGGAAATATTAAAGGTTTACTTGCTTGGGTTTTCTTCATTGAAGAAGATGATCAAATTCGTGTTAGATTGCGCTCTCGTGGACCAATTATAAATGAAGTAGCTAAGAAGTATAATGGTGGAGGACATCCATTAGCTTCTGGTGCAACAATCTACTCTTGGGATGATGTAAATAACGTGATGGAAGATGTCAAAATGGCAGTTAAGAATTATAAAAAATCTTAAAACTACGAAAGGCATTTCAAAAGAAAAATAAAATTCTTTTGAGATGCCTTTTTTTCCATGTGCATAAAGAACGAACTACTTCTCTCGGAAAATGTATTTTAGTTTTCTAAACATAAAAAATTACTCAGCCAACCCGATTTCAACTTCAATTGTAAGAAGCGTATAAAATACCATATTTTTGACTTGTAATTTATATCGCTTATCTTTAATTTTTACGGGTTTATTTTCAATCGTTCTTTCAAGTAGTTCTCTCGTACTATAAACAAGACTTAGATCTTTCGCTAATACCATGCTAATATCTTCTTTTATGCTCTCTTCAATTTCAAATACGCTTAAGGAATCTAGTTTATACTTATCGGCATTCACAACCTTAATATAGATTTCTTGAACTGTTAAAAGTTTTTGATTTTTTTCGTTTAATTTTTGAAAGTCTTCTTGCCAAATCTTTTTCTCTTTTCTTAAGTCCATAATTTCTTCATTTTGTTTTCGGATCGTTTGGACTTGCTTTTCTTGCATTTCACCATACATATATAAAAATATGAGCCAGCTTAAAATGGCACCAATAATGGCACCAAAAAATATGAGTTGCCAAGACCGAAATCGATAAAATGGAGGAATTCTCATGAGCCATACTCCTGTGTTAACCAGCTAATAATAATTGAACCTGTTTGAGCCCCACCAAGGGCGGATAGGATTAAAAATATTTGTTTAACTAGAATAAAAGTTTCCCCTTTCATAAAACCACGCTCAAAACTGTAAAATGTATCAAATGTACCACCAATTGCTGCTACAATGGCCCAGATTCGGAGGCTATTTGAGAGTCGATAAATTTCAGTTAGTGGAGGATTACCAGTTAAAAAAGCACCGATTCCACCAATTAAAGAACCACCGAGGAGAACACCTAAAGCTATAAAGAAACTGTTTAAAAAAGTCGGTACAAATGCCTCGCTCATTTTATCATCCCCTAAAAAACATTTCGACTACTTGTCTATCATTAATGTATTGTTGAAAAACTTAGAATATGAATTTCAGAACAAATAATAGGTTCGACAATAGTATAGATGTTCCTATGGTTATGCAAAACGATAGGGAATGGAATATAATAAGGTCATAAATAAAGAAAAACATTTATAGAAATGGGGGGGGCAAGTTGTCAGTCGTCCATTTACATACATATAGTGCGTACTCATTATTATCTAGTACCATTTTGCCAGAAGAATTGGCGAAAGAGGCAAAACAAAAAGGCTTCAAAGCGATAGCCATAACAGATCGGAATGTGTTATATGGAGTTATTCCATTTTATAAGGCATGTCTAAAAGAAGGCATTCAACCCATTATTGGTTTAACTGCCGATATATTAGTTGAAGAAGGTAGTGAGAAATCCTATCCTTTCATTTTAATAGCAAAAAATAATCAAGGATTTCAAAACTTAATAAAGATTTCTAGTGCTATTCAAACAAAGTCAGAAAAAGGTTTACCTTTAAAATGGTTAAAATCGTACGGAAAATCACTATTTGTATTAACACCTGGTAGGGATGGAGAAATTGAACAGCTATTACTGCACGATGAAGAAGAAAAAGCCGTTGCAAAAATTCGCTACTATCAATCACTTTTTGATAATCATTCCTTTTTCTTGTCACTCGAGAATCCTTCCTTATCAACGAATTCATTGACAGAAAAAATGGTCAATCTATCAAAACAAATGAATGTACCACTTGTTGCGAACGATTTAGCTTGTTTCTTAAATCGCGATGATTATGAAGTGTGGAAAGTATTACGTGCTATTCAACAAAATACGTATATAACAGAAATCGAAAGTAACCGAGAAGATGAACAACATTACTTAAAATCAAGTGATGAAATGATAAGGATTTTTCAAGATTATCCTGATACATTAGAAAATACGATTAAAATTGCCGACAATTGTTTTGTTAATATCCAATTCAATCGTTTATTATTACCTAAATACCCGTTAAATGAAAGTGATCCAGATGAATATTTACAAACAGTTTGTATACAAGGACTAAAAGAGAAAAAAGGTGAAATCTCCGAAGAATATATGAGTCGTCTTAAATATGAGCTAGACGTTATTCGGAAAATGAAATTTAGCGATTATTTTCTTATCGTTTGGGATTATGTCCAGTTTGCAAAGAATAATGGTATCACTGTAGGTCCAGGACGTGGATCTGCTGCGGGATCTTTAGTAGCTTATAGTTTAGGAATTACCTCTATTGATCCGATTCAATATGATTTACTTTTTGAACGATTTTTAAATCCGCAAAGGGTTTCAATGCCTGATATTGATATTGATTTTACAGATCATCGAAGAGATGAAGTCATTCGCTATGTGGCAGAAAAGTATGGTCAAAACCATGTTGCGCAAATTATAACGTATGGGACGTTTGCCGCAAAAGCGGCAATACGAGATACTGCTCGTGTCTTTGGATTATCAAATAAAGAATTAGAGCAATTATCCAGGTCAATACCAAGTCGTCTCGGAATTACACTACCAGATGCTTTAAAAGAATCTGAAATGCTACAAAAGATTTACAGCCAAGATCATTTTAAGCCAATTATTGATATCGCAATGAAAATTGAAGGATTACCACGACATACTTCTACTCATGCAGCAGGAGTTATTATTTGTGGAGAGCCATTAACAAATATCATCCCTGTCCAAAAAGGAACGAATGATGAAGTATTACTAACTCAATATCCGATGGGAATATTAGAAGAATTAGGCCTTTTAAAAATGGACTTTCTTGGCCTTCGGAATCTTTCATTAATAGATGCTATTTTGCAAGGGATTCAATTTAAAGAGAATAAAAAAATTCAATTAGAAAAGATTCCACTTTCGGATGAAAAAACGTTCCATTTATTACAAAAAGGACAAACATCAGGAATCTTTCAATTGGAATCAGAAGGTATGCGAAATGTATTAATGAATTTAAAGCCGACTGAATTTGAAGATATTGTCGCAGTTAATGCCTTATATCGTCCAGGTCCAATGACGAATATTCCAACTTATATTTCTAGAAAACATAAAAAGGAAGTCGTTCATTATATCCATCCAGACTTAGAAGGGGTTTTAGCCAAAACTTATGGTGTTATCGTTTACCAAGAGCAAATCATGCAAATTGCTTCTATAATGGCTGGTTTTTCATTAGGTGAGGCTGATCTTTTAAGAAGAGCGGTATCCAAGAAAAAGCGCGAAGTTCTCGATCAGGAAAGAGAACATTTTGTGAAAGGTGCTTTGAAAAAAGGGTATTCAGAGAAGATTGCTCATGAAGTATATGATTTAATTGTTAGATTTGCTGATTATGGATTTAATCGAAGTCATGCGGTCGCCTATAGTATGATTTCATATCAGCTCGCCTATTTAAAAGCTCATTATTTTCTCCACTTCATGGCTGCTCTACTTACATCTAGTATCGGGAATGAGGACAAAACAGCAGAGTATATTAAAGAATTGCGTAAACAAGGATTTCATGTGCATAAACCTTCTATTAATCGAAGCACTTACCGATATGAAGTGGTTGAGGATGGAATACTTTTTAGTTTAGGCGCGATTAAAGGGGTTGGAATACAAGCTCTAAGAGAAATCATGAATGCAAGAAAAGAAAAACCATTTGAAGACTTATTTGATTTTTGCCTTCGTGTATCACTCCGAGTCGTAAACCGAAAAACATTAGAGCACCTTATCCATGCTGGATGTTTTGATGAATTTGGCAAGGATCGTGCCGTTCTTTTAGCAACTTTAGATGTGGCGATCGAACACGCTCAGCTTATTAAACCAGATGACCTTCAATATGGATTATTATTAGATGATGGGCTTGGAATTAAGCCTAAATATGTGGAAGTTGAGCCTATTCCTATTGAGGTAAAGCTCCAAAATGAAAAGCAAGTAATAGGAATGTTTTTATCAGAACACCCAACTTTTATGTATCGAGAACTTTTCCGTTCAATAAATGTACATTTAATTGATGATTTACCATACGATAGAAGAGGTTATAAAATTGGTGCTTATTTAACGAATGAAAGAAATATTCGGACGAAAAATGGGGAAGCTATGGCTTTCATGCAATTGAGTGATGAATCAAAAGAAGTATCTGCGGTAGCTTTTCCAAATACGTACAAAAAGTTTGGCCCCCTTATTCGGAAAGGTGGTATTGTCATTGCTACTGGGTATTTAGAGGTTCGGAATGGACAAGAACAATTTGTAATTCAAGATTTAGAAGAGATTGAGCCTTTAGTAGAAAAGGCTAAAGATTTAAAACTATATCTAAAAATTAATCGAAATCAATCTGGACAAGAATTAGTAAAACTAAAACGAATACTTAAGAAACATAAAGGACATACACCGGTTATCTTATATTATGAAAATAATCGACAAACCCTTCAATTAGCGGAAGAGTTTCATGTAAACATATTTAGCAATGGAATTACGGAGATTCGCAAGCTTTTAGGAGAGGAGAACGTCGTTCTTAAATAATAGAATTCTTTACAAATATATCTTTGTTATACTATTATTTAAGTATGTGTGGTCAGACCACCTAAACATGCTCCAATTTGAACATCTTGATAATTAGGGATATAAGATTTAGACATCTATTTAGGAGATGAAATCATATTAAGTTGTTAATTAATGATGGTGTTCGTGATATTATCATGTGTGATTCACAGGGAGCCACCTATGAAGGGCGTCCAATTGGGATGAATGCTGTAAAAGACAAAGTTGCTAAATACACGAATGTGAATAAATTACAAGGTAATTTAGCAGATGTGATTAAAGGTGCTGATGTATTTATCGGTGTTTCTGTTGGAGGCGCCTTAACAAAAGCAATGATTCAAACAATGAATCCTAATCCTATTATTTTTGCGATGGCAAATCTAGTACCGGAAATAATGCCTGAAGAGGTTCGATGAGGACAGAACGTTTAGTGACAATTAAATAATGGTGAAGAAGAATGACGAGTAAAAATGAAAAAATACAATCAAAAGTTTATTTAGAGATTGTTGAAAAAATTAAACAGCTAATTGAAAAGGAACATTTAGTTCCAGGGAGTAAATTGCCTTCAGAACGAGAGCTGTCCGACCAATTAAATGTCGGACGCTCTTCTGTTCGTGAAGCACTAAGGGCATTGGAATTACTTGGATTAATTGAGACTCGTAGAGGAGAAGGAACCTTTATATCTGATTTTCGCAATCATCAACTTGTAGAATTATTGAGTGGTTTTATCTTGCAAGATAATCAAGCAAAAAAAGACGTTCGTGAAACTAAGCAATTATTAGAAATTGATAGTTTATATTTATTAATTCGACAATCCAAAAAATTG
>Ga0180215_1001946_pt1 | contig 21646 bp, 21 predicted proteins | sample eDN3rd37CBELigBY_FD_128871 | JGI IMG/M metagenome (GOLD analysis project Ga0180215, IMG submission 128871) | Enriched backyard soil microbial communities from Emeryville, California, USA - eDNA 3rd pass 37_C BE-Lig BY (version 2) (version 2) | ecosystem: Environmental > Terrestrial > Soil >... | reverse complement strand
TCGTTAAGCGCATTATTGCACTTATAAGCATCAGTATCTAGTTCATTTCGTGCGATAAGAGCACAGGTGCGCTAAACGAAGGCGGAGAGGTCGTGGGAGTTGTAAGTAGATAGTCGTTAAGCGCATTATTGCGCTTATTGGCACCAGCAGCTAGTTCATTTCGTGCGATAAGAGCACAGGTGCGCTAAACGAAGGCGGAGAGGTCGTGAGAGTTGTAAGTAGATAGTCGTTAAGTGCATTATTGCGCTTATTGGCACCAGCAGCTAGTTCGTTTCGTGCGATAAGAGCACAGGTGCGCTAACGAAGGGGGCGAGGTCATGGGTGTTGTAAGTAGATAGTCGTTAAGCGCGTTATTGCGCTTATTGGCACTAGCAGCTAGTTCGTTTCGTGCGATAAGAGCACAGGTGCGCTAAACGAAGGCGGAGAGGTCAAGCGAGTTGTAGGCAGTTAGTCGTTAAGCTCGAAAACGCGCCAATCGGGACTAGCAGCATATTCGTTTAGTGAGATAAGCGCATGGGTGCGCCAACTAAGCGCTATACCCCCTCTTAAAGAGATAATGGATATATCTCTATAAATTATGAATCTAGTCACAGAGAAAGGATGGTATATATATGAATGTAATAGCGTAAATGAAATTTAACCTTGAAGAAGCCGATCAATTTGCTCAGTCAGGATTTATCGAAGAATGGATCCATATCTTTCTAAAAACGGTCGGCAATAATTAGGATTTATCAGATCGGTTAAAAAATCAAAGACGATATTGGATTGGTCCCTTATTAATGCCACTAGAAGCTTTAGAAAGGTGCTGCGGGCCTGAAGAGGAAATGGAGTTTTTGCACTAAACAAAAGAGTACAGCGGACGAAAAAGCAAAAAAGCAGAATCATAATGATTCTGCTTAATAGATAATGGTATGAGGTGTAATATTATACTCGCTTAGCTCCGCGGCCACCGCGTTTGCCTTCGGTATTCTTCTTGAGAGAAGAAATGCGTTCTTCGCTGTCCTTCAGGAAACGAGACATTTTATCCTCGAACGACGGTTTACCGTATGACGGTCTGCCGGACGCTGGTTTATTGAAAGGACGTCCGCCACGGTCTTGACCACCACGGTTGAAACGCTCTCCGCCTGCTCCCCCTGCTCCTCCGCCAGTACGCTCGCGCTGCAACGGTTGTTGTCCTTCTGGACGATCAACAGCTTGTTTAATGGAAAGTCCGATCTTGCCGTCTTTATCAACGTTGATCACTTTAACCTTCACGATATCATCGATCTTCAGGTGATCCTTTACGTCCTTGACGTAGTTATCGGCAATTTCCGAAATATGAACAAGGCCTGTGACACCTCCCGACAAATCGACGAATGCTCCAAAATGCGTAATGCCTGTCACTTTGCCCTCTAACTTGGCGCCCACTTCAATTGCCATAAAATAAAACGTTCCTCCCTTAAAGGTTTGCGCAGCAAAACTTTCTTCCTTAACGCACAGTCTATGCGTGAAAGACCGTTACGCGGTGAAATACAAGGTTTGCGATATCGCTAATACCGTGATTATAACCGAACCTCCGAAGCAAGGTCAACAGACGTTCACCCGAATTCACACAGGGTTAACGTTTAAATATTTGCTGTTCTCCTATCTTTACCATTCCTTGTTCCTTCGTTGCAAGCTGCGCTATATATTCAGGGTCGTTAAGCCGATTGATTTGTGCTTTCAACTCTTCGCTTTCCTTCGTTGCTTCCTCCAGCTGCTGCTTAATGGCGGCAAGACGCTTGTCAGTCTCATCGTACTGCTGCATTTGGCCAAAAAACTTATATCCAGCCAACCCTAAAAAGACGACCATAATTGTAAACAGCAGCTTGAAACGACGCCGTGTTCCAGCATGCGCTTGTCCTTTTCCAGCATTTGCAGTGTTCGCCATAAGCAGTTTTACCTCCTAAACCTTTTGCTCCACCAATCTATTACGCTACTGTACAGCTTCTTAACTTTGCTAAAAAGCTGCCATTTCATCAAATAGTTCTTTAGTCCTCTCGCTATAGGACGAAAGATCGGATTAGTAAGCCATACAATAAATTTCCAAAATGGTCGTACTAATTGTACCACAATTTTCAGCAGGAAAATAGTGAAGGCGGACCCAAATGCCACGATTACAGCGGCTAGCTTGTACAACAGAAGAACCGGCTTAATAACAAGCACTTCCACGCACTTCCACAAAAATAAAACAACCGCTCGAACAGCTCTGATGAGCCATTTGACGGCTCCGATAATCATTTTGCTGAATAATACATAATAAATGATTACCCCGATAGCCAGTCCAATAAACACATATGCCCGCAACTCGCCGTTATTGCTGGCATAGAGCACCCGAAAGACGATGACAGCTGCCGCCATCCAGTATAAAATATCGAGTACCGGCAGCCACCAGCGCGGAAATTTCAGCTCGTTCGAAACGACACGGTAGCCGTCGAATACAGCCCCCATGCCTATTCCCGACAGCAGCATAACCGCCATCGTCATCCATTGCATCGTCAGCGTCATTTAAACAGCTTCCCTAGCAGCCCTTTTGATTTCGTCGAGGTGTTGCCGTCCAAATAGGCGAGAGAATGGACCAGCCCCTCGATTGCGACAAGCCCCTGCTCCAGGCTCAGATGCTTAATGTGCAAATTTTGCCCCTTGACTATTAAATAGCCAAGCTCCGTTTCAAGCAAAAACTCCTCGCTATCGAAGCTCTCCACGTTGTTGACGCCCGTAAGCTCAAGCAGCTTGCGATTCAGCATCTTTACTTCCTGGCGCTTCTGTCCTTTAACTTGCTCTACCATCGGCTCTTCCTCCGCTTCTTAACATGTCCTATAACCAGCCTATGAACATCGGAGAGCAATTAGAACCTTCATAGAGTAAGAGAATCGTAAAGGGCGCAGCTGCGTATAAACCCTGTGCGAGCAAGGCTAGAAGCTTAATCAATTACAAAAAAATAGGCTGCCTGCAGATGCATCTGCGGCAGCCTACCCATTCATCTATTCCCAGTCGAGTGTATTCTCGCGCGGGCGTTGCTCTTCTTTCACCAAGGTATACAGCTCTCCGGCTTCATCCTTGCGGGTTGTTTCCGCCAGCCGTTCTACGCGAACGGTAACGATTTTTTGCCCGTATTGGATCTGGAGCTCGTCGCCGACCTTAACGGCGCTGCTTGCTTTCGCTTCGCGGCCGTTAATCCATACGCGCCCTTGCTCGGATACATCCTTCGCAACGGTGCGGCGCTTGATCAGGCGGGATACCTTGAGAAACTTATCAAGTCTCATTAGACTACTTGATAGCTTCTTTCAATTTGTTGCCTGCTTTGAATGCAGGAACTTTGGATTCTGGGATTGTGATTTCTTTGCCCGTTTGCGGGTTGCGTCCTACACGTCCGGAACGCTTGCGAGTTTCGAAAGTACCGAAGCCGATAAGTTGTACTTTGTCGCCGCTAGCTAGAGCGTCAGTTACTTCGCCAAGAAATCCATTAAGTACTGCTTCTACGTCACGTTTAGTTAATCCGCTTTTTTCTGCGATGTTGTTGATAAGATCTGTTTTGTTCATAATTGAATCCTCCTAATTTTCGCACCGTTATTTGTGGTCTATGCTAAAAAGCACAGCCTTCTTTTGGTATTCAAATCTCTACACTGCAGATTACTTATTCTGCTTATGACTAAAAAATCCTGCCGCATATCATAAATTTTTTTGCGAATGATGTGGAATGTCCGCGCTTTCTGGCGAATATAGCAAACTATTGGCGCTTCGCTTCCTCCCATAGGCTGTCCATTTCTATTAAATCAGTCTCGTCAAATTGTTTGCCTCTTATACGGAGCTGCTCCTCGATATAAGAAAATCTGTGCTTAAATTTTTTGTTGGTGCGGGTAAGCGCCTCTTCCGGATCGGCATGGATGAAGCGCGAGGCGTTGACGACCGCGAACAGCAAATCGCCAAGCTCAGCCGCCTGCTCTTCCTCGTTCTTCGAGGCGATCGCTTCGCGCAGCTCAGCCAGCTCTTCCTCGATTTTCGCCAAAACCGGATCGAGCTCGTCCCAGTCGAAGCCAACCTTGGCCGCCTTCTTCTGGAGCTTGTAAGCCTTCATAAGCGCCGGCAAGTCCGGCGGAATGCCGTCGAGCACCGATTTGCGGTCGGCGTCTCTGCCCTTCAGCCGCTTCTCCTCCGCTTTCATTTGCTCCCAGTTACCGAGCGCTTCCTCGGCGTTCTCGGCGCCCTGCGTGCCGAATACATGCGGATGACGGAACACGAGCTTTTCGTTAAGCGTCTCAATGACATCGTACACGGAGAAGGAGCCGAGCTCTTCCTCCATCTGGCTGTGCAGCATCACCTGCAAAACGATATCGCCAAATTCCTCCTGCATGCCGTCCGGATCATCGTTATCAATCGCTTCAAGCGCTTCGTACAGCTCCTCGATGAAGTTTTTGCGGATCGATTGATGCGTTTGCTCGCGATCCCACGGACAGCCTTCAGGGCTGCGAAGAATGGCGACGATCTCGTGCAGACGCTCAAAGGTGCGGTTGCGCAGCGAAGCGTCGTCCGAGCGCGGCACCCACACTAGCGACAAATTGCCGTAACCGTCGATGCGGTCCAGCTCATACAGCGGAATGCGCTGTATGAGCTCCTCGCCCGCTACGCCAAGCGCATGGCCGACGACAACCTCATAATCGTCCGGATAACGCTCCATCAGCGCGAGCTTCACATCGGACGCGGTGAATGCGTCGTACACCTGCCCGATCAGCGTGTTCATTTGCGGCTGCAGCAGGGAAGGCTGCAGCTCCGCAGCGTCCAACAGCGAGAAGCCTTCAATCGGATCGAAGCCAAATGAAATAAAAGCTTGATCCAGGAAGCTTTCGCCGCCCAGCACGAGCAGCTCCAGTCCTTCCGCGCCGCAGCGCTCACGCAGCAGCTGAACCGTTCGCTCCGCCACCATCGGGTGCCCAGGCACGGCATACGCCACAGGCGAAGCTGCACCCTCGCGGATAAGCGTATCCGCAATCGCGGCATAGACGTCCGGGAACGAGCCGTGCTGCTCGTAAAGGTAGTCAAACGATGTATAAGCGATGCCGTTCTCCTTCAGCATGCCCATCATCGGATGCTGCTCGGTGCGGATATAGAGCCGTTCCGCCTGCTGCAGGCGGCGCCATACGCCGAGCGTAAGCTGGTCAGGGTCGCCGGTGCCAAGCCCGACGACCGTTATATGTGGATTGGCCATGCGATCATATCCTCCTCGTATGCTTATTAACGCGGCGGCAATATCCGCCAGCGCATCAGCCGGGCGGCCAATCGGCCGCCGCCCGGCAGCGCGCGCAATTCGCGCGCGCTAACGGCGCCGCCGCGCAAAGCCGCGGCGCCATAGGCGCAGGCGCCGACGGCCACGCACGTCAGCGCCAGCGCCGTTGCTGCCGCCCGTGGCGGCAGCCCTGCGAGCGCCGCGGTTAGCGCGCGCTCGGAAAGCAGCAGCGCCGCGGTCATGACCGCGAGCGCGATGCCGTATGCGGCGGCTAGGCGAAGCGCCGCCGCAGGCGCCATCGGCGGCGCGCCCGCTGCGGCCGCCGCACGTCGCAGCGCGGCCGCGCCCAGCAGGGCCGCCGCGCTTAGCGCTGCAACGCCGGCAACCGCGGCGCCCTCGATGCCATACGAGGGCACCAGCGCGGCGTTGAGCGCGCCTTTTAAGAGCGCCGCAATAAGCAGCAGCATTGCTGGGGCGCGAACACGCCCCAGCGATTGCAGCAGCGGCGCCGTTACCGCATTGAGGCTGCCGGCCAGCGCCGTGCAGCCGATAAGCGCGAATGCGGCCGTGCCCTTGTCGTCCGCGTACAGCATTACGTTCAGCGGCTGCGCCAGCAGCGCCAGGCCTGCGGCAGAAGCCAGCCCAATCCCCCACGCCACGCGCTGGGTAAGGGACAGCTGCTGCCTCAGCAGCTCGCGATTGCCGTTAAGACGCGCTTGCACGAGCCCCGGCACAAGCGCCGCCGCCCCCGCTCCCGCAACCATAACGACAAGCTGGACGAGCGGCTGCGCGCGGCTATACACGCCGAACATCGCCATCGCATCCGCTTCGGCAGCCCCGCCCGCTTGCAGCAAACGCGGTATCGTAAAGGCGTCGACAACGCCGAGCATCGGCACGACGATAGCGCCGAGCGCTACAGGCACGGCGATGACCGCAAGCCGCTTCATCTCGGCCCGAAGCGCCGCAAAGCCGCGCTGCCCTTCTGCTCGCCCGCCCCGCAGCGCCGCGCGATTCTGCTGCCCGCTTTCACTCATTTTCCCTGCTTGTTCTGCTGCTGCCTTACGGCCTTCCTCTTCCTCTGTGCCTGCCGACGCTTCTTGCGCACGTGCAGGCATCCTCCGCTTCCTGCTAGCCCGCGTATAGCCGCCAAGCAGCACAGCTCCGGCCAGAGCGCCTGCCGCCGAGCCGCCCATGACAGCGGCTGCTATTTCGGCATCGCCCCAGTTGGCCTTAATACCAATAACCAATGCGATGATCATAACGGCTACGCGCACCGTCTGCTCCGCAACCTGAGAGCCTGCCGACACCGACATTCTCCCTATTCCTTGCATATAGCCGCGCAGCGCAGCGGCAATAGGCGCGAACAAAAGCGCCGCCGATGCTGCCCGTATCGCGTAGAAGGTGTGCGCATCCCCGATCCATTCGGAGGCTTGTCCCGCCAGCAGCCACATCAGAACGAAGCCTGCCGCTCCGGTCGCGCCAAGCAGCAGAAGCGCCGCATTCAGCGTATGGCGGGTATGCTGCGGATGAATGCCGTCCTTCAGCCGCTCCGCAATAAGGAGCGACACCGCTGTCGGCAGCCCCGCCGTCGCCAGCACCGCAACAAGCTGATAAAAAGGATAGACCGCGTTATAAATGCCGAAAACGCGGTCGCCCGCTATATTTTGAAGCGGAATTTTTTGCAATACGCCAATCAGCTTCGAGAGCAGAGCCGCCCCCGCCAGCATGGCGGCTCCCTTCGCTGCGCCAGCCGCCAGCGAGGCCCCGCCTCTATTCTCTCTCTGGGCCTGCTTCGAGCTGTCCCTGTCAAGCGACGGGCTTGCTTTATGATCCTCTTCACGGGGGTTGTACGAACGACCCGGCTCCATCGCAACTCCTGCCTTGCCTTGAAATAGTATAGATATACATTATACCTAACGATAACAGGCCGCAAGCGTTAGAGGCTGTCCGGCGCCTCATCTGGAAAGGATTGAGGAGTCCCTATCCGCCTCCTTCCGCCGGCAATTCCGCTGCTTTAGCCTTGCGAAAGCTGGTAGGCGACATCCCGCTCCATTTATGAAACTGCTTCGTAAAAAACAACGGGTCGCTGTACCCTACCGACGAAGCGATTTGCGCGACGGTCAATCCGCCGCCGAGCAACTCCTCCGCTTTTTTCATCCTCACCTTGTACAGATATTGCTGGGGCGACACGCCCGTCGCCTCTTTAAACAGCTTCGTCAAATGCGTGCGATGATAACCCAATGTTTTGGCAATCGTTTCGATGGAAAGCTGCTGCGCGTACTGCAGCGACAGCAAACGGATCGCCTGTTCGATCTGATGATAGGAGGTTGCTCGCGATGCGCGCCGCCCTTCTTCTCGCGCCTCTTCCTGCCGCGCAAGCTTGCCAAGGATGAGACGGAGCCAGCCCGACGCTTCCATGCTGCCGATCGCGGCATATTCCGTTCGATCCAGACTGTTGAACACATGATCGAACATCGGGCCCAGCTGCTCCAGCGGGCAGTTCCGGACAACGGCCCGATCCGGTGTAATGCCGATCGATTCCAGCGCTTCTTCGACAATCGAGCCCGAGAATCCAACCCACATATATTTCCAAGGCTTCTCCTCATCGGCCTCGTATTTGACCAATATATCCGGAAAAATGACAAAAGCGTCGCCGGCCGCGCAGCGATGCGTTTCTCCCAGCGCTTCGAATACGCCTTCTCCTTCCAGCACAATATGGATCAAGTAATAGTCATGAACGGCCGGCCCTATATAGTGCCCGCTCACCGGCTCTCCCTTGCCGCTGAATAAAACCGTCATTTCTCCCTTTAATGGCGCGGCATTAACGTTAACCGTAAAGGTATAATGTGTTTCCATTGCAAGCCCCCTGGATTAACAAATTACTGCTCATTTTACAAATCGATTATTGGAGAATTTTGAATCCTGTCATTAGACGCTTTCTATAATATACTACATTTATCCATATATCTCTTCATTCCTTCCATATGCTTTTGCAGGGGGCTCTCTTATACTGAAGGTGCATGCAATATACCCAAGGGAGGCATCTATTCAATGTCTAAAATTACCTTTATTGGAGCCGGAAGCACCGTTTTCGCCAAAAATATTCTCGGAGATGTCATGCAGACGCCAGCGCTGCAGCAATTTGAAATCGCGCTGTTCGATATCGACCTCGAGCGGCTTCGCGATTCCGAGCAAATGCTGCTTAACATAAAAAAGACGAGCGGGAGCTCGTGCCGGATTAAGGCGTATACGGACCGCAAGGAAGCGCTGCGAGGCGCAAAATATATCGTCAACGCTATTCAGGTAGGCGGATACGATCCTTGTACCATTACCGATTTTGAGATTCCAAAAAAATATGGCTTGCGCCAAACGATTGCCGATACAGTCGGTATCGGCGGCATTTTCCGCAACCTGCGCACTATCCCGGTCATGCTTGATTTCGCGCGCGACATCAACGAGGTATGCCCGGATGCCCTGTTCCTTAACTATACGAATCCGATGGCCGTTCTTACGAACGTAATGAATACGCACGGCGGGGTAAATACGGTCGGCTTGTGCCACAGCGTGCAAGTATGCCTTCCCGATCTGTTCAAGCATTTGGAAATGGACGCCTCAGGCGTTAAATTTAAAATTGCGGGCATCAACCATATGGCCTGGCTGCTGGAGGCTAGCAAGGACGGCGTCGATCTGTATCCGGAAATTAAGCGCCGCGCAGCGGAGAAGCAAAAGGAGAAGCACCATGATATGGTCCGCTTCGAAATGATGCTGAAGTTCGGCTACTATATTACTGAATCGTCCGAGCATAACGCCGAATACCACCCTTACTTTATTAAGCGCAATTATCCAGAGCTTATTGACCGCTTCAACATTCCGCTGGATGAATATCCGCGCCGCTGCATTAACCAAATCGAGCAGTGGAAGTCTATGCGCAACGAGCTCGTTAACGACCGCAGCCTAACGCATCAGCGCTCGCATGAGTATGCTTCCTACATTTTCGAAGCGATTGAAACGAATAAGCCTTTTAAAATCGGCGGCAACGTCATGAATACCGGCCTCATTACGAATCTTCCGAAGGAAGCGTGCGTTGAAGTGCCTTGCCTCGTCGATGCGAACGGCGTCACGCCTACCTATGTCGGCGATTTGCCGCCGCAGCTCGCTGCGCTTAACCGCACGAACATCAATACGCAATTGTTGACCATTGAAGCTGCAATTACCGGCAAACGCGAGCATATTTACCATGCGGCGATGCTCGATCCGCACACTTCGGCGGAGCTTTCGATGGACGATATCATTTCGCTTTGCGACGATCTCATTGAAGCCCATGGCAGCTGGCTGCCTGCATATAAATAATAAGTACGAAAGCGACAGCGCTCCATATTCGTTAGCATTTAAAAAAGCTTCTCCAATCGAGATCGCTCTCTATTGGGGAAGCTGTTGTTTTCTTGACCATATAAGCATTTATAGATTTCCTGTGTTATTGGAATAATAAATTCTTATTGGCTGATGCAACAGGCTGCAGCCATGTGCGGCATGCCCGTTCGTTGTATATGCATGCGGCTGCCGGTACCGGGAGCTTTATTCAAAGCGCTTTGCCTGCAATAGCTTGCCGCCTTTTCGATTGCTCCAAAGCTGCCTTTCTATGTTCCGCCTTGCGCTCTCGTCACACAGGCCGTCTATGTTCCTTATGCTAAAGCTCCGCCATAGCCGTCCCGTCTATGTCATCCCGCGGTTATCTTGCTTTTATTGCTCCATCTGCTTTGCCAAAAATCCGGCTGCCGTCTCCACCATCTTTACTTCCATCTGGCCCATTTTGACCGAATCGTCCTTGCTGTACAGCACCACTGTACCGATCGGATCTCCGCCTGCAATAATTGGCGATACGACAAACGAGCTGTAGGGCTCGTCCACATCCTTCAAAAGCTCGAAGGAGCCTCCGTTGTTTTCCGATACGGCTTTGCGGTTTTCCATGCAATTTTCCAGCACGCTTCCAACCTGCTTATCCAACATTTCTTTTTTCGACGCACCAGCTACGGCAATAACCGAATCGCGATCCGTAATAAGCGTCACATGGCTTGTGCTTTCATATAACGATTCGGCGTACTCCTTGGCAAAATCGCCTAGCTCGCCAATCGGTGAGTATTTTTTCAAAATAACCTCGCCATCACGATCAACAAATATTTCCAAAGGGTCGCCCTCGCGAATACGCAGCGTTCGGCGAATCTCCTTCGGAATAACGACCCGCCCGAGATCATCGATTCGACGCACAATTCCAGTTGCTTTCATTTCATGTTGCCCCGCTTTCCTAGAGGATTTTAAGTCGACTGGATTTCTTGAACTTGTTATTAATAACAAGAGGTAATATCCTTCAAAAGATTTTGAATCTGACCATAGTATTCATCGACTCCCAAAATCTTATGCACGGTCTACATTTGCCCTCTCCGCCCAGCGGACTGTGCGAAACGGTAAAAAAGCCCCCGGGCATCTGTGAAAGAAGCCGGGGGCTTTCCTGTTAGTCCTGCTGCCTAGGCAGCTGCTTCAGCCTGCCTGCCTTGGCTAGAGCCTCGCGCAGCAAAAACTCGATATGGCCATTGACGCTGCGGAATTCGTCATTTGCCCACTGTTCAAGCGCACGATGGATATCGGGGTCTAATCGAAGCGCAAAAGCCTTCTTTTCTTTTCCCATAGCGATAACCTGTTACCCGTACAGCGTCCCTGTATTAATAACCGGAGTCGCTGACCGGTCGGATACGATCGCAACCATCAGATTGTTAACCATCGCAGCACGCCGTTCCGTATCCAGCTCCACGCCATTGGCCTCCAGCTGCCGCAGCGCCATATCCACCATCCCAACTGCGCCTTCCACAACCTTTTGCCTCGAAGCTACAATCGCTATAGCCTGCTGACGCTGCAGCATGGCGCTCGCGATTTCAGGCGCATAAGCAAGATGCGTCAGACGGGTCTCTAGCACTTGTACACCCGCCACTTCCAGCCTGTTCTGCAGCTCTTTCGTCATTTCCGAAGCAACCTCATCGGCATTGCCGCGCAATGTCACAACGTTCGGATCGTCGAAAATATCGTACGGATAGTTCGCCGCAATATGGCGAATCGCCGTCTCGCTTTGAATTTCTACGAAGGTTTCGTATTCATCGACATCAAAGCTCGCTTTGGCCGTATCGGTGACTTTAAATACGATAACCGCTCCGATTTCGATCGGATTGCCTTCCGCGTCATTCACCTTCAGCTTCTGGCTGTTGAAGTTGCGCACTTTCAGCGAAACCTTAGACTTCACCGTGAACGGAAATACCATCCATAGGCCGCTCTCCGTAATCGTACCCATATAAGTTCCGAAAAAAGTGACAACCTTCGCTTCGTTAGGCTGCACGATTACAATGGCCGAAAGCATGATAACCGCCAGCAATACTAGCACCAGCCCGACAATAATAACGGCTACGGATGACACATCGGAAGATGCCTCCGCAATAACAAGATACAATCCGCCAACAAACGCGATTACGGACAGCAGAAGCGCCATATAACCGCTGACTCGCCAAGCTCTTTTCTCATGCATGCTGTCTCACTCCTTCATGTATTAGGTAAGTAATATTTATTTGATATAATTATGATATCACTTTTTACAAATATAAGCAATAGTTATTCATTAATAAGTGCATTAGCGCTCTTATCGCACGCACGTACCCGCCGCTTCACCACGTTTAGCGCACAAGCGAGATTTTCTAGGTAGAACGTTTCAGACTTTAGCGTGGAATGAAACGATTCGATGAGGGCATTATCAGCGGGCGTTCCCTTGCGGGACATGCTCATGGTAATGCCCTTTTCCTTTACCGCCTTCTGGTACGCATACGAGGTGTATACGGAATCCCTGGTCGCTATGAAGAATAGCTCCTCTCAGATCAGGCAACTGCTCAAGCGTATCTAGAACAAAGTGGACGTCCTGTTTATCTCCAATACTGTAGGCCACAACTTCGCCATTGTACAGGTCCAAAATACTCGACAAATACATCTCCGGCCCTTTGCCATAGCTGTATTGCTTTCCCACGGGCTGCTCCAGACGGTATAGTTCTCCGTTTCGATACCAACGTAGCCATGTTTTCAACTGCGTCTTATTTCGAATGCCAAGCTCGTTCATTACTTCTCGTACTGGAATCCCCGCCAACCTCATTTCAATTGCTTTTTTCTTAATTTCTACCGGGTAACTGACTCTTGTTACCAAAGCAAAAACACCTCCAAAGTTATCCCCCATATCTTACGACATGGCGGCTTAGTCTTGAAGGTGTTTTAATTTGTCTCACTCTATGGGGTCAGTCCCAAGAAAGCGAAGTTAACTTCCGGTTCTTCTGCTCTGATTGCTAGTCAGCCGTTGGATGGCCAAAGACGATTGGTTCAATCGTTTTAACTTGTTGCATCACTTTAACGACCCCGGAGAGCTGTCAATCTTCCAGCCTCCCTGTTCATACACATATTCAACTACAATGTGCGATTGCTCTCCGTCCAAATCAGGTACTTGAAAATCTACAACAGCCCGCAGTTCCTCGTCTGCAATAACTGTACCCGCAGCTTGTTCCCATTCTAATGTGGAACCGACATCATACGGCTGATACGCCAGTTTGCCCCCCACCTCTTTGATTGGATATGTATCCAGCACTTCGGAGGTTATGCGTTCCGAGAATACAGCGAGCAGCGTTTCCTTCAACTTCTCCTTCGTATCGGCATCCTCGCAAAAGAAATAATAGTAGCTGTCATCCGCCACTCTATCATTCATAGATACGGAGCACGAATTACCGCCATCATGAAACAATGTCAGGAAAGCAGTCACTCCTTGCTTCCGTAGTTCCAAAGCCTGATCAGCAGACAAACCCTCGTTCTGTTCGTTTAACGTTGCCTCCGGCGCTGCTTCGCGCCGCAGTGTAAATTGTCCCGATGGAAGCGACCAGCCCATCTGGTTCTCCTCAATAGTTAGCGACATTTGAATGTAATCTTCCTTGAAAATGACCTCGCCGTAGCTTGTTCCCTCCGTACCATATCCGTCTCCGCTGAACGAAAAACTTAGCTTGCCATTCTGAACTTGTCCGCTGAAGCTGGCTTCCGCTACTTTGGATTCGTTATGATTCGGATAATAGAATGAACCGCTAATCGCACTGTCTTCCCCGACTTCGATGGTCAGCGCCAAGTCGCCGTCGTAATATTGGCCGTTCCAGTCGGCAGGATGAAATACTACATCAGACGGTTGCGGACTTGCCGTCTCTTCCTGATGTTCGACAATCGTACCCGTCGGCACAGAAATGGGTTTATTATTATCACCGCACCCGCTTAGCCACATAACAGCAGTTGCAAGCAACGCAATTCTAATGATTCTTTGCAATGTTACTCCCTCGCTTCAAGATAATTTCTGCTTATATACGCCATCGAGATCGGGAACAAGATCGTCGATGATTATGGCATCGAATTGTGATTTACTATATTCAATATATTCCCTTGATTTTATTAAGTATATTTCGTTTGTATTAATTATCTCGATATGCGTACTGAACAACGAGACGGTGAATTCCACCAGCAGCCAAAAGCACCTTCACTGAACCACCCACAATCTCTTAATCTAATCATTTCGATAGACATCATACTGAACCGTATCGAACATATATTAACATGTAAATATTTTCTATCATAACATAGTTTAGTAATAAGTGAGTAATAAATTTCCATTTTCATCAGAAATGGATAACCCCCGCCGAATGCAGCAGCACGAGAACCGGCGCAACAAACCGCAGCATAAAAAGCCAAATTCCAGATGTAACCTGCAAAGATCGTAGCGAGGAAGCCGCCAAGCGGCAGGATGACATTCGAGCAAATAAAGTCGATCCAGTCAAACAGCGTTTTACCGCCAAACATAAGGCCCGATACCGCTCCGCCAACCGATAATGCCGAAGGCACGCCAGCCAGAAAAATTGCAAACGCGATCACAATCGCAGACAGCCTGCGTCCCCAACCGAATTTCTCCATGACGAAAGCGACAGGAACCTCCAGCAGCGACACAGCGGACGTAAGCGCAGCGAATGCCAGCAGCGAATGCCAGCAGCGCATACAGCAAGTCGCCGCCGCCGATGGCCAGCGTTGCTGCACCAAGCGATTGTCTTTTATCAACATACGCGCCATAAGTGACCATCGTCCCCATTTTATTCGCGCTTCTCGCTCCTCGCTGACGCCACTCGCCCGGCTTTTGCCTACGTTTAGAGCACATGCGCTCTTATCGCACACTCATACCGCCGCTTCGCACCGTTTAGCGCTTTTTCGCGCTTATCGCCCCTCGCAGACTTCACTCACCCCGGCTTTTGCCTACGTTTAGAGCACCTACGCTCTTATCACACTCTCGCGCCAGCCGCTTCACCACGTTTAGAGAGCCTGTGCTCTTATCGCACGCTCGCACCCCCACCCTCGTCTCGTTTAGCGCGTATTCGCGCTTATCGCGCCACACTCCCGCAACTCGCCCCGCCTTTGCCTGCGTTTAGAACGCCTGCGCTCTTATCGCACGCTCGCACCTGCGACTCGCCCTCATCACGCAGCAGCGCCTGTCCTACCCCCCTCCAACGCAAAAAAGGAGCTTCCCCTCAGGTCATCCAAGATGACCGCGGGAAAGCTCCTTGTACTCGCCGAAGCAAGCTTACTATTATTTTGCTGGTGCCTCTGTAGCCGGCGCTTCGGTTGCAGGCGTTTCGCCCTCGCCCTCACCCTCTTCGCCCTCTGGAGCAGGGGATGGATCTGGAAGCGTAATTTTAACATCCATCTTCGGCATTTCTTCGTTCATGAATTTCGTCATGAAGGAATAAGCGACCGTAGATTTAAGGTTCTCTTTTTGAGTCTCGTCAAGCTGATCGTACGTTTTTGGCTCGCGCTTCTCGACCATGATGACATGGTAGCCGTACTCCGTCTCAACCGGCTCGCCGATCACGCCGATTTCCTGTTTCAAAGAAGCTTCCTTGAAGCCTTCAACCCATTCGCCGGCCATCTTGTCCGCATATTGGCCGCCGTTTTCCTTCGAACCGGTGTCGTCGGAATATTCTTTAGCCAGAGCGGCCCAGTCTCCGCCAGCTTCCAGCTTCGCTTTCACTTCCTTCGCGAGTGCCAATGCTTCCTCATCCGTGCGAAGCTCCTTCATCTCTTGCGAAGTCAGGTCGACTGTAGCTACCAAAATATGACGCAGCGTAACGTTCGTGTAGTCGTCCTTCGCCTTTTCGAACTCTTCCTTCGTTCCTTCTTCCGTAACCTGAGACGACATATGCTCAACGACAGCAGCTGTCATCATGACATAAGTCGCAATATCATTGTCTGTTACGCCATACTTGTCCAATGCTTCCTTCAACGAAGCGTCAGAAGCGACGGCTTCCTTGTAGAGCTTCATTTGCTCATCAACCTGTTCGGAAGCTGCTTTCAGCGTGTCCTCGGAAGCAAGCGTACCGATTATTTTATATGAGACGAACTGCTGAAGCAGCTGCTCTTTAAATTGCGGAATTTCAAGAATGGCTTCATATCCAGGCTGCATAACGTTGAATACGCCTAAATATTTGTTGAATTCCGTTTCCGTTACATTTCCGTCTTTATAGGTTGCTACTACTGTACCTTCTCCAGCTCCCGCAAAGGTTAAGGAATACTCCTCGCTTTTGCTTTTTTTGCCGCCGCCGCATGCCGCCATTACCGTCATTGCAAGCATAACCGAAATGACAAGCAGCGCGCTCTTACGCCATGTCGATTTACGTGATCCCTGTAACATATGGAAACCCCTCTCAAAATAATGAACTCTCTGTATTGTAACAGAAACGGTTCCCAAAAAGCGAATTTCGCATTATGAGGTCGCATTCTGCAGTTGTGTCTTCATCTCCAGCGCATCTCCGTATTGGCTTAAAAACTGCTCCAGCATTCGAAGCTTCTGCTCAATGGACAAGCCTTTGCCTCGCAGCATAACGTTAGGGTTCTGATCTTGAACGGCACCTTGCTTGAAACGATTCTCATGCTTTAGGCACAGCTGGTCGACCCGCTTCCGGTCAATGCGCGATTTTTCGCCAGCCGCGAAGCGAAGGATGAGGTCGTCACCCTTCTGGGTGACCGCTTCGATGCCGTACATCGAGCCGTAAACCTTAAGCCTTGCAACGGCGAGCAGATTGTCCACCGACTGCGGCAGATCGCCGAAACGATCGATTAGCTCGGTAATAAGATCGTCCGCTTCCTCGAACGTCCGAACGACCGAAACCTTTTTGTAGATTTCGATTTTTTGAATGCTGTCGTAAATATATTCCGACGGCAAATACGCATCGACGTTGATATCGATTGTCGTGCTGACCTGCTTCTCCTCCTGCACCTCTTGGCCGCCCATTTCCGCCTTCCGCTTGGCGATTTCATCGGCCAGCATTTGCGAGTACATATCGAAGCCGACCGAGGCGATAAAGCCGTGCTGCTCGGCGCCAAGCAAATTGCCCGCTCCGCGGATCGACAGGTCGCGCATCGCGATTTTAAAGCCGGAGCCAAGCTCCGTGAACTCCTTGATCGACTGCAGCCGCTTCTCAGCTACCTCCGTCAGCACCTTATCCCGCTGGTACGTGAAGTAGGCGTAAGCGATCCGATTGGAGCGCCCAACGCGGCCGCGCAGCTGATAAAGCTGAGACAGCCCCATCTTGTCGGCATCATGCACAATGAGCGTATTCACATTCGGAATGTCGACGCCGGTCTCGATAATGCTCGTGCTGACGAGCACATCGGACTCGCCGTCGAGAAAATCGAGAATCGTCTTTTCCAGCTCCTGTTCGGACATCTGCCCATGTCCGACCGCTACTTTAGCGTCGGGCACCAGCATATTGATCTGCTCCGCCATCTGGTAAATGCCCTGCACGCGATTGTACAAGTAATAAACCTGGCCGCCGCGGGCAAGCTCTCGCTCGATAGCCTCGCGCACCAGCGCAGCGCTATGCTCAACAACATAGGTTTGCACGGGGAAGCGGTTTTCCGGCGGCGTCTCGATAACCGACAAATCCCGCACGCCGAGCATCGACATATGGAGCGTACGCGGAATAGGCGTCGCCGTAAGCGTCAGCACATCGACATTCGTCTTCAGCTTCTTCAGCTTCTCCTTATGCGATACGCCAAAACGCTGCTCCTCGTCGACGATGAGCAGTCCAAGCTGTTTAAAAATAATATCCTGGGACAGCAGACGATGCGTACCGATGACAACATCGATCGTGCCGTTCTTCAGTCCCTTGATCGTTTCATTCTGCTCCTTGCGCGAACGGAATCGGCTTAATACCTGCACGTTGATCGGATAGCCCGAGAACCGCTCCTTGAACGTCTCATAATGCTGCTGAGCCAAAATTGTCGTCGGAACGAGCACAGCGACCTGCCTGCTGTCCATCGCCGCTTTGAATGCCGCGCGGACAGCGACTTCCGTTTTGCCGTAGCCTACGTCGCCGCACAGCAGACGATCCATCGGCTGCGCCTTCTCCATGTCTTTCTTGATTTCTTCAATCGCCCGCAGCTGATCACGGGTCTCATCATACGGGAACATCGCCTCGAACTCCTGCTGATACGAGTTGTCCGTACCGAATGCATAGCCGGGCGCCGCTTGGCGCTCCGCGTATAGCCTGATGAGATCGTCGGCGATGTTCTTCACAGACGCTCTCGCCTTCGACTTCGCCTTCGTCCATTCGCTGCCGCCAAGCTTGTTGATCTTCGGCTCCTTTTCCTCCGAGCCCACATACTTCTGTATCAGATCGATCTGGTCGATAGGAACGGACAGCTTATCCCCGCCTGCATATAAAATGTGCAAATAATCGCGATGAATGCCTGCTATCTCAAGCGTGCCGATGCCTACATATTTGCCGATGCCATGATTATGGTGAACGACATAGTCTCCTACTTTAAGCTCGGTATAGCTTTTGATTCGTTCGGCGTTGTCTACCTTCTTGTCTATTCTTCTAGCTTTGCGCTGCTTCTGCGAGAACATCTCGCCCTCTGTAATGACGACCAGATGAGAGCCCGGCAGCTCGAAGCCCGTTTGAAGATTGCCTTCAATAAGCATCGGCGGCTCAATATGATAATCCTCCAGCACGCGGCGCATACGGTCCATCCGTTCCGCGTTGCCGGCCAGCATCATGACGTTGGCGCCGATTTTGCGCCAGCGCTCCATCTCGGATTTCAATACATTCATTTGGCCATGGAAGTTTTGCATCGAGCGGCTCGTTACATTGACGATATTTTGCGGCTGCGTATGCGGAATCTGGCGTAAAAACAACGACAGGAACAGCGTCGGAAACGAACGCGCATGCAAAATTTCATCCGTTTGGCGCGCCAAAACAAAGCCGGGCAGCGATTTGCCGTTTTGCAGCAAATGCAGCGACCATTCCGCCTCGTCCCGCTCAAGCTGCTTCGCCGTCTCTATCAAACGGGTCGGCTCGTCTAGTATTAGCATCGTATCGCTCGGCATATAATCGATAATTGTCTGGCGCTCTGGATAGAGCAGCGAAATATATTTATATATTTCCGGAAAATAGACATGCTCGCGCAGCTTCTCCAGCTCCGCTCCAAGCTCCGAACGCATTCGGTCCTTCGCTGTGCGGTCCGTCATCTTCTCCAGCTGCGCGTCAATAAGCGTTTGCGCGTGGCGGGCTGCCGATTCCATGCGGGCGCTGTCCGCCAAAACTTCTTGACAAGGAGGGACGATGAACGAATCATATTGGTCGGAGGAGCGCTGATCGGCGGGATCGAAGGAGCGGATCGAGTCAACGTCGTCACCGAACCATTCGATACGATAAGCTTTCTCTGTCGTAAGCGGGTAGAAGTCTACGATGCCGCCTCTGACGCTCATTTCTCCCCGCGATTCTACGCGGTCGGCGCGCGTATAGCCAAGAGCGGCCATTTTACGCAAGAAATTGTCAAGCGACAGCTCATCGCCTACACGAACCTCGATCTGCGCTTCGGCAATGACTTGGCTAGTAGGCAAATACCGCCTGACTCCGGAAAAAGGCACAACAACAATCCCGCGATAGCCTTTGGACAGCTTAATCAGCACATCCATACGCTGCGCCAGCGTCTCCGGACTGGAGATCGCCGCCTCGGCAGCTACCAGCTCATTTGCGGGATAAAGCAGCACTTGATCTGAAGACATACATTCCTGCAAGTCCTCTGCAATCTTCTGAGCGGAGAACATATTGTGCGTAACGACCAGCATTGGGCGCTGCACGTCCTCCTGAAGCGCTGCAATAAGCACTTGACGGGAAGAACCGGCAAGGCCGGATACCATCTGCTCACGCATGCCTTTGCGAATGCCGGTTAGGATAGACTGGACGTCCATATCGGCTGCAAAAGCTTTGATTAACGCTTTCAATGTTTGCGACACCTCGTTTCTATACACGCCAAGGGATACGATACATTCGTACCCCAGTCATTAAAAAGAAGAAGAAGCCTCAGCCGAATGCCAAGGCTCTAACCATATTCTACTGAAGCGGACTTGCTACCAAAAGCAATTCCGGATTTGCATCAAGCGCTTCACGGCAATAATCGCATATAACCTTAACGGTTATTTCGCCATTTAAGCCATACGCTATTATATCGCTGCGCTCCTCGGGGGTCAAGAAATGGAAACCGAGCTGATGCTCCGTTATTTCAGGACCGTTAATCGTGCCCATCGGCGTTTTGCAATGCCGGCATATATAGTTTACAGCCATATGTATGCCTCCTGAAGAGTCGTTATACCCTCAGTATGCCCAGCATCCTCAATTTCTAACAGATTTACCGGTTGAACTTGCCCATCGTATCCTCGAACGGCGCTTTAAGCCCATACTCGATAGCATCGCAGGCATGCGCGATCATCGCTTTAAGCGCTTCATGCTCGCTCTTCGGGAAGCCGGACAGCACATAGTCGGCAATATTCATTCCCGGCTGCGGCCTGGAAATGCCCATTCTCACCCGGTTGAAGGATTGCGTGTCCAAATGCTGAATAAGCGACTTAATGCCGTTATGCCCGCCGGCGCTTCCTTGATAGCGCAGTCTTATTTTGCCGATCTCCGTGTCCAAATCGTCATATACAATAATGCCGTCTTCAAGATCCGCTTTAAAATAGTCAAGGAAGGATCGGACAGATTCTCCTGACAAATTCATATAAGTCATCGGCTTAATAAGCGCTACCTTCATTCCTTGCACATGGCCCTCGCCAATAAGCGCCTTGCACTTGCTTTGCGTAACCGATATTCCCCAGCGTCTCGCCAGCTCGTCTATAACCATAAAGCCTACGTTATGCCTCGTACCTTGATAGGCCGATCCCGGATTTCCGAGCCCCGCTATCCATTTCATAGTTCCACTCCTCTGTCCATATGTAATCCGTATTTCCGCCGGTGTTAAAATGCAATATTGATGATTCCAAATTATAGTTTAACAAAACAAAGCCGTCCAGCAAATGGACGGCCATGTCTTTTTACAGCAGGCGCTAAAATGTTTTCAATTCCTTCAGCTCGGCTTCCCTTGCTTGCGCATCGGCCTCTTTGGCTTCATCGGCAGCCTCATCGGCCTCTTCCTCGCTCAATTCCTTCTGCGGAGCAAGAATCGTTAGAACGACAAGCTCGGAATCGGACTTCGCTTCAACCCCTTGCGGGAGCTCTAATTCGCGAACCAGCAGGCTCTCGCCAATGGCCAGCGCCGAGATGTTCACTTCAATCGCTTCCGGGATATTGCCGGGCAGACATTCGATCTCCAGCTCATGCAAAATGACAGAGAGGATGCCGCCTTCCCTAATGCCCGGCGCATCGCCGACAGCTTCGATCCTGACGTTAGCCCTTACCTGTTCATTCATATTGACCTGATGAAAGTCAACATGGAGCAAATTTCGGTTTAAGGAATCCCGCTGCACATCCGATACCATCACCGCATGCTTCCCATGCTCAGGAATATCCATCTCCAGCACCGCGTTCGGGTGGGAACGGAGTAAGTTCAGCAGCTCCTTCTCATCGACCGTAACAGGCGTTGATTGTTCGATCTCCTTGCCGTATATGACGCCGGGAATTTGGCCGTTCTGGCGCAGCTTGCGCAGTTCGCCCTTTGTCGTGCACATCCGTTTATAAGCACTCATCGGTATAGCCATAATGGAAGCCTCCCATAGGTTAAGATTATTCCATATAGCTTTACCCATTAACGCCAAAAATTAAACTTTCAGCGGCACATGGCTTCATAGCCGCCTGAGCAGTGTTTTTATTTCTGCATTCTTTCCTTTTTCGCTTTAGCGCGGGCTTTAATTTTATCGGCATAGCCCTCTTTATTGGTCTGGCGCTCTCTGGCAATCGCCATATCGCCGGCAGGCACATCCTTCGTAACGGTCGTCCCTGCGACCACATAGGCGCCGTCGCCGATCTTCAC
>Ga0180215_1001945_pt1 | contig 21647 bp, 11 predicted proteins | sample eDN3rd37CBELigBY_FD_128871 | JGI IMG/M metagenome (GOLD analysis project Ga0180215, IMG submission 128871) | Enriched backyard soil microbial communities from Emeryville, California, USA - eDNA 3rd pass 37_C BE-Lig BY (version 2) (version 2) | ecosystem: Environmental > Terrestrial > Soil >... | reverse complement strand
TTGATGACCATATCCCCTGCGTGCTTCGCATCTAGCATACCTGCCTCGTCTAGATCCCCCAGATTCTCTCCGAGTAAGACATCCCACGCGACTTCATCCGGATGGATCACGAAGCTGCGAGCCCCGGCATCGATCCCGACTAGCTGGAACGGAACTCGCTCCCCTGAGTCCACGACATACGTCCGTTCTTCATCCGCCGATCGCACGCCATCCGACATAACCGGGCGCAGCTCTACCCGCTCGAAGCCCTCCACGGTGGCATTCACCACTTGGGAGACGTACTCCGTACGATTCCCAACCTCGTCCTCAGCTACAACCCAGATGTCCCGCTGCAGGTAACCCTCCAGCGCAACCTCGCCCTCGAAGCTACCCTCACGATCTAGTACGACCTCCTCACCGTTAACCGTCACCTTACTACCCGGCTCTGCGACACCGGCTACCCGTACGACAGGCTGTGAGGTGAGGAATGACGTCGCAGGTGTCTCGATCTTCAGATCTGGCGCGACTGAATCCAGTCTTATACGTAGCCCTGTAACGGTCATATCGCCTACTTCATTCATAGCCGTTACTTCGATCGTATTGCTACCTTCCACTAATTCCACATGCTGCTGCCATTCCACAGCTACTGCTGCGAGCTGTATCGAATCCCCGTCATTCACTCGAATCTCCGGCGTTACCTCCTGATCAGATGACATCGCCAACTGAACCTGAGCTCGGTTCACCACGATCAACGGTTCACCGTCTGTATCTACGGTAGACAAGCTATTGCCGCCGACTGCCTCTGCCTGCAGCTCGATCTTCGCCGGCGTCGGCTCCGGCAGATAGACGACGTCTGATCTCGCGGGTGTCCCATAGACTCGGACACCATTCACTTCCTGATATCCCATAACCGCTACCCGATACGATTGCCCTGGCAGCATGCCCATCGTCTCGCCAGTCGCTTCATCCAGGAACACACCGCCGATATTCGCTTCCCTACGCTCTCCTGCCACCTCGATCAGACCAGCATTCGCCAGTGGAGTACCCTCTTCATCGAGCAGCTGTAGGACATACCCGGATACTGTGCCCGGATCCTCCCACGCGACATGATAGATTCCGTTACCGATCGCTGCGACATCGACTTGCTCCGGTGCAGCGGGCTCATATTCATTATCTACTGTGAATGAACCACTACTATACAAGCTGTCATAGTGTCGCCCTTCTTCATATAATATAGCCTTGATATTATACTCCCCTGATGGTGCCGTATCCGGCAATGTTAAGGTGTAGCTACCGGCGGTTGCGTCGAGTTCGTCTGCGAGCAGGCGACCTGCGTCTGTATCGGCATCCTCCGTCACATACAGGGCGACCTTCATCCCGTCCGCCCTCGTCGCATCCCACTCGACGTCTAGCGTGTGGCTACCGATCTGCTGCACATCCAGTCGCTGCAGTGTCGGTAGATCCTGCACATCGAGCACAGACCAGCGTACAGGAGTGGATGACTCGACTGTCCAATCTCCGACCATCGGGTCCTTCACCGATATATAGATGCGCCGTTCCAATCTTCCGGAATCGCTAACATCAGCAGGTATCTCCTGTACGAGATAGTTCACATCCTCTATTAGCTCGTAGTCATTCCCTAGCGGATCATGTACCTCCAGCTCCGGTACTTCCCCGTCCACGGTCAACTCGATCAACGCCGTGTCATAGTCCCCTAACGGAATCTCATACACACTACCATCCTCGATAGCAGCAACTCGCACCAAGCCTTTGCCATTCCCCTTGCTATGAGAGCTTATCACCCTCCGTACATTCGTGCCGAATGTTAAGACTCCGTCGACCTTCCCAGTGTCCTCCGCAACCGTCATCTGCTGATAGAGTCCGCTCCCCTCAGGGAATCCTGGAACTCCTGGTGCCAGCGAAGCCAGCTGGAATGTCGGCATGCTGTCACCCCACTCGTAACCAACCCCGACCTCCACGATCGTGAAGTCCGCCCGAGCGAACACATCATCCGTGCTGATATGCGCCTCGACGTCGAGCAAGGTCTTGCCGCCAGCCACTGGAATCTTATCCGGTACCTTCAGCGCCACCATCCCGCCGCCTGCCATATAGATCGGTCCCATGATGCCAGAGTATTTGGAGTTATAAGATAGTGCCGCCCATATATTCCCGATGATCATATCCAAGATATTCATCTCTGCTCCTAAGTTCGCAGACACGCGCAGATCCCAGGAGTCGTCTATGGTGATACCGCCGTACACCTTCTCGAATATATCAATCCCTAATATCTTAAAATCCCCTTCAAAGGATACCCCTTGCAAGGAAGCCTCTAACCGCATCGTATCGGTCGCGATGATCTTAGCCAAGTCCATACCACCGATCACGACCAGCTTCAACGGAGGCAAGACCTCAAAATTCCCCGTGACCGTATCATAGATATTGTGGATGCCGCCGCCGCCTCTCGTAATATGGGCGATCACGATCGGAGGTACGAGCGGGATCCCAGGCTGGCCGCCGATTGAGAATTCGAAGTTATCCAAGATCGGAATCGAGCTCTTCGTGAAACGAATCGTAAACAAGCCATGCAGCTCGATCACCTTGAATTCCACATCGGCCTCCGCACTGTAGATGCGATCCAACGTATCGATCAGGAAAGAGGCTTCTGCTCCGAGCTTCAAGCCTGGGATGAGATCCTTTGGCATACCAACCTCACCCTCAGCTCGCAAGCCGATAAAGTTGAACCTGCCAGATTCCTCGGATAAACCGAAGCGTGCCTCATCCACATCTAGGGATAGATTGAACGGACTATCATTCTCATCATCCTGATCCAGCCTCTTGTCACGTGCCGCACCGAAGTTTAAGGCTAGGCTCCCGCCGAATGAGATCGTCTGATCCCCCAGTATGGCGTTCTTGATCGTGACGGGGAAGAAGGACATCCGCTGCACAGCCCTGAGCCACTGAGCGGTCTCCCAATTAATCTCTACCGGGGATTCACCCTTGTCCTCATCCGCATCCAGTGAATAATTCGTATCGTCCACCAGCTCGATACTGAACTGACCTACTGCAAATGGGAAGTTCGGGATCGACAGGGTACCGAGCCCGCTAACCTCAACATAATCATCATCATGCGTATAATCACGAGCCTTCTTCTCCACCCTGAGCTGCTGGGATGCACCGAAGACGCCTGCCACGGCTTCACTGCTATCGAACAGCACCACGGAGTTGATCGTCGCACCCGGTGCTACCTCGAATACACCTTGGCCCGCTTCTGCTATTCGACGAATATCACCGCGGATCGTTAGGAGCACCTCATCATACTGTTGCTTCGCGATGCCCAGCGCCTCTTCATTCGCCATCGGAACGAGCTCATACGTCTTACCCTTCTTCATAACGGTTAACAGGCCATAGCTTCTCGACTTGTAACGCTCCTCTGTCGTGATCTGAAACGGCTGCTGGAACTTCCCGTAATCGCCTGCATCCATATGCAAGGTATATAATCCAGGGTTCAACGAATCCCATACCGGATCCAGATCGATCGTCAGTTGTTGATCATCATCGATGACGTATTCAGGCAGCGTCACCTGCATGCCGTCTTCCTGCTGCAGGTATAGCTTCGTCAGTCCGCTGACCTTCAGCACCTCATACCCGCTACCCTTCACGATCAGATGGCGATTCTCGTCGAGGTAATATTTCTTATCAGGCAGTAGATCCAACAGCTGTACCTCGGGCTGATAGCCAGATAGCGCGGGTAGCACGAGGAATCGGCTGACCGCAGCCTCTTCGCCACCCTCCGCCTGCACATTCACATAATAACGCGCGGCTTTGTAGATCGTCTGAGGCTTCACCTTCACGCGCCAGCTGAAGCTCCTAACCTCCCCTACTTGCAGTTCGGGTATCGTCTGTACCAACTGCTCGCCCTCGAGCAGCTCTAGCTCTGGCGGCAGGCTAAGCTCCACCCTGACGTTCCGTTCCAGCTCCGCCTGTTCTGTCGCGTTGTCCAGCTCCAACGAGAGGATGATCTCATCCGTCGTATACCGATCCTTGCCTTCATTCACTTGCATGAAGCCCGGTGCCATGAGCTGCATGGCATAGGTGGCAGGTTTCTCTGAGGTGAAGAATGTGCCTAAGCCGTAATAGGTTTCGTAGACGACTTGTTCCCCGGGAGCCAGATTCCTCGGATTCCAGTAGACTGCGACCGCACTGTCAGAGGTACCGTAGCGATTATGCGTCGTCGTAAAGTTCAGATTAGGATCTACATCGTAGTCCCACTTCGTCGTCGAGATCCCTGACCAATGCGCGGCAACCCAGCGATCTGGCGCGACATTATCCCAGCCCTGCAGGAAGCCATACGATAACACACGAGGTGTCAGCGGATCGTCCACCGCTCGCCAATACAGCGGCACATCACTTCCCCGTAGATCCCTCTCCGCCGTCACATATCGCTCACTGCCGGACAGCGTGATCGGCGATCCGTCCGTCACTCCCAGCATCGTATCGAGTAGGATCCGGCTTCCGACCTCTACCGGCCCATCGGTACTGTTCACGATCTGATAGGAGATCCTCACATTGCCGATCTGCGGATGCTTGGGATCTGTCATCAACGTCAACGTCTGCACGATCTGGAGTCCCGCCAGCTCCCACATCGTCTGATCGGTTAACCCTCCACCCTCAGTCAATCGTCGGAAGCTGCTATCCGATCCTAGTAAACCGTAGGAATTTCCATAGATATAGTCCTCGCCATCGATGCGGAATGTCGTGAACGAGGTATCTGGTAGCTCATCCATATATAACAACGGCTGATCATTATCCCCAGATTTCATCGGATGACCTTGCTTCGCCCTGACGGCATATCTCCCATTGTTCGGTTCGATACTCACTTCCACATAGTCGTTGCCGATGGTAACAGGCTGCGTTGCGCTCACCTGTGCCCAAGCGGTGCTTAGCAACATCGGGAATACGAGGACTAGACACAGACTGATCATAATCATTTTTTTCGGCATAACGAATTCTCCCATCTATTAGTTACGCTATCAGTCATACGAGAATCAATCGGTTAAGGAGATGACGAACACTCGGTAATACCTTGTGTTGCGTTCATCATCCTGCACATAGAAGGAATAATAGCCCGGCTGATCAATCATGAGCCATTCCTCCAGATCACGACCACCTGCCTTGAAGTAGCCTTGTGGCAGGTTGCCCTGTTGCCACAGTCTCTCGATATCCCCTTGCTCACCCATCAACAGGAAGAATAGCTGGTCCGTGCCTCTCATAGTGATGATGCCGGTCTCTGTTGACTTGCCATTCACATACACAGATAGCGCATCAGGAGCAACAACCCGCGCTATACGAGTCTTCACCGCTACATTGCCTGCGAGATCTGTTACTCGGTAGGTCACGGTGTATTCTCCAGGCTTGGCGACATCGATATCATGCTGAACGATTAGCTTAGCCGTGACATCTCCTTCGGTCAGATCAACTGCTTGAACACCTGCTGTTAGGTCCATCTCCACTCCCTGTGGGATGATCCATTCATCTCCAGAGTAGAAGCGAATGTCTGGAGCTGTCTGGTCGATATTGCGCACCGTAACATCGATCGTGTAGGCATTGCCTAATGCATCATCGGCCATCAGCCATGCACTCCCATTCTCGGTGAAGGTAACCTGGATATCCCCTTCCAGCGAGCTCGTCATCGTCCCACGACCAGTATGCCTCACATTCAACAGCTCTCGGTCCGACTCCACCACCACGGTTACTGGATTCTTCGTCATGCCCGTCTCACTGTATGACAGGCGAATATCTGCTCTCGATTTGTCGATATTGCTCACGCTCGCTGTCATCTCTACTGTATTGCCCGCTAGATCGGAGATGACGAACGTGAATTCACCGTTCTCTTGGAACACGTATTGCTGGTTACGGTAATTGTTCAGGACATAGAATGGTTCATCGGCCTCTACCGTCGCGATGACGTCACCCTTCGTCATAGTTGTGGTGCTATACGTGATCCGCGGCGTCACCGGAATCCGATCGATCATATCCACCTTGGCGCGGGCCGTTCCCGGATTACCGGCCAGATCGGTGAATTCGAAGGTGAACTCACCATTGTCCTTGAAGTCATAGTAGCGCTTGCCTCCCACCGTATTCGTCACGATGATCTCTTCATCCGCGAACAGGATGGCGCGAACCTGTGCATTGGTCGGTCCAGTGGCTGACAGCACAACCTCTGCTACTGGCGGTGTCCGATCGATCCAATCGACCCTCGCGGTAATCTCCCCTACGTAACCGACGGCGTTACGATATTGGAAGGTGAATTCGCCATTATGATGGAACGTGTACGTATCGCTACCGCCATTATTGATGATGGACATCGGAGAGCCTGCATCGCTGAACGCCAACGTAACGGTAACCGGCTCCGTCGTCCAAGTGCGCTCGCTATAGGTCAGGCTAGCCTGCGGGATGCTCTTGTCGATCCAATCGACCTCCGCTGTGATCTCCCCCGTATAACCTGCTGCATTACGATATCGGAAGGTGAACTCACCATTCTGATCGAATGTATACGAGTAGCTGCCCCCATTGTTCACAATCTCGATCGGAGAGACCATGTCGTGGAACGTGACCGTCGCCGTCACCGATTCATTCGTCCAGCTATCCGCGCTATAGATGATCGTAGGCTCCGGTGTTGATCGGTCGATCCGATTCACTGTAGCAGTCATCGTCGACACGTTACCTGCCTCATCCTCGAACTCGAACGTATAGGAGCCGTTCTCCGTGAACGTATAGCTGGCAGGTCCTCGCACTGTCGCACTAGAGCTCTCGTCATACACATCCAGTGTGACGGTGACATCCTCGCGCGTCCATGTAGATGGGTCGATGCTATAGCTTAGCTTTCCGGTTGGCGCGATATGGTCGATCCGGTCCACGATCACCGTCTCTCGTTGGGTAGCCCCGTTCTCTACATTCTCGATCACGAAGTCTAGTTGACCGTTGGTCAACAAGCGATATTGTGCCTCCACGATAGTGGAGCCCTCGACTAGCTCGGTCACGAGACCGTACTCTAACGTGATCAGGTGGATCAGCTCCGCATCAGCTGGTGCGACGATGTCACGCAGCATCCGTGGCGGACCATTCTCTACATTCACCGTGACAACCACAGCCCCATTCGTCCAACCGCTAGGGGATATCGTCACTTCAGCTTGTGGCAGGGATGTATCGATCCAGTATACAGAGGCGGTTACCGTGCCTGGATTCCGTGCTTCATCCACGAATTCGAAGGTGAAGTCGCCGTTGTCCGTGAACCGATACGTATCACTGCCCCCATTGTTCGTAATCGTCACGGGTTCAGCCGAATATAATCTGGCCGTCACCGGCATCGCTGTCGGGTTCAATTGACTATATATGATCGTCCCCGTGGGTTCCGTATAGTCGAGTCGATACGGTTCACTGACCACCTGCGCGACATGACCTAGCCGATCCTCGGCGCTCGCCCACAGATACCAGGTTCCGGTCTCCTGCGGCGGCTCGATCGTAGCTCCATCGCGATACACGAGCCAATCCTCATCACTCGGAGGGATCGGCGCTCGCGACCATGCGTAGCGGAGTGTGTCCTCATCGCTACCGCTGCCCACATCGTAGGCCGTATATCCGAAATATTCGTAGTAATAGCTCTCATCAGAGCTTGCGATATAGGGATTAATCTTCTGGCTATCCAAGCCACTAACGAGGAACTCGATCTGCGGCGGCTCCCGATCGATACCCGTCACTGCCACCTCTACATTCGCAATATTCCCTATCCCATCGTCGATCTGGAACTCATAGGTTCCGTTATCTGTCACTGTAAACTGCTGCTGTCTCACTTCATGATCCGTTGTTTGGTCGGAATAGCTGATTGTAACTGTGATCGAATCTGTCGCATAGGGTAGATCCGGTGTAATCGTATATATATCTGGTGGTGCGTTATCATAGAATACAGAAGCTGGTACCGTTTGATAGCCAGACGCGTTGCCAGCAGCATCCCTCACATTAATCGATATATTGTATTGCCCGCCGTTCACGAGTGGTTCGCCGTTTAGATCTAGAGATAGCATCGCTCGATCATCACCTGTATACGGCATCCATTCACTCTCTGCACTTACTAGGTCAGGACCATGATAATATTCGATCTTGTATTGATACTCCGCTATACCGGATGGTTGGATCGATTGCACATGCTCATCCGTAACACCCGATAGATCGATCGGAACCTCAGTATCGTTTGTGATATATTTGCTAAACTTCGGCGCGAATACCACATTCATCTCATCCCATAAGATCTCTAACTGATGGACTGCCGGTGCACTATTATCCAGATAGAACGGCTCGCTGAGGAAGGTGGCCGTCTCACCCAGATCATTGGACGTCTCAGCCTGTATCCGGAACACACCGTTACGAATGAATAGATTCCTCGTCGGATCCTCATCGTATACGGAGAAAGGACCGACATAGTGACTATTCTGATGACTGAGCGGCGGCCCTGCATCGGGCATCGGATTACCTGCTAGATCCGTGAACGTATACCTCACACCATCGCTCTCTATAGCTGGTCGTCCATCGAATAGGATGATGATTTCTTCAATTGTGTCATCGTTGATATATTGTTCATTCGTTCCATTCGGCCACACCGCTAATTCAGGCAGATGAGTTGTGAAGATAAACGGTTCATCCACATTGGTCGCCAGCGTCACATTGCCAGCACGATCTACTGCCATCGCATGCAAATACCATGTACCTTCCTCCTGCGGCGGACCTTCAAAGCTCCATATTCTCGTCTGGATATCGGTATAGCTCCATGCGGTGGTCTCGGTCCATCCTGGATCAGACGCTTCCGGTGTTAATAGACTAGTAGACCATTGCCCATATACCTTCATCTGTTCCAGTTCGTTACGATAGACGTAGATGTCCTCCTGACTACGCACTGTCATACTAGCATAGTTGGTATAATGACCTAGCTTCACGATCTCCGGACCTGTCGTATCGACCACAAACGGGACACTCTGGACCACGTTCACATTCCCGACTGCATCCTCCGCTCTCACAGTCAATCGATACATCCCCTGGATAGGAGGTACCGCTATGCTCTGAGTCTGATCCGCTAGTTCGATGAACGCATCGCTCTCTTGCCAGCGATATTCCAACCTAGTTAATTCCGTATGAGCATCCGCGCTGCTCACCTTGACCTTCATAGCAGTGCCTTCATAGTGCGTCCCGCCTGCTGATGTCGAGCTCACCTCGTAGCCATCTTCATAATGGAAGGTAACCTCGGGAGGGTCCTGATCGAATGCATAGGGGCCATAAGTAGAGATCCGTTCATTGTCGAAGGTATCTCTAGCGAGTATATGTAGATAGTAATGACCGGAGCCCGCCATGAATGCCGGGATCGATTCTCCCACCAGCAGATTCTCATCTACGATCTCAGCGGCAGCTGGCTGCACGGGACTAGTCGTCCATCGATGCGCGATGTACGCGATACCCGAATCATCGGATACGTCTACCAATGTGATATCATGGCTAGTCTGCATCGTATCTGCTCGCTCTGGGCTCACTTGGATACTTGGTTTGATCCCGTCATACGTGATCTGGTAATCTTCGAAGCGCTGACCCTCATACGCATGGACCTCCGCATACTCGGAGAGCACCAGTTGATCGATGCCGATCGTCCCCGAATGACCATCTGACGGGATCGTATACTCATAGACGAAGGTCGTCGTGAGGCTCATCCCTGCATATGTCGTATACAGCTCATAAGCCGTCATCTCCAATGTGTTTATGGACACCAAGCTTGCTCTCTCGCCTGTCGACATGTATACCTGTAGCCGGACATCCCCTTCATCATAATGTTGATCTGGATTAGCCAGGTCAGGGTCAGGGTTCAGGTCAAAATAATATCGCTGCACATCAGGCAACTGGACTTGAAAATATATCTTCTCTCCCGGTTTATATGCCTTATCCCTCTGTTCTTCCTCCCACATGAGGAATTTCGCCGGCACACGAAAATGATCCTTACCATCCATCACACTCTTCTCCATCGTAAATCCACTCGTTTCCGCCATGACAGGCAGCGGCAGCATCACGAGCATGCCTACGATCGAGAGTCCCACCAACAGCATCCATCGAATCTTCCATAATCCCTTCATCTATCATCCCATCCCTTTGACGAGTTTTGCTCTAGTAACTGCTTTAGCTTCGTTAGATTGCGGATAAACGCACGCTGTCTCGATCTCTGGTAGAGCGGCTTCAATCGGCGTAACCACATCGCCCTGCATACATCCAGCTCTACGCGATAATAAAATTGTGTACCCTCGGCCAACTCTAGCACTTGCCGCGTCATGATGAGAGGGAGCTGCGCCTTATAAGATTCACTGATCATGACGTCATCTTGCACGAAACGACTGACCTCCGACCATGTTTCCAGCTTACTCCCCCATATCCTCGCGATCTCCAGACACTGGCTACCAGGGCCGATCGGCTCCGGTGTAATATATCTCACATCGACCGTTTCCTCTCGCCACAAGCGATCATTGCGGTAATCTGATGTGAAGACGAACACCTCTCTGAGCGGTCTGTCGATCACGATCCTACCATCGAAGACAATCTTCCTCTCTTGCAAGTTAAGCTCCCTCATTTCCCAGTTGACACATCTATGGTTCATCGTACCGAGCAACGTTTGCGCTGTGTAGTTATCACAAGTCACAAAAAAAGCAACCTGATGTGACTTTCGTCATACAGGTTGCTGGTGTCAGTATATTCTCCCGTTCATTCGCTTCGTCAACCAAGCGATCGCTTCTGTTCTTCTTTTAACATTCATTTTTTGATAGATGCCCATCACATAATTCTTGACCGTACCCTCGGAGAGGTGCAGGGAATCCGCCATCTCCCTATTGGACCTACCATCGATCAGCCGATGTATAATCTCTCGCTCCCGTTCGGTGAAGCTCACATCGATAACTTCCCATGGAATCTCCTCGCTCGAATCAGGCAGTTCATGTTGGGTGACCGTCTGCATGAGCTTCTGCTGGATCGTCGTTGGGAAGATCATCTGCCCCCGCAGACAGCCTCGCACCGTCTCGAGCATCTCATTTGTCTCCGTATCCTTGAGCACATAGCCTCGCGCACCGGACTTCAACGCTTCCCATATATATTGCTCATCGTCGAAGGTCGTCAGCAGCATGATACATATCTCGGGATATCGTTGGATAATCCAGCGGGTCGCCTGCAGCCCGTCCATATGAGGCATATGAATATCCATTAACACCAACCGAGGATGATGCTCGACAACAGCGTCCACCGCTTCCTGCCCATCTACTGCCGTGGCTAGTACTTCGAAGTCAGGCTCCGCATGGAAGATCGCCGCGAGGCCGTTGCGAATGATCGGCTGATCATCCACGATGATCATGGGGAGCTTATTCATGTAGAGCCTCCTTCCTCGATTTGAAGGGAACCTTGATATCGATAGCTGTACCCCGGTTATTCTCGCCTCGACGTACAGCGAGCGATCCACCGACTGCTGTCACCCTAGACTTCATCGATGACAGGCCGAATCCGAAGGGAGGATCGTTCCACGGTTTGCCGTTGTTGGTTAGGAGGAAATGAATCTCATCCTGCACCTGCTTCAGTGAGAATTCGAATACTGTGCTCTCACCATGTCTCGCCCCATTCGTGAGCCCTTCCTGCAGCGCTCGATAAAAAGCTAACTCCACCTCTACCGCGAACCTAGGCAGTCTCTCATCTATTGTGGCCGAGATCTCGACGCCCGTCTGCCTCCTCGTATCCTCGATTAATGCCCGAATCGCCGCTATGAAGTCTGGGAATTTCTTCTCCTCATGTAATAGATGCACCGATCTACGAACATCCTGCAGGCCGTTCTGGATCATATCCTTCGTCTGCTTCATCATATCGAGTGATAGGTCACGATCGTCATCGACGAACCGAATGGCCGTCGCAAGACCCGTGATCGCCGAAGTCAGCGTATGTCCGACCGTATCGTGGATATCTCGAGAGATTCGCGTGCGTTCCTCCAGCAAGGTCTTGCGTTCGAGCTCAGCTGAGAATGCCGCTAATTTCTCATACGATTGCGACAGCTTCTGCTTCTGCCTCAGGGCGTACTGGGCTAGGAAAGCAAATCCATAGAACGTTAGATACTCAAAGGAACGAGGAACAACGTACGAGATCTCATCAAATGACGGATAATCGTAATGAATCCAGTGTCCTATGACGAAGGCCAGATAGCTTAATAGCATCACCGTGATCGAATACCGTGGCCTTATGCTGAACGCTGACTCTGCTAGCAATATGAATAGATACACCTGGCTGATAAATTGACCGTCCAACATAACGATGCCGAAAGCGAGGGACAGCTGTACGAAGACATATAGGAAGTTCAGCCACGGTTTCAATTCGAATGGTAATAGAAAGCCCCGAAGCATGAACGTCAACGTATAAGCCGCCGCCAACGTTAATAGCCATGGTTCCCCACCCTCATCCCACAGCATCAGGAAGACTAGGATCTGGAACACGCTTAAGGTTATGCCGATCCCTCTGTTCAATCGTCTGCTCATCTTTGTCCCTTTCGACATTATCGAAATTTCCTTTAATTATACTATATAGGATGCAGAATGTGGGACAACTTTTGGACAATATATGATATACACTCAGGCCTGGGGGATGGATGATCAATGGAAAACGCCGGATCTCTACGACTGGATCGGAGCAGGGATCCGTCTAGTAGGCATTGCCATCTGCTGCTGGCGCCGCGTCAATGATCTGTGAATTCATCATCGGCTCGCTAGGTAGACGGCGTAGTCTAGTGGCATCCTGTAGACTCTGTTGACTAGTTGTTTGCCCACATGACCGCCTAATATAGATTTCTGAGGCATGCCATTCACGTCGATGATCCAGAGGCGTCCTTGCTGGTCGAGGGTATAATCAACGCATGCTTCTCCCAGATGGCCGAATGTCTTCTCCATGATCTTGGCCGTCTGCAAGCTAACGTGTGTCATCTCTTGGACGATGTTGATTGTCGTTTTATTCGAGAATAAAACCCTTAAGGTACGAGGAGCTGATGTAATACGTTTCGTCATACTCGTATTAAAGTATTTTCGATCCGCGATGCGGCTGATCATGCAGCTTACTCCCCACCGACCACCTCGCCCCTTCTGCACATACGCTCGGATATCAAAGCTTGAACCTCGGACTTTCAGCCCGTCTATTCCCTCTTGTATCAGGCAGGGCTTACCTTCGGTTAATTGACGAAGACGGTCTACTAGGCTCTTATCTCTCACACTCCATCTAAGGCTAGGGCGCAGCCTATGCTCCGATCCATAGATTTCATCCCCATATGTCCACAACCGATATACCCCTTTACCGGTTAGTCCAGTACTCGGTTTTAAGAATACGATATGGCCTCTTTGTAGCCACATGATGAGCTTGGTCAGATTATATCGCGCTGTCCTAGGTACGTACCGAGCTAGGTCCGACTGATGTAACGCCGTGTAATACTGCCATTTATCAAGTTGGTTATGCATATTAAACACCTTGTCCGGACCGATCATCTGATCGAGCCGCTTGGCCACAGCTTGACCTGACAGATAGATACGATTGTACACGACATGTGGGAGGGGACGTGTAACCACAGATATTCTGTTATGCCGTTGCATGGTCAACCCTCGCACCTGTTGACGCTCCCAATCGATATCTCCCGGTGCAAAAGCGATAAGACTCGTCCCTGAAGGCTTCGCCTGTTCATAGAGACGTAGCTGTCTTACGCTTCGTTCACTGTCATAAGCTAGGAGTCCGATCCACACATCCTGCTCTTCACTCACCATATGCATCACCCTAACCCATATCATGAGATCAGCGTATGCAGATCGGTGATGTATCTAGTAGACATATGACTCAAATATAGTGAAAAAGGGTACCTGCCTATGCCGAACACACAATCATACATACATTATCCTAGGTATACGTGAAAGGATGAGGAGTCAGTGGGAAGAATCAAACGGCTGAAGCCACCTAGACTGCCCGGACCGCAAGGACTACGAGGACCGAGAGGAACTCAAGGACCACCAGGACCGCCGGGACCCGAAGGGCCATCTGGACCGCCAGGACCGCAAGGATCCATCGGGCCGGCGGGGCCACCGGGACCGCCAGGACCGCGAGGCAGCTCTGGATCGCTGGGACCACCCGGGCCGCCGGGACCAACCGGACCACAGGGACCCGCGGGGCCACAAGGCGAGCTCGGACCGGTCGGGCCACAGGGACCGCCGGGGCCGCCGGGGCCTGTGGGACCTGAGGGGCCACCGGGGCCGCAAGGGCCGGAAGGGGCAGTCGGCCCAGCTGGACCGCAGGGGGTGCCGGGGCCTGTGGGACCCGAAGGGCCGCAAGGGCCACCGGGACCCGTGGGGCCACAAGGCGCCGTCGGGCCGATCGGACCGCAGGGCGTGCCGGGGCCTGTGGGACCCGAAGGGCCGGTCGGGCCTCCAGGGCCGCAAGGACCGGAGGGCGCCGTTGGACCGGTCGGACCGCAGGGCGTGCCGGGACCTGTGGGACCGGAAGGGCCTGCTGGGCCGCCGGGGCCACAAGGGGCCCAAGGCGAGGTCGGGCCGATCGGGCCAGTGGGGCCACCGGGGCCTGAGGGACCGCAGGGGCCCGGGGGTGTGCCAGGGCCGCAAGGGCCGCAGGGTGAGGCTGGACCGGTCGGACCACAGGGGGAGCCGGGGCCGCAAGGGCCCGAAGGACCTGTGGGGCCGCCGGGGCCTCAGGGGCCGCAAGGGCTGCAAGGCCCGCAAGGCGTGGCAGGCCCACCCGGGCCAGAGGGACCCGAGGGGCCTACGGGTCCGGCTGGACCGCAGGGGCCAGAGGGACCACAAGGTCCTCCCGGACCGCAAGGCCCGCAAGGACTCCAAGGGCCTCCGGGACCTGAGGGGCCTGAAGGGCCGGTCGGACCGCCGGGGCCACAGGGACCCATCGGACCAGAAGGGCCGCAGGGACCGCAGGGACTGCCGGGTGTAATAACAGACGTTGCCTTCTCTCAGCTATCTGCTCCTATTAATCTGACTGCGACTAATCAGTCCGCGACGGTATTAACGGATACGATCAGCGTAGACTCTCCTATTAATGTCGTCTGGTTGATCGCCACCGCTACTTGGACGCCGAATGCGACGCCGATCCTCGGTAATGCAGTCGTCACTTTCAATATCATACGTGAAGATGGAGTGGTCATCTGTACGGCGACGGATTCATCGAGTCTAGTCGACACCCCGCAGACGACAACGCTCACTTGTCTCGACATGAGCCCTCCAGCCGGTGTGCGCACTTATAATCTAGTCGCTTCGTCGAATCTGAGTGGCATTCAACGGGTTTCCGTGTCATTCCGAACGATCACCGCCGTTGAAGTTCAGAGATAAGATGAGTGATGAGCATGGATTAGAGTGTGTAGTATCGTGATGGAATAAGAATCGAAGTTAAGTTTCGCCACTCGAAGAAACATCATTCACCATGCGATCATGCTAGATACAATCAGCTGGAATTCATCATGCTGAAACACCACATTAACAGATATAATTTCATGCGAATTGCAATCAGCTAGCTGATATTCCGTCATATTGGAATACCATTAGCTGATATACATCATGCGAATTGCAATCAGCTAGCTGATAATCCGTCATATTGGAATACCTTTAGCTGATATACATCATGCGAATTACCATCAGCTAATCTTCCATCATGCGAACTACCTTTAGCTTACCGTTAAGACGATCTTTCCGATATTACGATTCTGCTTCATATGTTCATGTGCTTCCATCACATCAGACCAGTCGTACACCTTATCGATAATTGGCTGCAGTGCTCCTGTAGCTAATCGCTCTTGTGCAAATGCTAGAAATTGCTTGGTCAGTTCAATCTTATCCTCTTCAGAACGAGAGCGCAGCGTAGAGAAGATGAGTTGAATCCTTTTCTGCATGAACACTTGGAAGTTGAACCGATCGATCACTTGACCGCCCAGACCACCGATGATGACCCATCTGCCATCCACCGCGATGCCTTCCGTATTCGCCTCCCAGTAGGATGCGCCGACCGGGTCTAGGATTAGCGACACGCCTCGTCCAGCTGTATACTCCTGCACACGGCTAGCGATCGACTCTCCTCGATAGTTCACAACATGCTGTGCACCAAGTGTCCGGCAAGCCTGGAGCTTCGTATCTGACCCTGCGGTGGCGATCGGTATGGCACCCGCTTCTCTGACCAGCTGAATCGCTGCTGTACCGACGCCGCTAGCACCTGCATGGATTAAGACGAACTCCCCTGCCTTCATATGGCCTAACATGAACAAGTTTAAGTACGCCGTCAAGAAAACTTCCGGTACAGCAGCTGCCTCTTCGTAGGATAGATTGTCCGGTATCGGGATTGCCATCTCAGCGGGAATGACAGCCTTTTCGGCATACCCGCCTCCCGGGAGCAAGGCGCATACACGGTCACCGATCTGCCAATCAATTATACCGCTTCCGACCTTCTCGACAACCCCTGCCATCTCTAACCCGATGATCGGCGATGCCCCCGGAGGCGGGGGATACTTACCATATCGTTGCAACAGATCCGCTCGGTTAACGGCTGTCGCCTTAACTCTAACCAGCAATTCATGATCTCGGGGCACAGGATCAGCTACCTCGCCGATCGACATATCCCGTGTTGACTCGTCCACCAGTATCGCACGCATGAATTGATTCACCTCGCTTGAATATTCGGCTCTCAGCCTCCGCTGACCGCGTTTCCTCCGCTGAGACACGGTTTTTTCGGCTCTCAGCCTCCGCCGACCGCGTTTCCTTCGCTGAGACACGATTTTTTCGGCTCTCAGCCTCCGCCGACCGCGTTTCCTCCGCTGAGACACGATTTTTTCGGCTCTCAGCCTCCGCCGACCGCGTTTCCTCCGCTGAGACACGATTTTCTCGGCTCTCAGCCTCCGCCGACCGCGTTTCCTCCGCTGAGACACGATATTATCGGCTCTCGGCACCCGCTCTACTCTTCATCCCGGCTCAGCTTCGCATCCCAATAATCGCCGACGAGTCCCTCGATCACACTGCCGCTTGCCCATGGCATCAGACAGAACCATGTGCTGGCCGGTGATCCGTCCTCATAGGTCTCCGTTACCAGTCCTTCGGAATGACAGAACCGTTCCGACATCCAGCCCTTCTTGCCGTGATCGAACTCTCGGTCGTACCGGTTATAGGTCTGGCATCCCCATGCGACCGTGTCCTGCATCCGCTGACGGACATAAGCATCATCGCGCTGCTGGATGTAGTACACCATCTCGTCCACGAGATTGTTAGACATCGGATGGATATGCGGATTCGCCACGGATGTGACGCTGCCCCCGCAACTCGACCAGCCGATGCGACTGAGCGGAGGCACCTTGATCGGCGAGTTATAGCAGAACTTGAACGTGAATTCATAGTTCAACGCATCTCGCATATGGTCGAGATAACGCTCCTCCCCTGTCATCGCATGCAGATATCGTAACGCCTTGATATATGCGAGGATCCCTTCCGAATCTGGCGCTTTATCCGCATCGAGCGGTGCACCGTAACATTCTACCCTCTTTACATAAGCGTCATAATAGTGTGTCTCACTAACCTTCACACGATCAAGATAAGCTCGATCATCGGTCAACCAGCTATAATAAGCTAGCGCCGCGATGATCCACGTTCCGCTGAACGAATCGTACTCCAGCCCTGCTCCGGTTCGCGCCGATAAGATCGTCGGGAACTCTCCATCGGTGTTCATCGTCTTCACTAGCCGATCGAGTACATCCTTCACGAACCTCAGCCACTCTTCATGGCGAATCCCTCGCATCCGTTCCTCATACTCATAAGCCTTCATGATATAGTACATCGCTTGACCACACAGATATGCCGAATGACCTGGGGTACGCATCCCATCGAACCACCAGCCTCGGTTGCTCCACACTCCGTTATGATAGGTTTCATATGGAAGCCCCGACTCAGGATTGAGCGAATGCTCGATGATATTCGTAATACATGCCAGTGCCTGTTCACGCATCGGATCATCCCCGAGACGCAGTGCTGCGATCAACATCGGTGTCGCCACAGATAGACCATTCGTCCAGCTGATCGAGAAGATCTTGTTGTATCGATAACTCCCCGTACCAGATTCTCCGTCCTCGTAGACGAAGCCAGAGTAAGCCTTGTCTTCCGGTAGCCATGCGTAGTCAGAGATCGCCTTAGACAGATCAGCTGCTGCCGTACGGATATCACTCCCCGGTCGAGGTGATTGATGATAGTGTGCATAGATCTGCTCCAGAGCCTGATGAATGCCTAGCTCAGACTCCGCCTCATATTCGTATGTATCTACTGTGAACTCGATCTCCTCTCCAGCCGCCAGCTCGAAGCAGTTGTCAGCCAACGGTGCCCGTTCCTTCACAAGTCGTGATTTGATGAATAGCAGCGGCGCATTCTCATAACCAAGTGTATATCCGACCGTCCCTTTCTCTATCGAGCAGCTATATCCACCATACTGGACAAAATCACCCTCTACCCCCGGCTGCCACTGCTGTTTCCTACCATGTTGCGTAATCCAGTAAGGACTGGCGCATATTCCGTACACTTTGCCGTTATCATAGACGAGTGCGACGGGATGAGACAGACGGTCACTTCGCATCATCCACCAAGTCGACGATGGACGGGATGGGTGTCCCTCTCTTAATCTCGGGAACTCATTCGGTACGTTCTGCGGTGCCTCACCTCTGTTCGTTCCATACATGAATGCAGGCAAGAAGAATCGCGGCTGGACCTTCTTGAACGGCAATTCAACCTGGATGACGCCCGCCCATGTTATTCGGTTATCGTTACGAAGCCTAATCTTGATCCGGTAAGGGTCATCCCAACTACCCTTTCCGCGGTCGATCTGAAGGTTAGCGCTCAGACCATGCTCGCTAATATGATAATATTCCGTACTCTCCTGCGCTCTACTTCGAGCAGTGATGATCAGGTCCATGATATTCCTCCTCTATGGTTTTACCTTGTCGTATGCATCCTAGTATGCTAGTATTGGGTTATTTTCATTGTAAGGTATGTTGAAGTAATAATCATGACAGATTCCGCTATCTATATTGCGCGGAATGATCAAGGAGGTACACGATGAACAAATCCTATGAGCTTCGATATGATCCCATTAAGAGGGACTATCTCTATCTACATAGAACGACATCTACGACGCTGGGATCATTCTACCACCAACATGAGGCATACGAGCTGATCTTATTCCTCCGAGGTCATGTCAACCTATATATTGAGAACAGCTGCTACCACCTGCAGCCCGGTGATATAGTCGTCATACATCCTGATGAGATGCACCGTGCCGTGACCTTGGATGATACGGAATATGAACGAATTACCATCAATCTACAAAGATCGTACCTAGAGCGACTATCGACAACGACCACGCAGCTATTCGAATGCTTCGACTCTCGCACGAAGGGAACTGGCAACATCGCGCATCTGAACGAGCTTCAGTTAACGCAATTTTTAAGGCTCGCCGGTGAATTAGAGAACGTGCTCGATAGTGACGAATATGGCTCGGATATACTCGCGAATAGTTACTTGGCGCAGCTGCTCGTCTTCACCAACATCGTGTTCCAACAAGCTAACGGCACACCAGCGAATATCATGCCGCCTCTCGTCCGACATACGATGGAATACATCGATAAGCATCTTACGCAGGAGATCTCGCTTGATCGTCTCGCAGCAGCGTTCCATATGAACGGCACCTATATCAGTCGCCGTTTCAAGCAACATACTGGTTTGACGCTTCGTTCGTACATATTAGGCCGCCGAATCGCCCTCGCCAAGACGTTCTTAAGCGGTGGGCTTACGGTTACAGAAGCATGCTATCAATCTGGATTCAGTGACTATGCCAACTTCATCCGCAGTTTTACGAAGATCGTCGGAATCTCACCCGGTAAATACGCAAAAAAATCGCACGCTCCCGTTATCGAAGACCGCACGATAAGCTTACGCAACAAAGTTACCCCTAGCTGAGCTTGCTCTTGCCTACTCGAGTCATGATCGAGCTGATCGATCTTGTGATTGGAAACCCAAGCATCACGATCATCATGACTGATCCTATCCGATCCGACATCCAACCTTCGTGTTGGGGTGCCCCCTATCAGACATCCTGCTCGGCCAAACGATCGGTGAAACAGCGCGTGACGGGACACCTTAGCAATTCCCTCTACCCACCCAGCTGTTCTAGCAAGGTCGCTTCTTTCTCGTCTAGCCACTGCGTCATCGCATATAGTTGGCCGATCTGACCCTTCACGATCGACCGGTCATCGACTCCATCCCAGTATCGCCCGATGAAGTGGATCAATACATCCAGTCGTCGTAGCAAGAGTAAGATCGGCATCGCGCTCAGCTCGTCGTCAGTTAGCTGTACATGGCGGCGAAGCCCTTCGAGATATGAGCTGACTTTCGTGAATGTAAGCTCCACCGGTTGATCCGGCCTGATCAGGTCGGATAGGAATACCGCGACCTCCATCGCGCGAACATCCATCGTCACGAATTCGAAGTCGAGGAGTGCCGCGATGCGACCGGATGAATCGGCCAAAGCATTCGACAGATTCAGATCACCATGAATAAGCTGGTGTGGCAGATGCCTTAACTGAGGAAGCTCTCCTCGGATTCGCTCGATATATGGCGCGATCCTAGCAAGCTTCTCTTGTTCATCCGCGAACTCGTCCGGTGGGCTCAGGCAAAAATCATTCAGCTGCGCCAGACTGCACCTCGGATGGGCTTGCTCGAGCTCATAGTATGGTGCATAGACGGGGCTTAAGCCGATCCTCACCTCTGCGAGAGCAAGCATCAAGTGTGCCGTCGCCTCGCCAAAATCGACCAATGTAGATTTACCCGCAGATGGCGGTTCACCTTCGACATATCGAAACACGGTAGCTAGCTTGCCCTCAGCTGTCCGAACGTACGTCGTACCATCCCGAGATAACACAGGCTCGGGAGTACGATACGGGAGATCAGCGCCAGCTAACTCCAGCAAGACCGCATGCTCATACGACACCTTCGCCTCTTCCTGGTGTGTCTCGTAGATACGCAGCACGAGCTTCTCGCTCCCAACTTCGATGAATCGTGTCGTATTATTCACACCCCGCCCTCGGACATCTAGCGGCCGATAATCTTTACCCGGGAAATAATCTCCCACTATCATGTGGATATTCGGTTCCTTGTCGTGCTGATCGTGCATCGTCACTATTCCCTCCTATCGCCCGACTACATAGAGCGACCAGACAGATCCGTCTGGTCGCTGAGCTACATTATATAATCCTTACATCGATGCTTCCGTCGTGAATGGAGATGCCGGCAATCCCTCACGGTTATACAGATTGGCGCCGATCGGGTTATCCGCCCACGCATATCTGACATGAACAGGCTCAGCGATCGCCTCATGCGAGACGATCACAGCATCTCCGTCGATGACCGCCTGTGCAGGGACGAACTTGCCGTCGGCTCCGCTGATCGCAAATCCGCCAAGTCCGCCTTCACCGCGGGCGATCAAGCCGCTGCCGATATGGTCGAAGACTAGCCGTATGGCACCATCTACTCGCACCATCTCGCGAT